>WLWD01004360.1_pt1 | contig 31096 bp, 21 predicted proteins | sample 6712731 | NCBI WGS metagenome assembly WLWD01 (sample SAMN12718690, study PRJNA576275) | sponge metagenome | isolation source: marine sponge | host: Mycale hentscheli | place: New Zealand: South Island, Marlborough, Capsize Point | collected 2014-11-01
TGGCCAGGTTTCCGCCACTTACATCTGGCAGCCATGGATGCCAGATATGATGATGACCAGGACTTCCACAGGTCAGCCTTGAGTCTCTGCACAAGGTTCCAGCGTCGGAGGTTGGACAGAGGGCTGGTGGATGCTAGAGGTTCGGGTGGAGCCGCCAAGGGACGGCCAATCAGAAAGTGACCTGCTGTCAGGAAGGCACCTTCGGCGGCACTCTCGGTGTGGAGGGGGGCCAGGGGCCGGCTGTTAAGTATGGCCTCAGCCTCCGTCAGCACTGTATACAATTCGTCCCAACGGAGGGCGTGAGGTCCGACCTTCTTTCGTAGGAGGAGCTTCATGGCTTTCACAGCCGCCTCCCACAGGCCCCCGAAGTGGGGAGCCCGGGGAGGGATGTGATGCCACTTTATCTGCCTTGCTGTGGTGAATGCTTGCACTGCCTTCTGAGTTGCTTTGGATCCGGTCAGCTTCTGGAGTTGCCGGATTTCCTCCCGGGCGCCCTGAAAGTTGGAGCCGTTGTCGGAAAACATCTCTGCAGGGCAGCCCCGGCGAGAGACAAAACGGTGGAAGGCGGCGAGGTAGTCCGAGGTGGCGAGGGAGGAGCACAGGTCAAGGTGCACCGCTTTGGTGGTGAGGCAAACAAAGACGACCACGTAGCACTTGACAAGAGCCGGCTTGCGGGTGTGACCCAGGCGAAGAGTCAAAGGGCCCGCAAAGTCGACGCCTGTACGCCAGAAGGGAGGGGCTGGAGTGGTTCTAGCTTCAGGCAGCATGCCCATCATGTGCGAGAGGGGTCGGGCATACGCCTTCTGGCAGGTGAAGCAAGACCTGCTGACATGTTTCAGCAGGTTGCGAAGGTTTGGGATGACAAAGGATGATGCGAGGATAGAAGCCATAGCTGTAGGGCCAGCGTGACTATAGACATTGTGAAGGGATGTTAGCAGGAGCTTGGTCAGCGGAGACTTCGGATGCAGGATGGTGAGACAGAGAGGCGTAGTCGGAGATTCAGGATCACGAACTCGGCTCTGCACAATGACGTGTCCTTTAGGATGGAAGGTGATGGAATATTTTGAGAGATGGTGAGAAAAAGGCAGGGTGTCGCCCTTCTCAGCAGCTTTGACGACCTCCGGCAGGCTGTCTCGCTGGGAGAGCAGATACAGGGACGACTTGGAGGACTCGATCTCTTCAAAGGTGAGGGGACCAGAAGTCAGCGTCGACTGCCTGGCATTCCGGGCGAAACGTTTGATCCAGGCAACAACACGAACCAGAACGAAGAAAGAGGAGAACTTCGTCCAGAGTGAGGTGAGGAACTGCTTCTGAGGAGCAGGAAGATCGAGAGAAGGTTTGATGGAAACCGCGAAGATAGGTGCAGGAGGTTTTCACAACTTGGATGGAGGCCAGTCGACCTGCGGCAGAGGCAGCCAGGGAGGTCCCGACCACCAGAGTGCTGACGTGATCAAGACACTCCCCGGCACACCCCTGCTCGCAAGGTCGGCTGGGTTGTGCTCGGAGATGACGTGACGCCACGTAACACCAGGAAGGAGTTGTTGAATGCGATATACACGATGTGATACGAATCTGTCCAGCTGATTGGGGGTCTTTGGCAGCCAATGAAGGATAATCTCAGAGTCTGTCCAGGCAAAGACGTCGGTCAGCGGGATGTCGAGGAGTTCGGCGGTGTGTGCTAGCATCTCTGCCAACAGAACAGCACCTGTGAGTTCCGCCCGAGGAACCGTTATGGGTCTGACAGGAAGTACCCTTGCCTTGGCGAGAACCAGGGTGATGGAAGTTGAGGAGTCTCGGTGAACTGTCCTCAGGTAGATGGAGGCTCCGTATGCAACTGTCGAGGCATCGGAGAAGCCATGCAGCTGTGTGGAGACGGCAGGAGAGTCTGACTTGGCAAGTCGACGAGGGATGGGATAACGGTTGAGGAGCGGCAGATCTTGGATCCAGTCCGTCCATCTGTTACGAACATGGTCAGGAACGGGTTTATCCCAGGAGAGCTTCAGCTTCCACGTCTCCTGGAACAAAATTCTGGCTTGGATGATGGTGGGGCACAGAAGACCGAGAATGTCAAATACCCCAGCAGTGCCTGAGGCAATGACTCTCTTAGTCACCGGCCTGGAAGGGTCTGGTGAGGAAGGAACCGCAACAAACAGGCAGTCGGACCGAGTATCCTAATGGATTCCAAGGGCCTTGTGGGCTTCATGAGGTGGGGCAATGTTGACGGTGTCATCCTCGGCTTGTTCTCAGAGATCATCAGGCACGGTGCTTAGGAGGTCTGCTGAGTTTGAACGCCATTTGCGCAGCGTCATACCAGAGCCGGAGAGCAGGTCACACAGCTCCTCCCTCAAGTCCACTGCTGAGGAAAGATCAGGCACACTGGTGAGGCAGTCATCCACATAGAAGGCGGAATAGACGACTTCTGTGGCTCGGGGGTGGGATGAGATGTGAAGGTCTGCAAGAGTGCGCAACACCTGGGTGGCAAGGTAAGGGCTGGATTTGACCCCAAAGGTGAGGCGTTTCATCCTGCAGTCTAGGATCTTGCCACCTGAGTCACGGGACAGGAATCGGTGGTAGTCGCGTTCTGAGGGAAGGAGCATGATTTCCCGAAACATTATGGAAATGTCGGAGCTCATGGCGATGGCATGGAGACGGAATTTCAGGAGCACATCTACCAAAGGCGGGTAGAGGGCAGGTCCTGCCAGGAGGGTGTCATTAAGGGAGACGCCGTTGGAGGATCTGGCAGACGCGTCAAAGACAGCGCGAACCTTGGTGGTGGTGGACGTCTCCTTAAAGACACCGTGCACTGGCAGGTAGCACTGAGGTTGACGAGTGAGTTCAGAGAAAGGCACGATCTCTGCATGGTCTAAGGTGAGATACTCAGTCATGACAACGTTGAAGGCCTCCAGCTTGCCTTTCGCAAACAGGGAGCGTTAGTTGGCATGCAGCCTGGAGATGGCCATCCGACGAGTGTCACCGAGTTCGGGCGGATCGGAAATCCTAGGGAGTTGGACGTGAAAGCGACCATCAGCCAACTTATAGGATGAATTGAAGTCATTGACGGCCTTCTCGTCCTGAGGAGACAAGGTAGGAGCTTCGGGAACACGGTCGAGTTCCCACATGCGGCTGAGGTCGTCAACCAGGGTGTCAGGTACCACAGTCAGGACTGGAAAACGGCTCAGTGGTTCACGGGTAGGACCTGAGAGGCACAGGCCTAGTCTGGTGGGCAAGGCGAGGAAATCACCCACAGTGAAAAGCTGACCGGTGGTCAGGAGGGATGTCACCGAAAGGGGCAAGATGATGTCCACGTCGCCGCCCAGGTCCGGGTCAGCCAGGAAATACGTGGCAAAGGCAGGGTCATCATTCACGGTGGCCGCGTTGAGAGGGCAGTCGAGCCTCTTCAGGCGAGGAAGGACTGTGAACGGGATGGAATCAGTGGTGAAGGATCCACTGCGGGAGGAGAGTCGAGCGACAACGCCATATCTGCTCTGCGTCACGCCACTGACGCCCTCGACGGGCAAGCGTTCGTGGACGCGAGAGAGTCTGGCGTCTCCAGCGAGTTTTTCACTCATTACGGCAATGGCAGCGCCACTGTCGAGGAGTGCTCTAGCCTGGAACCGCCGGTTGTCGTGCTCAAGACTAACTACTGCTGTGAACAGAGACCGTGGGTTCCGGGGTAAGGTTGCATCAGATGCTGGAGAGGCTTCGGGTGTCGTGACGGCCGAGGTGTCAGGAATGGTTGATAACACCCGAGGTGTCGAAGGAGTAGCTGGAGCAGCTGCTTGAGGGGCTGCGTCCCGATCCTTATGCAGGAGGGTGTGATGGCGACCTCCGCACGTCTTACAAGAATGCTTATTGGGGCAGTTCTTGTAGCCGTGGGAGGTGGAGAAGCAATTAATGCACATCTTCTTTTCTCTAACCAGTTGATTACGGCGCGAGACGTCAAGGAGACGGAATTTCCCGCACCTCATCAGTTGGTGAGATTCGTCGCACGAAATACACCCGGCAGGGGCTCTGTGAATGGGCGGTTTGGAGGAGGAAGGAGTGGTCGAGGCTGGAGAAAAGGAGCCTCGGGGAGTGCCGGCAGGAGCCTCGGAGCGAGTGTGAAGGGAGGGGCCGGAGGGCTGGAAGTTGGCCATCCACTTCTTCACAAACTCGATGAGTTTGTTCATGCTCGGCACAGAGGTGGTGACCCCAGATCTCAGCCATTCCTGTCTGCAGGGGTCGGACATATATTGGACAGCAATCGTTGCCAGGAAAGCGGAGGAGTCCGTCCCAGCAATCGAGGTGAAGCGTTGCCAAGGAAGGCAAACTGAGTTATAGAATGCCGACATGCTTTGATAGTCGAAGGAGAGGGATGTCACTGACTGAATCTTCTTTGTGAGAATGGGGCAGACCACAGTGGGAGCGCCATACACTGTCTTCAGCTCGGCGAGCATAGAATCCAGGTCGCACTCTGTGTCTGGCAGGTTGTGGAGGAGAAGTTTTGCCTGTTCAGGTTTCACCGCGCTTCGGAGAAGACCGCGGATCTCCATGCTCTCGTAGCCTTTGGCACGATTCTTGACGGTGGATCGGAAGAGCGATTCGAATTGTTCCCAGTTTTCCGGGTCGCCGTCGAACGTCGGAACGTCGATACGCAGGGCGTGATGATGTCCAGAGGCCGAAGGTGTGGCTGAAGGTGCAGCTGCAGGGGCAGATACAGGCAATACAGAATGATCAAATAAGGTCTCACATGCATCCTGAAAGGAACGGAATCTTTCCGCGAAGGCAGGAATGTCTCTGTGGCACTTGGCCGAGTTGAGGAACGGCGCACAGTCTCTCTTGAAGGTCTGATATCTTGTCTCCGCTCCAGGCGAGGGGGAGGCAGTGAGAGCCAGCAGTCGTTCCATCTCGGAAACTAAGCAGTTAGAGTCTGACCACAGACGACGTCGTTCTTCAAGGACTGAGATGGTAATGTTCAGGTCTGCGATGGTGTTCTCGAAGTCGTCCACGGCTTTGGCTTCGACGGCGTAGGCAGTTTCGTCATCGACCAGCAGATCCAAAATCTGTGCCTGGAAGTCTTCGTGGGCTCTGACTAAGGTGTCGAGTTCTTTGGTGGTGTTTTTGAGGGTCATCGAGTCCAGCAAGTCTGGATCGGCGTTGCAAAGCTTCTGAATTCTATCGACCAGCTTGTTGATGGAGTTCCTCTTGAAGTTGCGATGCGTGCGCAACCTCTTGAGTTTCAGATTGAGCTCTGCGGAGTCTGATGGAGATGACTCGTCCATGATTGATGGAGGCGTTAATTGAAGGTGTCAAAGTCTATTGGAAGGTAAGGAGCGAAATCGAAGGAAGTCGATTTGAAGGCGTGGCACTGCGTCCTAGGAAAAACCCAAGGGAGGGCGGAGCAGGAGCCAAAGGGTGACCTCTAACCAACGGGTGAACTTCTTAGAGGGGCGTGGTCCACGGGGTGGAGTAGCGAAGTCCTGTCGGCTGGTTGTTTCAAATGCTCGAAGGACCAACAATGGGCGGGTCACAGTATCTCCGCCCAACTTCAATGGTGCTCTACAATAACTCAGCGCAGCCGCCTAGATGCGCCTCCTTCCGCTGGCCGGGTGTGGCTTGCAGTCGCAGACGCAAGACTAAAGCGCGCACTAACCCTAATGGTGTTAAGAGCGAGTCAGAGGTAAAGCAACAACTTATCTATTACATACACAGCACATATAAGCTTATAGCAGCATAAGGAGAGCAATGGGAAAAGGTGATTCATGAATATAATTAAGGATGAGGTTTGGGTAAGGTGTGCAGGCATAAGAACGGTAAACAGGTAGGTGATAATGAGGTGTAAATGGATGCTGATTCTAGCTAGGTGATGGGCAGGGCTGCTCTGCAGCACACTGCTCACAGTTTCAAAGCTTTTAGAGTTCGTTGTCAGGATCTGTGGGCAGACTCCCGGACAAGTCCTCCTTTCCCACATCACGAGAGTATTACTAGATTTGCAATACTTTTTTTAAGGGGTGCAAAGCTTTTAACTTACTTTTGAAAGCTGAGTGAGATACTTTCATTTAACCGAACCGCCATAATGAAAAGTTAGTCTCATGTACCCAATCCCTTTACCAACCGCTAATCGAGTGTAGAGGTTCTAGGTTGGTAAAGGGTCTCGCCGTCCCCTCGCTTTATCGGCGAGCGAGCGTAGCGAGACACTTACAGGGTTAACACAATTGAAAATCGGGGATGTTTGTTTATTGGCGAGCGAGCGAACGTATGTGTATTAGGGATGGATAATGCAAAATCGGGTATATGTTATTGGCGAGCGAGCGTAGCGAGCGTATGGAACGCCGTTTGTAACATAAAACAATGGGCTGACGACAACGTTTTTTTTTGTCTAAGCGCGTAAGGTCGACGTCTCAGCACGTAAGGTCGACGTCTCAGTTCATTCATGATAACGTCGACGTATCGTTTAACGTCTCAGTTCAACTTTAAAACGTCGTCGTCTCCGGTTCAATTTGCGAATGTCGACGTTCTTTTAAACGTCGAAGTCCAACGGTGTATCTGGATTTCATGGGTGTGGTTATTTTTTACGATCTGGGTATGGTATCTTAGTATAATACCCTTTACCATAATATCTACCCACACCATAATTCCCTTTACCGAAGCTATGGTGGCTTGGTACAATACCCTTTACCAAGCACTACGGTCTTCCTTTACCGAAGCGCTTTCTGGCGGTGGATTTGTGGAATCGAGAATGGCCGAAATTCCTAGTGAAGAGGTTCCTAGTGAATGGACGTTATTGTTTACTCAACTTTCATCTTTTTTAATTTCCTGTGACAGACAGTTCGGTTTGGCGAATGAGCACTTTACGGAGTATGCTATTGAGCGTTTTTCTATATGCAGTCGGAGTCTCCAAGCATTAATTTCGGTAATAGAACCTCTCCCAGAATTGAGGAGCATTTACTCAGACCTCAACCTGCTATTAGAGAGTATTTAGGGTACCCTGGAGTAGTGGAGGAGTTATTATGACTCACTAGACAGGCGAAGTACTGAATATCACTATGTAACCCCATTGGAATACTCCCGTCATCGTGGGCGACCCAAGTTCAAAATAAGCAAGGAACAGTTACAACATATGCGCTCCTTATCCTTTTCGTGGGCTGCCATAGCTGATATCCTGATGGTATCACGGATGACCATTTATCGAAGAAGAGCTGAATATGGACTACTGGAAGAACCCCACTCAGCTATACAAGACACGCAGTTGATTGAATTTGTGAGGTACACATTAGTGCAGCATCCTAGGGTGGGTCAGACGTTTATTATTGGAGCATTACGAGCTCATGGTTACAGAGTGACACGAGAACGTGTTCGCCAGGCCATACGAACGTGTGATCCACTGAATGTAGTTTTGCGGTGGCAAGGAATGGCCATACAGCGACGTCCCTACAGTGTTCCAGGACCAAATTGTCTGTGGCACATAGGTAATATAAATTTAAGTGTCAATATGAAGTGCTATTATTATTATTATTATTATTATTATTATTATTATTATTATTATTATTATTCATTAGATGTATTCTCTCTCTTTCACATGCTTTTTTAAACCATACAGAATTAAAAATATTTGGTCGCCACCGGGAATCGAACCCAGGATTCCCAGTGGCGACCAAATATTTTTAATTCTGTATTGTTTGAAAAAGCCTGTGAAAGAGAGAGAATACATAAAGAAGGCTGAGAAAGAAATTGTGAAGTGATAAATTATTATTATTATATTTTATTTTTATTTATTTATTTATTTTGATGGTTGAGTGATCATCAGCTTATTTTACTCAATTTTTTTGTTGGCTTTCACTTTGTTCTCTATGTGCCCTAACCCTCATTTTTGGTATTAGAAAATGTGATCAAATCACATCTGATATAATTTTTTGTTGTTGATAATCTGCACTTGTAGCTTAATGGGTTTGGAGATTTGGCTAGAATCCACCATAAGCGAACTCTCAATTTGAAGTGGTTGAGCATGTACAGGTCATCACATACTTACTAAAGAGTTGCTTATACAAAATCAATGCCCTTACCTTGTGGTGGTGCTTGACCTCCCTATTAATTCTATTAATCAAGTTCTACTTGTGGAATGTATATGTGAGTAAGTAAATGTGTTAATCAAATTGTATGAATTGCAGATGGTCACCACAAGTTAATACGTTGGCGTATTGTCACACATGGAGGAGTAGATGGCCACTCTAGAATGATTGTTTACCTTGAGTGTGCTAACAATAACAAATCTGCGACTGTGCTAAGACTATTCTTGGGAGCTGTGGAAAGATTTGGTCTGCCTTCCGGAGTTAGATCAGATTTCGGCGGAAAAAATGTCGCCGTTGCATCCCACATGTTGCAGCACAGAGGTACTGGCAGAAGTAGCATGATCACTGGGTCCTCCACCCATAATCAGCGAATAGAGAGGCTATGGGTCGATATGCATCGTAGTGTGACATCACTGTATTATAGATTGTTCTATTTTCTTGAGCAGTCTGATTTGCTGGATGCATTGAATGAAATGCATTTGTTTGCCCTCCACTATGTTTTTATTCCTAGAATCAATCGAGCCTTGAAAGTATTTCAAGAGGGTTGGAATCACCATGGAATTAGAACTGCAGCGCATCTATCGCCTCATCAACTTTTTGTCAGGGGATCATTACAGCTTCGTTCATCCGGACTTTCGGCTCTGGATTTTTTTGAGAGCGTGAACAATAATTATGGAAGTAGTATTGATGATGAGATTCCTTTACCGGAACCAGACTCTGTAAATGTTCCTCGAGGACGCTTCCATTTTTCTGACCAAGCACAGCTGCAGTTAAGCAGTGTTGTTGATCCACTTCAAGACAGTGATAATTATGGTATTGATTTATACTTATCAGTAATGGAATATTTGCATTCAGTTTCCCACTGAGATGATAACAGTACATCATGAAACAGATTATTTTGTTTTGTTATTGTTTTCATGTAATGTGTTGTTGTCTTCATGATTGTTCACCTTGATGTTTGTTGTTGTTGTTTTTATTGTCTTTCGAGTTGTAGTATTTTCAGCAAGTTCCCATATAGACAACAATAGTATTTATGTGCATAATACCGGGTCAGTGAACTGTGCATCCCAAAATTAATGTGGTAATGGTCGCACTGCTTTTTCAAGCGTGCACCCTACACCTGCACGCATGTTCGTAGGTGTGGAAGTTTAAAAATGGCTGCTAACTGCAGTAGCGAGGAACCGTGTCTGGGACTCACTAGTCTTAGTAGCGCTGATGGCGCAGAAAAAGAGTTTCTTTGTTGCTTTGGAGAGAGAAAACGCCCAGTGAAGTTCAAAGTAGACCCTATGAAAGGAGATTTTAACTCTGCACTTGAAGTTCTGAGAACTACGTTTGAGGATGTTATCGCACCAACTTGTCAAGTTTTCCTTCAGCTGAAACACGAAGATTGGAGTGGCGAGTTTGTTGACATTGGAGAGATGGATACTATTCCAGACAGAAGCGTAATTCGTGCTGTAGTGGAGAGGCAGGTGTGTGGGTGGTTAGTGTAGCTCACTGTTCGTTTGTATCATTCCTTATTTGCTTTGTTTCTTGTTTTGTTGCTGTTGTTGTACTTTGGGTAGCCTTAGTATTAGCTTGCTAAAGCTAGTTGGCAAACCCTTTGGTATTTTGCAAGAATATATAAAAAATAAAAATTACAAAATTAAAAATTAAAAGTGGGGTTGTGGGACTAGTCTTGTAGTTGCATGTTGCAAGGTGAAATTGAGTGTTGATCTTATTATTTTTAGTGGCACAAGAATAGGTATAAGTACCAGTTAGATCTGTTTGGAAAGAATAGGTATAAGTACCAGTTTGATCTGTTTGGAGTGTTTCTTGACATTGATTTGTGCACTTCAGTTTACTGTTCACAGAGGTATTAGCTACGGAATTCGTTCTCTCTGACTGAAGTTTTCCTTCTGTACTTGAAATGTTTGGTGAGTACATTATTAATGAGCTTCACAGTAAGTGTTCCTGCCTCCCTCCTATTCTTAAGCATTGGTAAAGCTAAAATGCTTCAGTTAATCTTGTATGAAGCTCACACATGTTTCTCTGTTCAGGCTTCAAGCTCTGGTGGTTAGTCCCTGCTGATCTGAGTTTAACCTGTGGTAGATAAAGCCAGCTCATAATGACATGTTACTATATAGTGCACCTGCCACCAATACTACAACTTTGTCATCAAGCCACATGGCCTAACAATCCTTCAGGCAATTTCTCTGAGAGCAGCAGATGGAAATTTAGTGAAATGTACTGAAAATGGTCAAAAAAAAACAACAGATCAGGGAGTTACAATAAACAACTTATTTCATGAGTCAGAGTAATATGGGGAATATTTTATGAGCATGGCTTATGAAAATTGCATACTTATAAAATATCTTCATAGCTTCCATTCCCTTTTCCTAATTTGAGTGTTAAGTTGCTTTTCTTCACTATTTGTTACTTTGTTGTTTGTAGGAGAATAATCAAAGCCAAAAATCAGCTAACATTTGTGAACGTTTAATAAAGCCACCTTTGAATAATACAGGAGCAAAGGAGCTTAGCACTCTTTTTGGCCACTGTAGTGGTCACCAGAAAAAGGGACCAACATTTAACCCAAATCAACAGCTGCATGGGATTCCGGACGCTAAGAAGAAAAGAGGGTCTACTTCTCAAGGGAGGCCCGTAAATGTCTCTGTTTGCCGTCTTTCGAAGTTAACATCGTACATCCCCAAAGGAAAAGTGCGAAAGAGGTTGAAAGATCAAGGCAGAATTCTTAGTATCCAACTCACCAAACAGATGACGGCATCAACAGTGCGCGCTTGCATATCGCGAGTATTTAGTAATTTTTCATCCGATTGGGTTTATCTGGATTCAGGGCAGGAGAACAAGCTGGTAGAGACGGACAAACAATCACCAGATGGAAATACAGTGTGCTCACGCAGAGGATCGCTATACATCCTGGACAAAGAGGTAATGATGGTGGTTAATCTGTTATGATACTAGTCCATCTAGAATCAGATATATTTTTGTAGATTCCTGAGCCTGTTGCAGTGGGTAGTGAAAGCAGTGGTGATGAGCTTCCCCTTATAAATATGAATTATTGTAGTTCTTCCAATGTGTCGTCAGGTGCATCGTCTGCTGTTGAGATTACTCAGGCATCCCATACATATGCCAGTGTAGTATGTGTGTATTGTTATTATATTATAATTGATGAGTTCATTCAAGATTGTATTTGTATAATTTTAATGTGACATTAAGGAAGCAATAAAGGAAACTCGCCAACTAGTCCAGGAGCAGGACAAAGCTTATGCGGAGTCTCTTCGTATTGACCAAGAAAAGGCATGTGTTATATTTTATTTGTTAATTAATGTCTTGTCAAGTGGGGCATTGAGTGATTTCACGATGTTCATCTATCCCTTAATACAGGCAGCAAAGCAAACCTCAGATGCGAAGCGAGAAGAGGTAACTAACTGTACTCTTATTTGCGCATTAGCTGAATTTTGAATTTATATATGCCTATATTTATAAGTGTTTCTGTACTAGATCCATTCATGATTTCCACTGAATTATTGTTTAGGTCCTATTATTTTGTGCCCATAAAGTGTACATTTTCTTATCTGATCATTTTTACTGTCTAGGACCTCACCCAGCTGAGGGATGTTTTATCTAGGAGGTATGACACTAACAATTGTAGGAGCCTCAAGTGTGCAGTTCGATTTCGATTGCCCAGTGGACAAAGGCTCCAGCATGATTTCCAAATAAATGCTGAAGTAAAGGTAAGTGGCTGTGTTCTAAATAGTGACAGTATAGTCATGCCAACAAACTTTGTTTGCAGGAGCTCTATGGGTACATATTTTCAACTGGGCTCATAGGTTGTCATTTTACTCTATATTCCTTACTTCCAAGGCAAGCTATTATGCCTCACCGTAAACAACTTGTTCAGGACTATTTGAATGGAGTTATTGTTGTTGAAGAGAAAGATGATTCCCCAGGTATACTGGAACTCTTTGGCTCTGATTGTGATGGTGTGAGATCTGCCGAGTCTATTGAAGTACAAGTTACATTATCATGTTTTGTTTGTTTTGTTTGTTTTTTTGTTTTTACTACATGTTTTGTATATTATTCAGAAAGTACCTAAGCATTATCATATCAGAGTATGTGAGTACTCTCTATTTAGAGTTAACCACACCTTTACCATATTTTTGTGTAGACCATTGCTATCTGCAAAAAATATATGGCCTTATCTTCGAACCTTAGATAGTGGAGTCTTTTTGTTCATTGAGCCTCTCTCCTCAGATTTTCTTCATTGAAGCTTTGTCCGCACAAATCTTTCTGCGAGTTCATTGGACCTAGGGTTATATATATGGTGCCACTGTAGTGTGACATATTCCATTGGTTTTGGTAATTCTTGGAATTCTTCAGAAACAAATTCAGGCCATTGTCAGTGACAGTCTGTTCTGGTAGTTCAAACCTTGCAAAATACTTATCTCAGTTGTTGTATAGCAAGAATTGCAGATGTCCAGACTTCATTGGTAACACTTCTGGCCATTAGGTTTAACTGGCAAGGTCCAGGAGGTTCACTCCACAGTACAAAGTGGTGTGTCTGGCTCCTCCCTGTGGTGTGCTGATTAGTGCCATCTTCTAAAGTTAGTTATACCTATTTAGCTCTGACCACACACACACACACACACACACACACACACACACACAAGATCTAGCACATGATTAATCCTCACATTCCCTGGATGACTTTCATGTAGGAGCTTTACCATTATTTTGTTGAAGTTACAACCACTTGCATTCTATTCAGTAAGCAATCTTGCTCAATGCAAATGCATATTCTTTCAAATGCTCCGTGTAACTGGCTTGGATATGTTATCGTTAGCTCCTCAGAGTGATGCATCTGTATGATTATGATAGCCTATTTAGTGCATCCACATTTTCATGCTTATGGCGAGCAAGACACTCTCAGGTCTACTTCAAATCTAATTTGGTATGTGTATATGTGTGGTGTGTGGCCTCTCCAAAGTAAGTGGGAGGAGTTTGTGTATGTAATTTGGGTGGAGTCAATGACGATCGATACCACTTTTAAGTTCATTCAGCTGGGTCGGGACTTTGACAGCATGGAGGAACATTTTAAGCTTATAGTAAGATTCAGAAGAGTAAGCACTTACGATTTGATAGGCTCTATTTTAGCATTTTTATTGGTGAGTAGAGTGTCCCACTAAGTGTGTTTGTTATAATGCATAGATACTATATGTAAGCAGGGAAGTGGGGCTATACAGTATGCTGAGTTATTGGGCAAAGTAATAGGTTTTTATTTATTTTTTATTTTATTTTTTTATTTTTTATTTTATTTTTTATACCTCTCTGATTACAGAATTATAAAAAATATATAACTGGTAGGTAGCGTTTGATGGCTATACTGACAATCTATACCATACAATTTGATTGCATGAAGAGGCGGCTCTATCATTTAATATCATTTAATTAACTAGGGGTGCGCCCAACAGTGCAGTGTGGCTAGTGAGCTATTGCCACTGCGCTGTACAAAGAAATTTTAGGTTGTTGCAATAGCTCGCTCGCCACACTGTGCTGTTAGGCGCACTCCTAGTGATTAGATCTGGATTGGTTGCTAAACTGATAGCTCATCAGGAAAATGGCCCACCTCTGTCTGAAGCCAATGCTGGTATGTACTGAGTTACCTGGATTGAACAAAGTCAGTGGTTTGTGGTCGGTAATCAAGGTGAACTTGTTGAGGTCAGGTAGTATACATTTTTTTAATGAATTCCTTATACAATGCTTCTCGCTTCATCTGTAAATAAGTCCTTTCTGCACTTGTCAAAGATCTTGAAGACATGTGCTGTATGTATGCCATATTATGGCATGCTATATATTAGTGACATACGCGGGACAAATATCTGATGTCAGAAAAAATAGCGTTCAATGTATTGGAGTCAGTGGGAATAGCTTGGTTCTTATACTTCTGCAGGTTGAATTAGTTCAGTTTGTCGGGATAAGAGTTCTGACAAGGTAAAAAGGCATGTCTAAGTTAGCTGGAAGCATTATCCTTGAGAAAGAGAGAGAGTTGACCACTGCATGAATAGGTTGTGGTTGTGTCACACAGGACAGTGAAGTGGTTGTGGTTACTGAGCTGGCACCATGTCCAAGTCAAACTGCAGTTAATCAGTTAAGCTTTCTTTACCATAGCCACTAACAAAATAAAAATTTAAATATTTTAATGACTGTGGTTAGCTTTTTTTTTTAGGTTGCTGGCTAATTAATGACAGAGCCATGGCAATTAAGCAAAATTGTGTGTTTATCGCACAAAATAAGTATGCTTTTGTACTACACAAAATTGTGTGTTTCAGACAAGATTGAGCTAAGTTAACCCTCTCACCAGCAGATAAATGGCAACCAATTCCTTCCAAAAATGACTATAAACTAACATCCACAGTTCTATTTTTACCTTTTTACAGTAAATATCCACATCAGTATAAGCATTTTTAAAGAAAGCTGAAGTATTGTGCTACTAGATTATGCCTATAATAGTTCAAGACTGCTTAGAAAATAGCGCTAACTACCTATCACGATAATTGGCATCTCGATTCAGGCTGTTTTAGAATAGTTATTTGGCTCAGTTAAAGTCTGCAGTTGCAAAGTTTATCCTCTCCATATTCTGTGCTTCCTAGCTCCAAAATTTTTAGGCGAATCACTGCCTAAACTGTAACCACCCTTTCATGCAGGATTATAGGCTGGGAGGGGGGAGGATACTTAACTTTGGCAATGTTGGTGAGTAGCAATCATCACTGTACTTCCCTTGAAGATTGACCAAGTTCTGTAGGCAGTTTAATTCCCCCCACCCCCCTCCCCCCAAAAAAATGCTTTTCACTTTATTTTTTAAATTAATAAATTAGTTTAAGTCTGTCCAGTTGTTGAAGTTTGCCTTGGAATTTTTTGTTATGGATTTGGTGTTTTATATCATTTTGATGAAAATGGTTGACCATTCAAAACCTGCTGTGTCCGAGCAAAACTGATTTGGCTGGACAAGTAGTCCAGACATTTCTCAAGCGTTATTTTTAGATCTGGGTAGGGTCTATGCATGTGACCGTCTATAGGAAAACCGAGCACAAGATTGATCTTCTTCAAAATGTGCTATATTAGCAGGGTTTTTTTTAGGGAGGGCCTGTAGAGGAAAATGAGAACGTTGTTGCCCCACTAAAATTGTTATTACCTCCGCAGTCTTTGACGTCAGGCTTTGGGTTTGCCCCCGCAATAAATTTGTTAAAGTCAATATGCCCCCACTGTGACACAAAGCTAGAAAAATCCCTGATTAGCATATGGAAGGGAATGGTTAGGTCAACACTGCTTAAAACTAGTGATGAAACTTAGAGAGCTCACTATCTGATGCTGACAACTCAGTAATGTGCCAAAAAAAATCGATAAAGGGTCGCGTTGTGCCTGGGGGTTTTTTTTTGTTGATGGTCACATATAGAAAGGAGAAGAAATTATTGCCTTTTGTACGATTATGTTTTATTGTATTAGGTGTGTGACGTGAATGTACAGGAGATAGTACAAGCCGGTAAGTAATACTCACAACTCTGTGTAGATTCATGACAATACTCATGCACTGGTCTGTAGTAGCATAACTGAGCAAACTACAGGTTGTAGTAGTGTCATTAATAGGACTCATGTCTAAACTTGATAACTTTAAATAAGACTACTCAATAAATAGGGTGGTCAATACAGAAGTGGTTGTTCAGTATGATTCGATTTGGTCAGTTGATTGGGTGTACTCAATTTCTTACATATATATTTTGGTATTGAAGCTGATGTATTATTCATGGCGTAATACAACTAAGCATCAGTAGGGTGTTCCAGTATCTTCTAGAAATATGGCTCTGTAATGTTGCGAAGAAGCCCTCAATCTACCTCTGGGGGGAAAAATGAGAGTGGTAGCTCTTTCGGCCGCTTCGAAATAACGCCGAATAGTAGCCAATGTGCAGAGCTGTATCTCCGTCAAAGACAAAGATATAGATTTCAAAGCATTTCCGTTTTATGTTTATTTTGCCCCATTTATTCCATTCATCATATTGCATTAGGTTTATATGCTTGTATTCCATAATGGTAGTGTTACTTATAGATTAGTGTACATATTACACCATGAAATAGTGGCAAACATGCCAAAAGTTACTCATAAACCAATAATTTTATATGACATTTATTATTATTATTATTATTATTATTGTTATTATAGCTGAATCTGAAAGAAAGAAGTTTGTTGGTATGCTAGAAGGCCAGGAGGAGGTGGTATACACAATTGGCAGAGAGAGTCTTTTCAGTGACTTACTGTCACTGTACACAGCAGGAGACAAAGTTGGGTTTTGGTGCCCTTTTCGTTTTTCTTTGACTGATGAAAGGGCTGTGGATGCTGGTGGGGTCATCAAAGATGTCTTTTCATTTTTTTTTTAAGAAACTTATGTACGTTTCTTTGATGGCACCTGTCTACTTCATCCTGCAATTCATGCCTCATTAGACATGTCTACCTTTTCCATATTGGGGGGAATTATATCTCATGCTTATCTTGTTGCTGGAGTGTTTCCTGACAAAGTAGCATTCCCCTGTCTGGTTGCTGTTCTTCTCGTCTCGAAGTTTGCTGTGCCCGATTCTATCCTTCAGGAAACATTTATTAACTCGTTAAGCATTCATGAAGCTTCTATTGTCCAGAAAGCTCTTATTACAAGGGAGTTAGCATTTACAAATGATGTTAAAACAGAGCTGGTTTCGATATTAAGTTGTCATGGATGCAGAGCAGTCCCACAACCATCCACTCTGATTCAACTTCTTGTGCAGGCTGCACGTTACACATTTTTTATTCGGCCTGCAGCAGCTTTGCACCTGATGAATGAAGGTATTCCTTTAAAACATCGTCCTTTTTGGAAACGCATGACAGTGAATAATATGTATTCCATTTATTCATCGCTTTCTGTTTCAAAGGCAAAAGTTTTACATCTACTCAAAGAGCCGTATCTTTTAAGTGAATCAGAAGAAGAAGTTTTTCAGTATCTCAGGAGATTTGTTGGCAATATGTTAGTTGATGAACTTCGTGCATTTCTACGATTTGTTACTGGAAGTTTTGTAATAAGTGTCCCAAATATCCATGTTGTTTTTAATGGTTCAGATGGTCTAGCTAGGCGACCTATGAGCCATACTTGCTCTGCAACGCTGGAGCTTTCATCAACTTATAAATCGCTTCCAGAGTTTGTGTCCGAGTTCAGAGCTATTCTGTGTGATCCAGTATACTCGTGGAGGATGGACGCTGTTTGAAGTTTGTTCCACCTACATAATCAACTCTGATCAAGTTTTGTTTTCATGTCATCTATCGCAGTCTAGAAAGAATTTTTTTTGTTAACTTCATTTGGTTGTTTTACATTCAAATCAGTCTACTTGTCCAATTTTCATTTATTTACTTTTAAAGGAAGTTGGCTAAATTACTGTCTAATGAGAGAAGGGAGGGAGTGAAATTGTTAAGAGTGGAAATTTGAATTGCTAGCTGTACACAGTGGTTATAAGAATCAACTTTCTGTCTAATGAGACCTAGATATGCAAAAAAAAAAAATTTTTTAATTAGTTTGCTATGCTCAATGTAGAGTTGCATTGTAAAATAAATACTAATCAGTAAATGATGCAAGCATTTGGGGAAAACTTGTGCACAAGCATTACATTATAGGTCAAAATTCACACTCTGGACAATGGCTACATCAAGGGTAGAAATTGGGGGTCACTGTTTTAGCATAGTTTAAGGTGCATTAGCAATAAAGAATTCGTTGTGATAGTGCCGGTGTTACTGCTACCTAGCTATGCATCATGGTTTGTTGAAGTAATTAACAGCTTGATTCAAGACTGCATTCATGTATTGTATTGTAATTACAGGACAGATCAAATAGATATTGTACATCACACGCTTTAATTGCGAGTTTTCTGCAAAGTTGGGTCAAACATCATGTAGTAATAAATAGAAGTTCAATCCTTTATATTATATTTCTTTGTTAATAACGTAACTAGCTACATAAAATGAGCATTGACATTCCTCAAGCTAACAAAAATGTCAGATGTTTTTGCATCTGTAGCTACTATCTGTAAGATATTTATGAGCATGTCAGAGCATGATGTTGGGTCTGGCCTCTGACATGATGGTAGGTACCTCTTCTCTGGACACAGGAGTGAAGGTTATTCACTTGTTGCTGTTGTAATTGGAATGGTAAATTAGCCATAGTATCAGACATTAAAGAACTGCTGTGATGAGGCGTAATTATAATATTTTGCATTGGGGAACATGCCCTAGCTGTTGTCCCCATGGTTCCTCCTATAAGTTAGCAGTGTGCTTTTTATTAACAACACTGTCAATACTTACAGTTTGTTTAGCAAGCAAAAGCTATAGTTGCCTGGCTTAGTGTGACAATGAAATGTGGTGTAGAAAGTGCTTGGGAGAGTTGAGAATTCACTTACTTACAAAAGGAAAACTTCATAGATCCTTATGCTTTTTGTGATGTGCGAGATGCCTACAAATTTGGCCAAGAAAACAATGTTTTTTGTGAACCAAGCTGCTATTGCTAACTTCCAAAATGTTTTTTCTTTTTTTTTTTCCTACTAATCGTGTCAAAATTTTGTGAAAAAAATCTGAGAAACATAAATTCAAATTGGTATGGCCTAAGTGACATTCATAATACGTACATTAAAAAGTATTATGCACAATCAAACATCCAATTAACGTGGTTTGGCTTTATCTTTAAGTTGTATGGAGCAGACATCTGGTGCACATGTTATCTCAGGTTTCATTTGGTACTAAGTGCACTACATTAATGATACATTTCATTTACATGCCATACAGGAAATTTGTGATATCAGGTACATGATTGACTAAATTTTGACATTTGGTCTGTTATGTACCTGAAATGTACCTGAAATCCGAAATTTGACATGTAATGAAATATATCTTCTTCTTTTTTGTAGCTAGTGGTGCTCCTAGGGGATGTTCATATTGGCCTCCCTTCATTTTTAAGTGTGCATAGTTAGTCTGACTGATCTTGGAGTGATGTGAAAATGTTCAATCAGTTATCACTGAATAAAACTATTTCTGTGCTAAACTTCTTCATTACTCTATGTCACACCTGGGCCTGCCCCTCCCAGTGGAGAGAGTTCGGAGATGGCCTAGTGAGACACTTGATCACCTGTATGCCCTAACTTAATGTGCCCTGGCCCAGGAAGTTGTGGAAGGGTGGGTGAGGTTAGCTTTTTCTTCGCGCTTCAGCCGCTCCGGTTAACACCTCTTAGTGACACGAGTTATATATCAATAATGTGTTATAAGATTACCAACAGAGTCTTCAAGAGATGATTCTTGTTGGTAGAAGGAAATATGTTTCTCAGCATTAAAAAAAAACTTTCTTGATGCAGCTGAAAGGCATACATGATTTAGCTAGCTCAGTTCAGAAGTTTAGTCTCACGCAAATTCCACTATTAAATTTGCTTAGACAAATGACCACCCTATGAAATGAAATAATCAGCTATAATGCTGAAGAAGATTGTTGCTTAATAATTACAATAGCTAGTAATTATTGTATCAGTAAATTAACAACTTAGATATAGCTATAATATCATTACGTATCATTTGATTTTATTGGTTACCTTATTAAAATTCAGAATAATCAAGATTCAATATACATAGATTGGCTACTCACAAAAAAATAAATAATGCAGCTTAATAATTAGCTAGATTAAACAGAATTCAAGCTACTGTAAAACCTCCCCTCTAGACCCAAACTTTTCTCCTATGGGTTGGCATGAGCAAAATGCTGCTTGTTTTGTCTGATACTGCCTCTTACTACCCACACACCTCTTTTCTAACCGACATTTGCGTGGTGACGTCAAGCATAAGTTGCAGCTGAAACGTCGACGTTATAAAGTGTAAAGCGAGACGTCGACGTTGATAACTTTAAACTGAGACCTTTATCTGGGACGTCGACGTTCCGCACAAAGCAATTGACGTCGACGTCATGCGCAAATGAACTGAGACGTCGACCTTAAGTGCTGAGACATTAAAAAACGTTGTCGTCTGCCCAATTTTATTTTTGTTACAAACGGCGTTCCATACGAGCGAGACACTTACAGGGGTAACACAATCAAAAATCGGGGATGTTTGTTTGTTTATATACTAGTGATGTGCTTGAGCACAAATGGCGAGCGAGCCTAAAGACTATACTATTTTTATATGAACAATTTTGACTTCCAACACTGAAGCTACTGAAAATAAGGTCCAGTTTTAAATTAGGCATACACTGTAAAGGGATTTCAGTACCATAGTAACAACTCGCTGCAACTGTTTGAATTGAAGGAAAACAACAACAACAAAACAATACACGCTATTTAAACGTTTTCTTTGTGATATTCTTTAGCTAAATAGTGGCTGTAAAGCACAATGCTTTGACACAACTGGACACACCTATACAAGACTTACCTTCGGGGTTAGTCTAGTGGACAATGCATTTTCAAGTAAATACTGTTGCGTACGGCTTATAACCATGCCAAAGAGCGCATTGACTTACCACCGTTACTAACTCGAATAGAAATGGAAGTCCCGTAAGTTTTCACGTTTTAACTGCACCCGTAAAAGAATTCAAAACAGTAAACAATTCAATTTCTAGGGTGATACGGGTACTGATCGATAAACGGAGGATTCTGTTTAGTGAAGTTTGGGACGGGGTCGACCACCGAACTTACACAAAAACGCGAGGGTCAAAGTACAAAAATGCCTTACGTACGTCCAAACATATATATAAACAAATAAACATCCCCGATTTTCAATTGTGTTACCCCTGTAAGTGTCTCACTCGCTACGCTCGCTCGCCAAATTATGTTTGGACGTACGTAAGGCATTTTTGTACTTTGACCCTCGCGTTTTTGTGTTAGTTCGGTGGTCGACCCCGTCCCAAACTTCACTTAACAGAATCCTCTGTTTATCGATTAGTACCCGTATCACCCTAGAAATTGAATTGTTTACCATTTTGAATTCTTTTACGGGTGCAGTTAAAACGTGAAAACTTACGGGACTTCCATTTCTATTCGAGTTTGTGGCGGTGGTAAGTCAATGCGCTCTTTGGCATGGTTATAAGCCATGGTTGAAAATGCATTGTCCACTAGACTAACCGTGAAGGTAAGTCTTGTGTAGGTGTATGTCCAGTTGTGTCAAAACATTGTGCTTTACAGCCACTATTTAACTAAAGAATATCACAAAGAAAACGCTTAAATAGCGTGTATTGTTTTGTTGTTGTTGTTTTCGTTCAATTCAAACAGTTGCAGCGAGTTGTTACTATGGTACTGAAATCCCTTTACAGTGTATGCGTAATTTAAAACTCGACCTTATTTTCAGTAGCTTCAGTGTTAGAAGTCAAAATCATTCATATAAAAATAGTATAGTCTTTAGGCTCGCTCGCCATTTGTGCTCAAGCACATCACTAGTTTATTTATTTATTTATTTATTTATTTATCTGTTTATGGGGTACGTGAGACTTCTGTTTTCGCCCGCGCTTCTAATTACGTAAGTTAGGTAAAGCGTTCACAGTTCCAGTATTTTTCAATTAACGAGCGCGGAGAATCCTGCTGCACTGCCTTATGCAACTTTGTTTCAACCAAAAAGTTTACAGCTACTCTCTTCTTGAAACAATTGTGAAGTCTTTGTCAAGCTGCGCTTCTTTGCCACTGCTTTCGAAGTTTATTCAGGTAATTCTGTTAGTTTAGTCTGGGATCAGAGACTTTAGATTCTCTGATGCTAACTGAGAATGGAAAGGGTTACACTGTGCACTACAGTTAGATGTTGTTTTTTCCCTTCCAAGCAGTTGCAGAGAGTTGTTACTATGGCACTGAAATCCCTTTACCCTGTATGCTAAATTTAAAAACTGGACCTTATTTTCAGTAGCTTCAGTGTTAGAAGTCAATAAAAATAGTATAGTCTTTAGGCTCGTCGCCATTTGTGCTCAAGCACACCACTAGTTTATTTGTATATATGTATGGACGTACGTAAGGCATTTTTGTACTTTGACCCTCGCGTTTTTGTGTTAGTTCAGTTGTCAACCCCGTCCCAAATTGCACTAAACAGAATCCTCTGGTTTATCGATCAGTACCCGAATCACCCTAGAAATTGAATTGTTTACCGTTTTGAATTCTTTTGCGGGTGCAGTTCAAACTTGACAACTTAAGGGACTTCCGAGTTAGTGGCGGTGGTACGTCAATGCGCTCTTTGTCATGGTTATAAGCCGTGCACACAGTATTTACCTGAAAATACATTGTCCACTAGACTACTGGAAGGTAAGTCTGTGTAGGTGCATGTACAGCTGTGTCAAAGCATTGTGTGTTACAACCACTATTAGCTAAAGAATATCACAAAGAAAACTTTTAAATAACGTGTATTGTTTTGTTGTTATTGTTTTTTCCTTCAATTCAAGCAGTTGCAGAGAGTTGTTACTATGGCACTGAAATCCCTTTACCCTGTATGCTAAAATAAAAAACTGGACCTTATTTTCAGTAGCTTCAGTGTTAGAAGTCAATAAAAATAGTATAGTTTTTAGGCTCGCTCGCCATTTGTGCTCAAGCACACCTCTAGTTTATTTATTTATTTATTTATCTGTTTATGGGGTACGTGAGTCTTCTGTTTTCGCCCGCGCTTCTAATTACGTAAGTTTGGTAAAGCGTTCACAGTTCCAGTATTTTTCAATTAACGAGCGCGGAGAATCCTGCTGCACTGCCTTACGCAAATTTGTTTCAACCAAAAAGTTTACAGCTACTCTCTTCTTGAAACAATTGTGAAGTCTTTGTCAAGCTGCGCTTCTTTGCCAATGCTTTCGAAGTTTATTCAGGTAATTCTGTTAGTTTAGTCTGGGATCAGAGACTTTAGATTATCTGATGCTAACTGAGAATGGAAAGGGTTACACTGTGCACTACAGTTAGATGTAATTTCTGTCCTATTTTTCTGTAAAAAGAGTCTGCTCGCTCGTCATGCATTTGCGCTATTCGAGCGCACCACTAGTTGGCGAACGAGCGAAGCGAGCGAGACACTATCAGGGGTAACGCAATCGAGATTTCGCTATATTTATTTATTGGCGAGCGAGCGTAGCGAGCGAGACACTTACAGGGGTAACACAATCGAAAATCGGGGATGTCAGTTTATTTTTTTATTTGTATATATGTATGGACGTACGTAAGGCATTTTTGTACTTTGACCCTCGCGTTTTTGTGTTAGTTCGGTTGTCGACCCCGTCCCAAACTACACTAAACAGAATCCTCTGGTTTATCGATCAGTACCCGTATCACCCTAGAAATTGAATTGTTTACCGTTTTGAATTCTTTTGCCAGTGCAGTTAAAACTTGACAACTTAAGGGACTTCCATTTCTATTCGAGTTAGTGGCGGTGGTAAGTCAATGCGCTCTTTGTCATGGTTATAAGCCTTGCGCAACAGTATTTACCTGAAAATACATTGTCCACTAGACTACTGCGAAGGTAAGTCTGTGTAGGTGCATGTCCAGCTGTGTCAAAGCATTGTGTGTTACAACCACTACTTAGCTAAAGAATATCACAAAGAAAACTTCTAAATAACGTGTATTGTTTTGTTATTGTTGTTTTTTCCTTCAATTCAAGCAGTTGCAGAGAGTTGTTATTATGGCACTGAAATCCCTTTACCCTGTATGCTGAATTTAAAAACTTGACCTTATTTTCAGTAGCTTCAGTGTTAGAAGTCAATAAAAATAGTATAGTCTTTAGGCTCGCTCGCCATTTGTGCTCAAGCACACCACTAGTTTATCTGTTTATGGGGTACGTGAGACCTCTGTTTTCGCCCGCGCTTCTAATTACGTAAGTTAGGTAAAGCGTTCACAGTTCCAGTATTTTTCAATCAACGAGCGCGGAGAATCTTGCTGCAGACACAACTTTGTTTCAACCAAAAAGTTTACAGCTACTCTCTTCTTGAAACAATTGTGAAGTCTTTGTCAAGCTGCGCTTCTTTGCCACTGCTTTCGAAGTTTATTCAGGTAATTCTGTTAGTTTAGTCTGGGATCAGAGACTTTAGATTCTCTGATGCTGGGTTACACTGTGCACTACAGTTAGATGTAATTTCTGTCCTATTTTTCTGTAAAAAGAGTCTGCTCGCTCGCCATGCATTTGCGCTATTCGAGCGCACCACTAGTTTATTTATTTATTTCTTTATTTATCCGTTTATGGGGTACGTGAGACTTCTGTTTTAGCCCGCGCTTCTAATTACGTAAGTTAGGTAAAGCGTTCACAGTTCCAGTATTTTTGAATTAACGAACGCGGAGAATCCTGCTGCACTGCCTTACGCAACTCTGTTTCAACCAAAACGTTTATAGCTACTCTCTTCTTGAAACAATTGTGAAGTGTTTGTCAAGCTGCGCGGTCACGTTTTACTTTAGGTCCTACATTGTGCGCATCGCGTCGCGTCACCTTACGATCTCATCGCGACGCTCGTGCGCTCAGCCCCGAAGAACGTGCTAACATGCGCCGATATGCGCCGATCACTTTGACTACAACAAGGTCTAACAAACTATGCTTAAATTCAGAGATTTAGTTTTAAACTATACAAACAGTGAGCAGGCAACAATTGTCTGGTTGAAGGGAATTGGAGCATTAAAGAATAGTGCTTACTGTAATAAGTGTGGCAGTGTATGCAACTTTGTCATCAAGAAGGGGTCTTATTGCTGGAGATGCCCCAAGTCTGGATGCCAATCTGTAATTTCCATGGTAGATGGGAGTTTTTTTTCTGGTAGCCATTTGAAGCTGAATGAGATAGTGGAAGTTTCTTACTGGTGGGCTTGTGAAGCTTCAGTATCTATGGCTGTACAGCAGACTGGACACTCCACCAAGACCATTGTTGATTGGTATAATTTCCATCGAGACATATGTGCACAGTGGTTTCTAGACCATCCAGTGCAGTTTGGAGGAGTAGGAAAAGTGGTGGAAATTGATGAGTCAAAATTTGGACGAAGAAAATACAACAGAGGAAGATACAGAGATGGCCATTGGGTGTTTGGAGGTGTAGAAAGGGGAACCAACAATGTGTTCATGGCTGAGGTACCAGATAGAACCGCTGCAACCCTAATACCAATAATTCAGCAATACATTTTACCTGGCACCACAGTTATTTCTGATGAGTGGAGGTCATACTCTTCCATTTCATCTCTGGGAATGAGCCACCAGACGGTCAACCACTCAATAAGAATTTTGTGGATCCAACCACTGGAGCACACACTCAAATAATTGAAGGAACCTGGTCACAGGTGAAATTCATGATGCGAAAAAGAGGTGTCATGAACACAAGTGATGACTTGTTTGACACATACTTACCTGAATATTTGTGGAGAAGAAAGTTTAAAAATGATGATCCTTTTTTTAAAATGTATGAGCATGTAAAGGAACAATACCCACTTTAATCAACCAATTTTTGTTCTATATAACCCTTATATCTTACTTAATACACTTTTACGACATCAATATTATAGCTGAACCAGATTAATAGTAAGGTGACACTACGCGATGCGAGGTGACGCGACGCGATGCGCTCAATTTAGGACCTAGGACCTACTTTAGGTCCTACATTGAGCGCATCGCGTCGATATCACTGAAATTCCACTAATATCTTACTAAATATCACTGAAATTCCACTGATTACACTTTTACGCCATCAATCTTATAGCTGAACCCGATTAATAGTAAGGTGACGCGACGCGATGCGTGACGCGACGCGATGCGCTCAATGTAGGACCTAAAGTAAAACGTGACCAGCTGCGCTCCTTTGCCACTGCTTTCTAAGTTTATTCAGGTAATTCTGTTACTGTTAACTCAGCTAAGAGCTTGTTGTCAACAGTGACTGGTAAATTCAAATAGTCAGAATGACTCAAATTTGGTACTACGAAAGTTACTACTGCTCAAGAAAATGAGGTAAGAAAACAATTTTGTATTTGTGTGCTAAAATTGATTGTCTTTTGTTTATGTAGCTGAGAGCTTGTTGTCAAGAATTCGAGGTAATTCAGATGGTTAAAGTACCTTCAATTTGATACTACAGAAGTTATCAATACTCAAGAATGGGGTAAGTAGTAATTCCATATTTGTTGGCTAAAATTACAAATAATAACACTGGTTTATTTTTTATCGTAGCTGAGAGCTTGTTCAAGAGTTACTGGTGATTGAGATTATCAGAATGGCAGATGTTTGATACTACCATTAATCAGGTAAGAGAGTGATTTTGTATTTGTTTGCTGAAATCAAATGACTGCTATTATAGTGTTTGCATGAAGTAAGCTAAAAATAGTAACATTTTATGTTACCTAACTAGTGATGTGCTTGAGCACAAATGGCGAGCGAGCCTAAAGAATATACTATTATGATTTTGACTTCTAACACTGAAGCTACTGAAAATAAGATCCAGTTTTTAAATTTAGCATACAGGGTAAAGGGATTTCAGTGCCATAGTAACAACTCTCTGCAACTGCTTGGAAGGAAAAAAACAACAAAAGTAGTGGTTCCAGCACACAATGCTTTGACACAACTGGACATGCACCTACACAGACTTACCTTAGCGGTAGTCTAGTGGACAATGTATTTTCAAGTAAATACTGTTGCGCACGGCTAATAACCATGACAAAGAGCGCATTGACTTACCACCGCCACTAACTCGAATAGAAATGGAAGTCCCTTAAGTTGTCAAGTTTGAACTGTACCGGCAAAAGAATTCAAAACGGTAAACAATTCAATTTCTAGGGTGATACGGGTACCGATCGATAAACCAGAGGATTCTGTTTAGTGCAATTTGGGACGGGGGTCGACCACATAACTAACACAAAAACGCGAGGGTCAAAGTACAAAATGACATACGTACGTCCAAACATATATACAAATAAACATCCCCGATTTTTTCATTTTTACCCCTGTAAGTGTCTCGCTCGCCATTTGTGCTCAAGCACACTAGTTTATTTGTATATATGTATGGACGTACGTAAGGCATTTTTGTACTTTGACCCTCGCGTTTTTGTGTTAGTTCGGTTGTCGACCCCGTCCCAAACTTCACTAAACAGAATCCTCTGCGATCAGTACCCGTATCACCCTAGAAATTGAATTGTTTACCTTTTTGAATTCTTTTGCGGGTGCAGTTAAAACTTGAAAACTTAAGGGACTTCCATTTCCATTCGAGTTAGTGGCAATGGTAAGTCAATGCGCTCTTTGTCATGGTTATAAGCCGTGCGCAACAGTATTTACTTGAAATACATTGTCCACTAGACTACTGCGAAGGTAAGTCTGTGTAGGTGCATGTCCAGTTGTGTCAAAGCATTGTGTGTTACAACCACTACTTAGCTAAAGAATATCACAAAGAAAACTTTTGTATTGTTTTGTTGTTGTTTTTTTCCTTCAATTCAAGTAGTTGCAGAGTGTTAGTTGTTACTATGGCACTGAAATCCCTTTACACTGTATGATAAATAAACAAACTGGACCTTATTTTCAGTAGCTTTAGTGCTAGAAGTCAAAATCATTCACATAAAAATAGTATAGTCTTTAGGCTCGCTCGCCATTTGTGCTCAAGCACATCACTAGTTGGCGAGCGAGCGTAGCGAGCGAGACACTTACAGGGGTAACACAATTGAAAATCGGGGATGTATGTTTATTTATTTATTTGTATATATGTATAGACGTACGTAAGGCATTTTTGTACTTTGACCCTCGCGTTTTTGTGTTAGTTATGTGGTCGACCCCGTCCCAAACTTCACTAAACAGAATCCTCTGGTTTATCGATCAGTACCCGTATCACCCTAGAAATTGAATTGTTTACCGTTTTGAATTCTTTTGCGGGTGCAGTTAAAACTTGAAAACTTAAGGGACTTCCATTTCTATTCGAGTTAGTGTGGCGGTGGTAAGTCAATGCGCTCTTTGTCATGGTTATAAGCCGTGCGCAACAGTATTTACTTGAAAATACTTTGTCCACTAGACTACTGCCTAGGTAAGTCTGTGTAGGTGCATGTCCAGTTGTGTCAAAGCATGTGTGTTACAACCACTACTTAGCTAAAGAATATCACAAAGAAAACTTTTAAATAACGTGTATTGTTTTGTTGTTGTTTGTTCCCTTCAATTCAAGCAGTTGCAGAGAGTTGTTACTATGGCACTGAAATCCCTTTACCTTGTATGCGAAATTAAAAAACTGGACCTTATTTTCAGTAGATTCAGTGTTAGAAGTCAAAATCATTCATATAAAAATAGTAAGTCTTTAGGCTCGCTCGCCATTTGTGCTCAAGCACATCACTAGTATATATGTATGTATGTTTGGATGGTACGTATGCCATTTAAACGCGCGCGGGGTGAACGTTTTTCCGAAGTGTGAGAAAATTCCGGCGAAAACGCTTGCTTTTCAAGAAACAAAAAGTTGATTTTACCGGTTACTATGGCATTGACGACCCATTTCCAGACCTAATTTCAAAACTTCGCCGTTCCTAATTTCAAAACTTCGCCGTTTTGGGGATACGGAGTGCAGCTTGTTGGTTGTCAAGAGTCATTGGTAGTCAGAATGCCGTAGTATTAATGCTAAGGAACCTACTACTACTCGAGGGGAATCTGAGGTAAGTACGTAATTTCATATTTGTTATCTAAATATGCAAAAATAACTCTGGCCTTTCATTTTTGTAGCTAAGAGCTTGTTGTCAACAGTGACTGGTAAATTCAAATAGTCAGAATGACTCAAATTTGGTGCTACAAAAGTTACCACTGCTCAAGAAAATGAGGTGAGAAAGTAATTTTTGTATTTGTGTGCTAAAATTGATTGAATTTTGTTTTTGTAGGTGAGAGCTTGTTGTCAAGAATTCAAGGTAATTCAGATGGTCAAAGTAACTTCAATTTGATACTACATAAGTTATCAATAATCAAGAATGATGTAAGTAGTAATTCCATATTATTTGTTGGCTAAAATTACAAATAATAACACTGGTTTATTTTTTATCGTAGCTGAGAGCTTGTTCAAGAGTTACTGGTGATTGAGATTATCAGAATGGCATATGTTTGATATTACAAAAGTTACCATTAATCAGGTAAGAGAGTGATTTTGTATTTGTTTGCTGAAATCAAATGTCATAACTGCTATTATAGTGTTTGCATGAAGTAAACTAAAAATAGTAACATTTTATGTTACCTAACTATCAGGCTCGCTCGCCATTTGTGCTCAAGCACACCACTAGTTTAGATATATGTATGGACGTACGTATGTCATTTTGTACTTTGACCCTCCGTATTTTTGTGTTCGCTCCGCGTTCGACCCGGTCCCAAACTTCACAAAACAGAATCCTCCGGTTTAGCGACCATTACCCGTATCACCTTAGAAATCCATTTTTTGAATTTATAAAAAAAAAAACAAAAAAAAAACCCTCATACTTGGCTAAATTTTTTTAAACTACGTAACTGAAGTCTAAAGCTATTAGTTATAGCTAGTGTTGTTTTGGTATAGAGATTCCACACATTTTTAGTTTTTAGTTTTATAGCTAGTTACTAAGTAAAAAAATTGACGGCTTAGTTTTAGTGTTTTTTTTCTTCTAATTTTACCTGAAAATGTAGTCAGTTTCTTTTTTTTTTCATGTAAAATAATTAGTTAGTTTGAAGGTCAATTAAATTAGTTAGCTAGTAGCAATCTTGTGTGGTTTCTCAATTTCTTCTTATCTAATGTGTCTGTAACTTGTGTACTTTTCAGTAATTACATATCTTCTTGAATATACTATAAAGAAATGTATCTACTTCAATGTTTTACAGCTAAATGGCTAGTATTTCTCCACTCAATAATCACACTTATAGTGAATTGACAACAAAACACATGCTGTTTTAGTTGCTCTTATTTTTCATTCACTGCCCTGGAAGTTTTGGTTTTAATCAAGATTTGCTGTCTTCTAAAGTAGCAATTTAGTTTACGTTCTTTATAGCTTAGATTTAGTTTTGCTTACCAAAATTAAAATACACCAAAACTAAGAGATTTTTGTTTTTCATTTTAGTTAACTAAAGCAACATTGTCTATTTACTCCTTTGCACAACCAAAACTAAATTTTAAGTTTAGAACAATAAATAATATCTGATTTACATACAAAAAATGTTAATCCTAAACAACATTTGATTACATACTATGATGTAACAATAAATAAGTATTTACTAAGGAGGCTTACATACAGCCACAGTAAGCATCAGGCCATCTTTTTTACTACCTCCTTCAACGCAGTCGCTAGCCATATGGAGTCGGTTTTTATTTCAGCCAGGTCGATATTTGTAACTACCAGGTGGATAATTATTTACAACCGGGTCGATATTTTTTACAACCCAGTGAGTTTTTCTCTTCGAGTCTATATTTTTGTACTTGTATCACTAATTTCAGAATATAAACTTTGAAACTATAATGAATTAGCTACTGGTCTAACTGCTACAATTATCATTACACTGTTCCTTAAGGTGCTCAAGTAGCTAATAATATATTAATCCAAGTTAGGGGTTTGTCGGAGAGTACATAAAGCGAATCAATATTTTGTTTGCACTATTGTTTTTTATTGTTAATTTTTCAAGTTTTGGTTTTAGTGGGTAAGCCTTCAAGATCAAGAACAGAACTTTCAAGTAATAATTATGCTGAGATCGTGAAGCAATTGATGCCAATTAAGAATGATTGGGAAGTTATTGCTAATGCTTTGGATTTCAAATCTAATGAGGTTGAAGATATTAGAAGGAAACCAGGACGATTTCTTGATGGGAACTATATTTTTGACATCATCGAATTCTGGCTTCGATGGGCACCTCCAGACAAGAGAGGGAGCGAAGATGTAGCTACTCTGGAAAGACTTCAAGATGCATTAGATTCAACTAACCATGCTAATATACGCTTGAAAATAAGCAAAAAATGAAATACAATACGGAACCAAAATTTATATACTGACTTTGAATATATATAATATGTATAATTATTTATAGCCCGTTACCCGAGCGACCGCGCTTGTCGTTAAGAACTATAAATCTGATACAGTCTGGT
>WLWD01004533.1_pt1 | contig 31080 bp, 11 predicted proteins | sample 6712731 | NCBI WGS metagenome assembly WLWD01 (sample SAMN12718690, study PRJNA576275) | sponge metagenome | isolation source: marine sponge | host: Mycale hentscheli | place: New Zealand: South Island, Marlborough, Capsize Point | collected 2014-11-01
ATGCAATCAATGAAGAATCCACGTGACCCGAGTCGTAAGGAATTTAATTGCCGCCTAATGTTGCCTGTGGTAGCGGGAAATCTATACCCGAGAGAGAAACGAAAACATCTTTTCCCTGCACGAAGGAAAGGATTGCCCTCCGCTGTTCTGCACCCGCAGCTTTGCTCCATAACACTTCTTCCAACGTTTCCATGCCGCAGCAACCGCTAAATCATTTCAATTAGCAATAAATTAAATAGTTTGAGGTTGGTCATGTGATTGGTAAAATCTGATTGGCTCTGCTTACATTCCTGTAGAGAACCTGAAGACCTGTCCTCAGACCATTTCCCAGCGAAGCGGTATACATTTCAGGTTTGTTGTCGCCACCTCTAGTTGTGATTGTATTAAAAATGCAGAGTCTCATATCCATATTTAATTCAACAGATTCTACATTAAATTGCTCAAATAATTTGTCCATTATGGGCCAATCAATATTACGATTTGAGTTGTCATTGATTACATCTGTAGCAGTTGCCATTGATATAGTACTAAGAAAAATGTTCAATTATTTGAACTATATTATGTATAAGTATAACTAACACAAATTTTGAACAGGGGACTTTTGACATTATACCATGGTTCGTTCAAACCGTCCAATCAGATTTCTCAATTCGGGGTGAATAAATCACTTATACACCGCCTAGGAGGTGAATATTTTTTGCCCGTGGCCTAGAATTACGCGATCTGTAGCTAAGCGAAGCGGCGACCAATGAGGCTACAGAAAAAAAGGTTGTTATGCGTTTCTTATAGCCTAGAGCCATGGTACAAGTCGGTTGCACCGCTCGGTGCGCGGTCGGTACGGGATTTACACTATCCTCGGGCCTTCGGCCCTCGGTTGTGTAAATCCCATACCGACCTCCACCTCGTGATGTAACCTATACGTACACTCACTGGAAGACTGAAAAATAACAATTCATTATGATTTTTCACTTAAACTTTGACCTCTTTTATTTAATGACAAGGCTGTCTTCATCTATGTCTAAAATATATCAACGAACTTCTCAATGTTTAACATAGGTAAGGGCCTCTCAGATTTTTTAAACGCCAACACATACTTTGTAATCAACATTACAATTGCGCATGTTTTAGCGCTTTTGCCCAATACACAATCTACCCACTCGCTTTTAATTGTAAACCACGCCCTTCCATAAGGAATTACCGCTGATAACTGTCCCGCTGGATAGCTGTCCTGTGGCAAGCCCAAGGAAGAGGGCGATTATCTAGGGTTAGAACATAGCTACTGTAGTTTTTGTATTGTGACAGAGGGATTTTAAATCTCTTAGGTCCTTCAGGTAGGATTCTATATGTAGTGCCCCCGCCTTCAGGGCAGGGCTTCTATGTGTAGAGTACCTCCAATTGTGTAGTTAGGAACTGTTGCTAGGTTCTAAATTAATTAGGCGCTGCGCAAAGTCGTTAACTACTGTTTTTAGAGCACCCTCGCTGCGCTCGGGACGCTACAATCAAGGGCCTTCAGGGACCCTAAATACAGTAGTTCCCTCCGAAGCAGCGCCTAACTATTACATAATTCCGAGAGTTGCCAAGGTTTACCTATTTTATAACGTAGTTACCTTTTGGAACAGAGTAAAAGACCAAATAAAAATAGCGAATATTGTTGTTTTGAGGGGGAAAATTTAATGCAGCATGGGTCATTCCGAAACACCGGCAACAAAATAAGTGCGTTTCCACAGCCTTCAAGCAAAAACAGTGGTGATTTAGCGACGATATTAATAGTGAGATTCACAAGACAAAGACTTTTCCAATAAACAATTCTCCGTGTCAGTTCTTTGTACCAGGGATAAAGTAACCGTTCACAAAGAAAGCTTCATACAAGTGAAAAAGACTAGATTTTCATCAATAGCTGAAAAACCACGATACATCGCTTGATACTATAATTATTTGTGCACCTCACTCCATTCTATTTTGTCCACAAAAAAATTCTTCAAGGTGCAATTTAAACTCTCTTTGGTACAAAAATATAGTTTTTCCTCAATCTATGGGCGCTGTTCTGTTCATCTCGTCGATTTTCCACTATATGCATGTTTCGTACTCACAAGTAGTGTGTAACAGAGTGAGGACATGAATGAATTGGTGAGACGTCCTTCCAAAGAGACAGAGTAAAATCAGTTGATTCTACCGATAATTATTCTGAAATGCACAAGGTTCAGCTGTACAACATGTTATCTTGTAGCTAAAGTTTGAAGGCTTGCTCATTAATTGTGAACACTTCGGGCGTCTTTTAGAATTCGAATTTGATTTTTGAATTTCTACTGCGAAGTAACCGCAAAAATCCACAATCAAACAGCCAGGCATATAAAGTAGGTAGCTATAGCCTTATAACAAGCAAAATAAACTTCTAAAAGCCTGAAAATTAACCAGAACCAGTCCATCTTACAGCAAGTTTCGAGGAGACTCTGAGGAACTAGCCCAATCGATTGCTCTTGATGTCCGGTAGGAAAAACTTTATCCATATTCTTCCAAAATCCTGAGTGACTCTCTATAGGCTTCATACCTTCTATTCTGAGTGTTTGAAGTCCTGGGCAACAAAAAATTTGGGCGTTCAATGTCCTGAAAATTCACGGTCAAAAAAATGTCTCGATCTCCGTTTTCTGACAAATATAAAAAAAATACTTAACCTGTCCGTGTGGGTTCAATATTTTTTAAAAACTGTATTGAAGCACTTACCATTATACCAATACTTCCAAGTACTTTTGAAGTAATTGTAATTAATCTCGTAATACATTATTACTTCATTCAGCAAGCAGTCACATGATCAAGTGTTTAATGCCATCAACTTCTTACCAGCTCCATTAGGATTCAGGTGGCCTCCATTTATATTCTGAAAGACAGTGTCACGCGGAAACTAATTTTTACCTCCGACAAAAAGAATCAATCAGTGCACATGCGCAAGAGGGTTATAGTAGTCATCCTGTCTGTCACGTTCTGATTTTGGAAATTACTGACATTTAATCATCGATTTAGGCATGCACTTAACTCGGAACGGCTTTTCATTGCACTACTTTTTTTTTAAATTTTTGAGAAAAGATTTATTGGTACTAGCTTTTGTGTGTAACGCCCCCTAACGTCACATCTTATTCACGTGAGCAAATATTTTATTGTTAGTTTTGCTTTATGCTCGGAAGCTAACTGGAAGTTGAGTTTTGCATTGAAAACATATACCAGTGATTGTCTCTGGCCTATTTAGCTTCTTCTTGTACGCATTTACATGTAATGTTTACATTGCTGGAGTAATAAGAATAGCCAATAAATTATTCTTTTCGTCTGAGATGATTTTGTGCTAGCTTACTAATTTAAGTACCCACACAAATTTGAGGCATTTTGTACTCATATCCACTCATAAATGTTACATTGCTGGAGCTATATTGATGCCTAATATGAATAGCCAATAAATTATTCTTTTCGTCTGAGATTTTGTGCTAGCTTACTTATTTAAGTACCCACAACAAATTTGAGGCATTTTGTACTCATATCCACTCATAAATTTACAAGTACTTGTAAAGTACCCAAATACTTTTCAAAGTACTTCACCCCATGTCTGGTATGAATCATTGAATCTCAGATCTCTTCCTTGTCTGCCGTTAACCTGTAGGAGGGGCGGTGATGGAGACGCTACGAGGCATCCGCCTTTACTTCCACAAGCTTGTGAGTGGCCTGGCTGGCCCAGCTGCAGCACAGGCCCAGTTGGGTCTTGGCCACAGCTATTCCAGAGCAAAGGTCAAGTTCAACGTCCATCGATCAGATAACATGATCATTCAGTCCATCAGCTTGCTGGACCAGCTTGACAAGGACATCAATACCTTCTCCATGAGAATAAGGTGAGGGGTGTGTCACCATGTGCATGAGCACTGAGTAGTAATAATTTGTATTTTATGTCTAAAATCTTGATAGTTGTAATTATTGGTGAGCGAGCAAAGCAAACCAGACACTTACAGGGCTTACACAATCGAGACTTCGCAGTGTGTATTTATTATTTATTTTTTTGCTTACTTATATGGTACGTGTGACCCCTTTTTTCACCCACGCTACTGATTACATAAGTTGGTAAACCTTCTTGATAAAATAACAAAGTAACGAACCTAAGTCTGAGTTGCTGGCCTTGAAAAGCAAGCTACATGGAGCAGACCTAAGCCTCTGAACTTTTGTTGAAGCATAGCAGACCCACAGTACTACTTTATTTTCGCCATCATTGAATGATTAGGTTAAGTTAAAACGTTTCAATTTCAACAACTATATACATTACGCTAAGGGCCGCAGTTCTTAGTTAGTTATCACTTAAAAGTTAGGCTAGCTCGCTCGCCATTTGTGTTCAAGCACACCACTGGTTTAGAACTTATAACTGCTATTTATATACAAAGTATATGTTATTTATTTATTTATTATTTATTTTAAGCAAAAGGTCGGGGCTACTAGCTCTTGTGATTGTGATAGAGCGAAATTTATGTGATTGGATACTCAACTCACTACCAAAATTGTTATTCAAACTGATAAAGAAGAACCTGCTTGTTGTAGCCTAACTTAACTGTGTGAGCAGTAAGAAAAATTAATAAATATAAAGTGACAGTGTTGTGGAAGGATTACATTGAGTGTTTAGTATGTTACTCTTACCACTTCCCTGAACTCATCAAAATTGTTCCCAACAATATAATGTACTCCAAGGTAAGCCTGAAGAGAAGACTTATTTAAGAAGGTCTCAAAAATGCATTAAAACCTTTTTTATCACCTTTCTTCCAAGGGGCATCCATGAAAATGGTTGCTAGTGTTATGTAATCGTCATAGCTTGTCGGCAAAGTCTAGTTGCGTGAGCTAATGTTATAAGGGCATGCTATTTCCACGTGGGAGGAATGATACATTACCTCTATTACTCCACCTATCACACATACCTCTATCACACCCTCTAGCACACGTGCCTCTTACAAATGTGTCTCTATCACACGTGCCTCTATCACATAGTACATATTGTTTAATGTATCTGGCATTGCTTACTTTTATAGGTAGTCAATTTCATTGGCTCTCGAAAGAATCTCACAGAAGACAAATTGGATGTTTTGGAGGAGATTGTGATGGACTCTTTAAAAGTGGAAGCCATCTTTGAAGCAGCCAAAAGGTCAATGGGTAAGTTTCTCAGTCATGATATATATGGCTTAAAAATGAAGCAATTCAGCAAACCATTTTAGTATTATTATTATTATTATTATTATTATTATTATTGTTCAGGCCACTGAACACTGTGTAACACTTATAATTAATTCACTTTATTTTGTGTGTTTTAATCTTATTATTTCCTGTTGTTGTCCTACCACTTTCCACTACTTCCGCTCCCCTGGTGTGTGCTGGCAGCTGATTGGTCAGTTGTTAGCATGCTTTCCAGCTGTTTCCATGTTAGCTGTTTTTGTTATCTTTAGTTTTATCTCATACTTGTGGTCACTTGACTCTTGTATTTAGTGGTCATCAGCTCTAGTGCTTGTGGTCTACTATTTTATATCAAACTTGTCTAACCAATATATCTAATTCTGTGTGTGTGTGGAGACAGTGTAACTTGTCAGTGGAATTACAACCCATGGAGAGTTATATATTCTAGCTTCTAATACATACACTCAGGACTGTCTTTAATTCAGGATTCGCATTGGATACTTCCAGTGTCAGAACCCGCATCAACAATTATTATTATTATTATTATTATTATTATTATTGATTCAGTCATTCTCAGCTTAAATAATTATAATAATAGTAAATATTCTCGTTCTATAGCCAATATTGCTTATTAAAACTTAACCTGACGTTTCGACTTCTTGCCAAAGTTCTCTTCACGTGTCAACTGAGGTCGAACTCTCCGTGGTGATATATGTAAATGTCAAGATTTCTGTGTCTTATCGTTTCTGATCAGTGGTCATTTGTACGCTGATTACGCTCGCCTGAGTAGTCTGCTAGGTCTGCCAAGTTGCTCGAGCACTCATAGCCAAGGTGATCCAACCTCCTGGTTCCATCCCCAATATAACTTTTTCCTCTCTGGTTCGGACCAGTCGAAACATTTCTGCTGCTGGAATTATATAAATACATTATAAATAATTAGAGTTGTAATATTAGTTCTAAGGTAACAGGTATCACCTCCAATCTTTTAAAGAGTAAACGGCCAATGTCTGTTGTGTTGCCAAAATTTTTAGAGTGGATTGCAAGTAACACCACTCTAGTCAGTGAAAAAACTGGGATTCCTCACTATTCGGGTATGCAAAAGTATTACCCCCTCTTTTTATTCATTTTTAATCTATTGAAGTTGACATTGAAAGTATAGCTTGGACAGTACTGTTTCTATGAACAGCTAGAATGGTGAATCTGAAGGCTCACGGAATGACAAAAACTGACTGTGCCAGTAGATGTGCATGTTGAAATCATGTCATCTTCGTGAGGAAACTTGATGTCGTCATCACAGAGCAGGGACAAGCGGTCTATCAAGTCATCTTTGAGGGTGCTATCAAACTCCTCTGCAAGTAAGCCATCATCATCCTCCATGAAACTCGCTGTCATCAGAGTTGGACACTGTAAGTGATAGTAAAAAATTAATTTAAAAATTATTTTTATTAACTTATTTTTACGATTATATTTATTGATTGATTAATTGATTTATAAGAATAGATCTATGATTATAATTAAGGGAGTAAAATTCCAGGGCTACTTTCCTTCTGTGTGAAGCCCTGATGCATATATACACACACAGTAGAGAGATTCAAATTTTGATATATTTTATATACGTGTTCATCCCAAGAAAGACAAAGAAAATGAAATAACAAATTAATTAAACATACCTTCACTGTTGTTCAACACAATTCTAGGCACATCTGCTACAGCTGATCTAGAAAAATTAGCCGGCTTTGCCTCAGGAACATGAAACTTGCAGATGGTGGTGCCTTACTCACTATCAGTCACCTTTATTACGTAATTTCTCTCTGTAACTTTATTTGTAGTAGTCTTGTGTAACTCTATTCCAAATTTAGAACGGCTCTGATACGTCATTCTGTAGTTTTGGCAAGAAATAGCTTGCAGAAGCTAAAAGTATTGGTCCGCATACTTTATTCCATAACAGCCCCGCCCTTTCGGGCGGTTAAGGAATACGCGCATTTTGTTGTCAACGAAATCTTTCGTTGAGTGGCTCCGAGAAGAGCCGGTTTGGAAAAAAATAAACAAAACACGGGAACAACGAATGGAGAAGGCGCGAACAGCAGACTTCTAACGGGAACTGAGCGCCTTGAACAGCTTCTCCCCGAGCGGCTTGCTCCTGACTCCCCTCTTCTTCAGGCTGTCGTCCTCAGTAAGGGTCACTTAATGTTTATTATATTTGCACGCAGCATAGACAAACATGTTCAGTAATGGCTGAAACCTTCTCATCACCTCTCTTACAGAGTAGAGAATGAAAAAAAACATCAGGATGCTTGTAAGAGAGGTGATGAGAAGGTTTCAGCCATTGCTGAACATGCTTGGCAGCAACATCACCCCATTAAATGGGAAGAGGTAAGAGTGTAGACAGAGCCAGTAATCGTGAGTTAAAGATCAAGGAAGCTCTACACATACAGATGACACCTGACAACACAAGTTTAACTGAGACATCAGGTTTAGAGCTTCCAGAATGCTAGCTGTCTATACCTCATGCAAATCACCCTCCAGACAGTAAGTGCACTCTCCAGAAATCTTGCTGTTTACATTGTGTTTATTGTATCACCACGGAGAGTTTGACCTCAATTGACCCTGGAAGAGGAATTCAGCAAGAAGTCGAAACATTGGGTTAAGTTTAATTAATAAAATTGGCTGTTAGAACGACTATTATTATTATTAATTATTATTATTATTATTATTATTATTATTATTATTATTATTAATTATTGTTGTTATTATTGTTACTAGCAAGTACCCCACCACACAGTGACGCCTGACATACTAACTTGTGTAAATTAGGAGTGCAGTAGCATAAGGCAGTTTTATCCTCTCCTGCTTTCTTTTTCCCTCAGCCTTCCTCCCTGTTTTTGCTCCTATTTTCAACTTGTGGATTCCCTTCTCCTCTCTTTACCTCTCCTGCTCCCCAGTATCTCTGTCCTTTCTGTTTATTTTTCACTTGTGTATTTTTGTGTATTTTTTTCTCACCTGCTTCTATTTTTATTGACCCTTGCATTCTCTCTTCCCCCTTGTTAAACGTTTTTTTCCCATTCAGGTAACGCATTCAGTAATGATGACGCTTTACCATCTCTGATCAGCCAATGAATTATTCATGAATACACACCATCGTCGTTTCTGACACATAATATTATTACATAGATTATTACTGGTGAGCAAGACACAATCAATTCAAAATTGGGGATATTTGTTAACCCTCAGCGCACATGCGCAATAGGGGTTATATATGTGTGGACGTATTTATGTCATTTTGTACTTTGACCCTGGCATTTTTGTGTTAGCTTGATGGTCAACCAGTCCTAAACTTCACTAAACAGAACCTCTGGTTTGTCTATCTTTACCTATCATCCAACGAAATTGAAATGTTCACCGCTTTGATTTCTTTTGCGGGTGCATTTAAAACTTACAAGCTTACCGCAGTTCATTTTCTTCTAATAAATTAGTGGCGGCGGTAAGTTAATGTGCTATATGTCATAGTTATACGCCCAATGCAACTGGGTTGTGCTTACTTGAAAATCCATTGTCCAATAGTCTAACCACAAAGGTAAGTCTTGTGTTGGTATGTCTGTGAACAAGTGTGTGTAAAAGTGTTGTGCATTACAGCTACTGCTTAGCTAAAGAATAGCACAAAGAAAGGTTTAAACTAACAAATAAATTTAGTAGCTGCCTCTACACCGCTTTTTTTGGCTACTACAGCAGTAATCATGTCTTAATATAGGGTTAGATTCAAACATGTGCGGTAATTCCTTAGAAATACCTGTTGTTGTTTTCTTGTTTTGATATTTAAGTCAAACAATTGTGGCGAGTGGTTACTATGGCATTGAAATATCTTACCTTATATACGTAATTTAAAAACTTGACCATTTTTTTAGTAGGTGGAGTGTTAGACGTTGAAATTAATTGTATAACAATACTGTAGTTTTATGTAACCTATCTAGGGAGGCTCACTCTCCATTTGTGCTCAAGCACATCACTAGTTCCAATTAATTTGTTCCAATATTGTTTGGTTGAGCTGCAGTTCTATAGTTTCTCTGCAGACTGTTCAGCATGACTCATCACCGTGCGTGGCACCAGTAGTACTTTGTGTGTGTGTGGTGTACAATTTTTGGATTGGGGGGGGGGGGGTGCTTTGGCATTGATGGGTGTGGTCAATTAGCAGGAATCTTTTGTTTCGTTTAGTATTCTTTCCCAAGCTCTTTCATTTCTGTGAGCATCAGTTGAGGGGATGACTCGTACATGTGCTATGAACTCGTACTATCATGTTGCATCTTTAATATTGTTCCCAATGTCTGTTTAGGTATGGACATAGCCACTGTGGACCTCATCAATATTGAGCGGTTTTCCAGCCGAGTGATGGAGCTCTCAGACTACAGGAAGAAACTCAGTGATTACCTATGCTCCAAGATGGCGAATGTGGCTCCCAATCTCACCACTCTCATTGGAGAGCAGGTACACATCACTAAGCGTGTGGCTTTGATTTTTCACTCCTCTCCTATTCTTGGGGCCCTTATATAGATTTTATCATACAGTCTGTTTGCAATTGAAAGTACACCCACATAAGACATACACATACATTTATGACAGAATCTTGGTCGCATGGCAGGTATATCCCTATCCTCACCCAATATTCAATTAAGGTAGTGAGGTGAAACCTTCCGTTATTGGTATGCTAGTCATGTACTACAAAACAAAATACCATAAGTTGCCTGATTATTCAATCAATCAAAGGCTTGCGGCAGAAGTAGCTTCAGAACAATATGTAAGGAATTTATTATTAGCGAGATCCTAAAGTTCATTTTCCCCGTCTTTCATGTACAGTATGTCATGCCATACACTAAATTTACAGTCTATGATGTTCTAAAATGCAGTGTCTCCTGTGATTGGTGTAGCAGATTGAGTCCAATAGTTAACAAAATGATGCCAAGTTTGTGTTTGTTTATTATTAAAATAAATAAGGAAGCTAAACTGGAATGGGGCATAGAAATAGTCATTAGTGTCATTTATGGGTACTGAACCGGCATGTGCCTGGCTGGTGTTGTTTCTATGCAACATCCACGTATCCTGGTTCTCCCTTAAATGGAGAGTCTCGTGACGATATTTTTGTCATTTCCACATTGTTGTTGGTAACTGTAGAGATTCGCCGTCGTCTGTGGTCTAGGTGCCCATGTGAGGATTTATGGAGTATCATTCTCGTTAGTGTCGATATCACAGCTTGTGTTGCACATTGAAGTACCACAAGTGATAGTTGGGGTGGGGATAAAATGGTATCTTCCTTTATTCATACCAGCTTTTATTCTCCGTGTATATAGGTTGGGGCAAGACTGATATCTCATGCTGGAAGTCTGACAAATCTTGCTAAATATCCGGCGAGCACTGTGCAGATCTTGGGAGCCGAGAAGGCCCTTTTCAGGTTAGTGCATGAACTTGTATGTCTAGGACGATGACGACAATTTGGACTTGCAGTTAGAATAGAAGTTTGCACTATAAAACTAACTAGCCAATATTTTAGGTCACTTATTTTAATATAGTGATTAATTGTTGTTGTAGCCCAAATATTTCGGGTGAAATTAGTTATTAGTTGTTAACCTATGATGGATTACTAATTAGTTGTCAAGACATTATGACAGTGTGCCGTCTGATCTAAATCTGGCTGCTCAGCAATTAACCACTAATGGGTTAATTGACATGTGTTAATTTGAGCAGGTGGCAGGTTGTCTTCCTAGCGTGCCATTAATTTACAGGGTTATTGTAAGACGTTAACATTTAATGGTATTTATTTATTTTAGATTACATACAGGTACACATATATCTAGAGCTTGTGGTGACTCTGTTGGCATAAACATCTTGCACCTCTACCCCTGACCTTTTATTTGTTTTAGCTGCAGGTGGTGTTGAATATTTTTTAAATTGGGCAATGCATTCTAACAGCTAGCAATTTAAAGGAAGTAAGTGTTGCGCTTCTAAATTAACTGTGGTCACCATGCTAATATAGCATGCTATTGTTGATTGGTACGAGTTAGGTCACTGACTCTGCAGAATATTTATGAAGAAATTACTATAGTATGTCCAAGTTAAGTTGGCATGGCCGCAAGCGCGGTAAACGAGGAATGCACTTGGTAAAAAACTGGGAGCAATTTAGTCATGTGAATTAATAGCAATTTACACGCGAATAAATTAACGCTCATAAGAAGGCGGTTACCCGGGTGTGCTACCCGGGTGTGCATTAACACAGTAACTAATCAGTCTTGCAGTTCTAAATAGTTATTTTCTGGCGCTGTTCTGCTCTCAGGTGTGCACCTAGAGAGGAGAACTGAAGGAGTGAATTACCTGCCATCAGAAGACTAAAAAGGCAGCCCACACATAGTAAGCCTGTGAGTGTTGAAGCATCCACACTGTCCATCAGTAAGAATTCTTCTGAAATGAATAACACTATAGCCCAGTTACCTTGCCGGTTTCATTGCAGATAGTGCGAAAGAATATATTTACCAGAGTTTCATAACCAATAATAAGGATTTGGTGTTATTTTTGCAGAGTGCCCAACTACTGTGTATGGGGACAAATTAAAAGAAAAAATTGAAGAAAGTCTAACATACTTCAAATCTTGATTAACTATATGTTATATGGGTTTGTTATTATTTATGTTAGTGAATACAATTTGATATTTTTTATTACCATTAAAATATGGTTGAAACAAACTATTTCACATCCGTGAATACTTCATCAGTTGTGATACAAATTGCTGAAACAAAATTAGTAAATTAGTACCGTGTCTGAAATCAGAAAATAACTCCAATATCCTCATGTTATCCACAATTGTACAAAAAATGTCCGCTTAACTGCAAGTTAGGTGGGGTTAATCCCAGGAGGAAACTTCTACGAGTGCGGTAAAGGGTGGCCTGGTGGGCGTAAGCGCACTAGGTGACACGTGGGCAAAGGAGGCACACTGCTAGCATTCAACAGACCCATAAGCAGAAAAAAGTGTGAGAGTTTCCCACCCACCCACACCTTTACCTGGGGAGGGGGACACAAATTCCGATAGTCAGCTTGCTGTCTATTGTTGATAACGTGGCTGCCGGGATTAATGGGGCTTCAACCCACCTCTTTAATCATACAGGATTTTTTTTTTCTAGGGGGAGGGAAAGAGTTTAGGAAGGAGGGGTGGCCCCCCCACACATTTGTTTGACCACACCCACTTTTGCTGAAACCACACCCGTTTGATTAAAAATCATCTCAGGTCTAGAATTAATGACATAATCTTGGAAGACTAATGCATATTGCAATTGAAAGGACCTCAATTAACTTTTAAATATATACAAACAACAAAATCACAGAATACCATAAGTAGTAAATATTATTGTTAATTCTGGAGGGGGGGGGGGGGAATCCTAGGGCGCCCCAACTCTGTCTGAAACCCTGCTTAATTATCCCCAGTCAGACTGTTGATTGGGGGGAGGGGTTCCAGGCAGCTATCCTAGCCAAACCAACTCAGCATCTAGTGCTGAGGAAATGGGATAAATAATGGACATTAGAAGCTAACTGGGTTGGTAAGTAGAGTAGGAACTGCAGGATTAATTGCTTATTATGGACTGAACAGAATGGCATGTCTTACATCAGTAGCCAGCTACTAACTGGAGGTGCATGCTACAAATTAGCTACTAAATTACATGATGGTCATCAAAATTGAAAGAGTGATAGATGGTTTTCAAGTTGACAACCTAAAGAATATATATATGAGTATACATGTATATGTGTTTGGAAGGAAATGGGCTAGCTATTTAGATGAATTGACCTTTAATTTGATAGAAGTAATATAGGACTCAATTGTCTTATACAAATTATTGTGGTGGAACACTATACAATATTAAAAAAAAGAAAAAGATTAATACCATGTGGGATCCCTTAACATGCATTTCTGTTGTACAGAAAGCATCATGGTGACAGAGCTATTATATGTGGGATGCCTATGATTATGATAACCTCTATTAGCTATATTTTTATGCTATATTTGTGGATAAGTATATACGATAAATTTAAAAACAAATAAAACATTTGAATGTCATGAGACATCATCTCTGGTAAAAATTTAAATCTTTTTGTCAAAAATATTAAAGAAAAACTTGTGCCTTGTCTTCATCTCCAAAGACGGCATGGTTTTAAAAAAAATTTGGGTACATAATAAAAAAATAATGATCTTGCACATTTTCCCTTTCACAGGTGAATTAATATGTGTACACTCCCATTATACTTAGTATATTATATATCTTCATGTTATGGATGTACAACCTCATGTCATCATTGAGCTATTGGTGTACACTCTCGTGTCACATACACATTCTATGATGTACAACCCCTATCATCAGTGTTCACACTGAGATATAATGCAATATTGGAATTCAATGTATTTATTATTCTCCCTTTCATTATTTCTTCTTTTCTCATTAGATAAGAAACTTACTAATGATTTATCTCTATTCAGGACTGAATGGTTCTTACTAACTGCATTAAAGAACAGGCTCTAATTAGCTATAGTAACCAATAGCTCTGGGCTGAAAGACTTTGCTATATGTCTGAATTGCCAGCCCTTTTTCAATATTGACCACTAGCTAAATAGCACAACAATACCACAAGCAGTAGAGGAACAAAGGCAACTGTCACACTTTCTCACAGGATCAGTGTGTATATAAAAGGACCAGCTCCTTGCATGCTACCTCAGAAATAAGAATCTGCAGCACATAATGGCCACTTTCTCTGAAGCTGTAGATTCTACAGAATTGAGCTGGTCCATCAAGGTTTCTATTCATCAGAAGCATCTGTGGAAACAGCTTCAACAAGTTGGCAATGAGATGAGAATAAATAGGGTTGGCAGGTGAGAACGAGTGTTTGATTTAAGAAGATTTTTTTTTATCACAGTATAATGCTGACCACTCATTATGTCTATAGGAAACTATTCCCAGAAGTTGTGATCACAGTTACTCATCTGAATCCTGATACATTTTATGAGATATATCTTGTTATAACCTCCTCAGACTCCTATTGGTACAGATATATAGATACAATGTGGCAAGAAGCTGGAATCTCTGAAGTGTGTCAAGATGAAAATAAACAGAAATTCAATCATAGTGGATTGAAGACTGGTCAGTATTGGATGGCGATGCCAATCAGCTTTGCAGGTGTTAAAATTTCATCAAATTCTGACTCACCTAAGAAAGACACAGTAAGTAATTTATGCAATAATACAATGCCATTTTATGATGTTATATAATTATTTTTCTTTCCCAGCTGCTGGTACATGTCAATCACAAGTACCATGTAAAAATTGCTATCGTGCCCTACAGCAACACACCTTCAAGGTGCGAAGAACTCTCCTTCCCCCTTCCTGAAACTACATTCATCGCTGTGTCAGACTATCATAATCTTAATCTCGTAAATTCTCTTGGAAATGGTATTCTAGACAAAATGCAGGTTACTCAAACCAGGAGAGAAATGCTGAGATACAATATTGAAATATCAAATAATAGTAAGCGGCATTATTGTACAGAATATAATGAAGTTATCTAATTGTGTTCTTTTAGCCTGGAGCATTGTTCCAACTACTGTTAGTTATACAGCCTCATCAGCATACACTTCATCAGGTATGGCCATCTCTCCTATGACTTCACTCTTACCAGAGGAATCAGATAAATGTGAGTTGCAAAATGATGCTATAAAATACTTTTTACTGAATATAGAAATGTGTTCCTCCAACTTCATCTCTACCTCCATTGTATACTTTAAATACCTCAACTTCATCTCGACCTCCATTAAATACCCCAACTTCATCTCTACCTCCATTGTATCCTTTAAATACCCCAATTTCATCTCTACCTCCATTGTATCCTTTAAATACCTCAACTTCATCTCGACCTCCATTAAATACCCCAACTTCATCTCTACCTCCATTGTATCCTTTAAATACTCCAACTTCATCTCTACCTCCATTGTATCCTTTAAATACCCCAACTTCATCTCGACCTCCATTGTATACTTTAAATACCCCAACTTCATCTTTACCTCCCTTGTATCCTTTAAATGCCCCAACTTCATCTCTACCTCCATTGTATCCTTTAAATACAACTTCATCTCTACCTCCATTGTATCCTTTAAATACAACTTCATCTCTACCTCCATTGTATCCTTTAATGACCCCGACTTCATCTCTATCTCAACTTGCACCAATAAGGCCAGTGTTCTCAAATATACCTGGCCTAACAACATCACTTTTACCAGGGGAACAACAAGAGAGATATTGGTCACAGAGTGATCCTAGCGAAAGAACCATTTGAACTCCGACAAGGTTGCTCTTTAGGCTAGAGATTCATACATTTTGTGGTCATATTCCAATTTTGAATTGATTTTGTTTTTGTGCTGTTATGACCCAAATCAACTGAAATACATTTAGTAGTGTATAAAATGCACAACCCAATTCAAACAAATGAGACACTGTACTTAATGGCTGTGATTACAATGATTTAGAATATTCATTATTGATAGAGTGACAACAGATATACAATTAAGCGATAGGTAACAACAAAAACCAAAACTACTACACATAATTACTACATCTCCTCCTTATGCAGAAGCACATAACACAAAAATAATAATTAGAACACAAGCAAAAGAGTTACAGCAGGTGATCCACAAAATAATTGTAGTATCCTGAACTTTGAACTCTTATTTCTTGCTTGACTGGTCTTCACTATTGTTACAGGGTTAGCCAGCTCTTTGTCGTCATCAACACACTATGCTGCCCTCCTATATTTACGCCTGTTTGGACTACAGAATTATGCTTTAATGCTTTTAGTGAACAAACGGTGAATGTGTATAAAGGGTTTTTAGTGATAGAACCCATGTAAAACAAAAAACACAAAAATCAGTACAGGTTTTGTGTTTGAATCCATATTACTTTCTTGTGGTAGATAGCTAGTCATCAGATGGTAAGTTCTGCAATGAGTTCTCACTGGTAGGTTCACTTGCAGCAGAAGTATTTGGCAAAAATGAAGAAAGTCTAACATACTTCAAATCTTGATTAACTATATTATGTTATATGGATTTTTTATTATTTATGTTAGTAAATACAATTTGATATTTTTCTTAACATTAAAATATTATGGTTGAAACAAACTATTTCACATCCGTGAATACTTCATCAGTTGTGCAAATTGCTGAAACAAAAGGGGGACCCCCCTCCCCCAGGTCTAGAATTAATGACATAATATTGGAAGACTAATGCGTATTGCAATTAAAAGGACCTCATGTTGATTGGGGGGAGGGGTTCCAGGCAGCTATCCTAGCCAAACCAACTCAGCATCTAGTGCTGAGGAAATGGGATAAATAATGGACATTAGAAGCTAACTGGGTTGGTAAGTAGAGTAGGAACTGCAGGATTAATTGCTTATTATGGACTGAACAGAATGGCATGTCTTACATCAGTAGCCAGCTACTAACTGGAGGTGCATGCTACAAATTAGCTACTAAATTACATGATGGTCATCAAAATTGAAAGAGTGATAGATGGTTTTCAAGTTGACAACCTAAAGAATATATATATGAGTATACATGTATATGTGTTTGGAAGGAAATGGGCTAGCTATTTAGATGAATTGACCTTTAATTTGATAGAAGTAATATAGGACTCAATTGTCTTATACAAATTATTGTGGTGGAACACTATACAATATTAAAAAAAAGAAAAAGATTAATACCATGTGGGATCCCTTAACATGCATTTCTGTTGTACAGAAAGCATCATGGTGACAGAGCTATTATATGTGGGATGCCTATGATTATGATAACCTCTATTAGCTATATTTTTATGCTATATTTGTGGATAAGTATATACGATAAATTTAAAAACAAATAAAACATTTGAATGTCATGAGACATCATCTCTGGTAAAAATTTAAATCTTTTTGTCAAAAATATTAAAGAAAAACTTGTGCCTTGTCTTCATCTCCAAAGACGGCATGGTTTTAAAAAAAATTTGGGTACATAATAAAAAAATAATGATCTTGCACATTTTCCCTTTCACAGGTGAATTAATATGTGTACACTCCCATTATACTTAGTATATTATATATCTTCATGTTATGGATGTACAACCTCATGTCATCATTGAGCTATTGGTGTACACTCTCGTGTCACATACACATTCTATGATGTACAACCCCTATCATCAGTGTTCACACTGAGATATAATGCAATATTGGAATTCAATGTATTTATTATTCTCCCTTTCATTATTTCTTCTTTTCTCATTAGATAAGAAACTTACTAATGATTTATCTCTATTCAGGACTGAATGGTTCTTACTAACTGCATTAAAGAACAGGCTCTAATTAGCTATAGTAACCAATAGCTCTGGGCTGAAAGACTTTGCTATATGTCTGAATTGCCAGCCCTTTTTCAATATTGACCACTAGCTAAATAGCACAACAATACCACAAGCAGTAGAGGAACAAAGGCAACTGTCACACTTTCTCACAGGATCAGTGTGTATATAAAAGGACCAGCTCCTTGCATGCTACCTCAGAAATAAGAATCTGCAGCACATAATGGCCACTTTCTCTGAAGCTGTAGATTCTACAGAATTGAGCTGGTCCATCAAGGTTTCTATTCATCAGAAGCATCTGTGGAAACAGCTTCAACAAGTTGGCAATGAGATGAGAATAAATAGGGTTGGCAGGTGAGAACGAGTGTTTGATTTAAGAAGATTTTTTTTTATCACAGTATAATGCTGACCACTCATTATGTCTATAGGAAACTATTCCCAGAAGTTGTGATCACAGTTACTCATCTGAATCCTGATACATTTTATGAGATATATCTTGTTATCGCCTCCTCAGACTCCTATTGGTACAGATATATAGATACAATGTGGCAAGAAGCTGGAATCTCTGAAGTGTGTCAAGATGAAAATAAACAGAAATTCAATCATAGTGGATTGAAGACTGGTCAGTATTGGATGGCGATGCCAATCAGCTTTGCAGGTGTTAAAATTTCATCAAATTCTGACTCACCTAAGAAAGACACAGTAAGTAATTTATAATACAATGCCATTTTATGATGTTATATAATTATTTTTCTCCCAGCTGCTGGTACATGCCAATCACAAGTACCATGTAAAAATTGCTATCGTGCCCTACAGCAACACACCTTCAAGGTGCGAAGAACTCTCCTTCCCCCTTCCTGAAACTACATTCATCGCTGTGTCAGACTATCATAATCTTAATCTCGTAAATTCTCTTGGAAATGGTATTCTAGACAAAATGCAGGTTACTCAAACCAGGAGAGAAATGCTGAGATACAATATTGAAATATCAAATAATAGTAAGCGGCATTATTGTACAGAATATAATGAAGTTATCTAATTGTGTTCTTTTAGCCTGGAGCATTGTTCCAACTACTGTTAGTTATACAGCCTCATCAGCATACACTTCATCAGGTATGGCCATCTCTCCTATGACTTCACTCTTACCAGAGGAATCAGATAAATGTGAGTTGCAAAATGATGCTATAAAATACTTTTTACTGAATATAGAAATGTGTTCCTCCAACTTCATCTCTACCTCCATTGTATACTTTAAATACCTCAACTTCATCTCGACCTCCATTAAATACCCCAACTTCATCTCTACCTCCATTGTATCCTTTAAATACCCCAATTTCATCTCTACCTCCATTGTATCCTTTAAATACCTCAACTTCATCTCGACCTCCATTAAATACCCCAACTTCATCTCTACCTCCATTGTATCCTTTAAATACTCCAACTTCATCTCTACCTCCATTGTATCCTTTAAATACCCCAACTTCATCTCGACCTCCATTGTATACTTTAAATACCCCAACTTCATCTTTACCTCCCTTGTATCCTTTAAATGCCCCAACTTCATCTCTACCTCCATTGTATCCTTTAAATACAACTTCATCTCTACCTCCATTGTATCCTTTAAATACAACTTCATCTCTACCTCCATTGTATCCTTTAATGACCCCGACTTCATCTCTATCTCAACTTGCACCAATAAGGCCAGTGTTCTCAAATATACCTGGCCTAACAACATCACTTTTACCAGGGGAACAACAAGAGAGATATTGGTCACAGAGTGATCCTAGCGAAAGAACCATTTGAACTCCGACAAGGTTGCTCTTTAGGCTAGAGATTCATACATTTTGTGGTCATATTCCAATTTTGAATTGATTTTGTTTTTGTGCTGTTATGACCCAAATCAACTGAAATACATTTAGTAGTGTATAAAATGCACAACCCAATTCAAACAAATGAGACACTGTACTTAATGGCTGTGATTACAATGATTTAGAATATTCATTATTGATAGAGTGACAACAGATATACAATTAAGCGATAGGTAACAACAAAAACCAAAACTACTACACATAATTACTACATCTCCTCCTTATGCAGAAGCACATAACACAAAAATAATAATTAGAACACAAGCAAAAGAGTTACAGCAGGTGATCCACAAAATAATTGTAGTATCCTGAACTTTGAACTCTTATTTCTTGCTTGACTGGTCTTCACTATTGTTACAGGGTTAGCCAGCTCTTTGTCGTCATCAACACACTATGCTGCCCTCCTATATTTACGCCTGTTTGGACTACAGAATTATGCTTTAATGCTTTTAGTGAACAAACGGTGAATGTGTATAAAGGGTTTTTAGTGATAGAACCCATGTAAAACAAAAAACACAAAAATCAGTACAGGTTTTGTGTTTGAATCCATATTACTTTCTTGTGGTAGATAGCTAGTCATCAGATGGTAAGTTCTGCAATGAGTTCTCACTGGTAGGTTCACTTGCAGCAGAAGTATTTGGCAATGCTGTTTCATTGGCTCTACAGACACAGTGGCTTATTTATATTCATTAGGAATTGCATTTTTAAAATCATTGTCTTCAATAGCTAGAGTAATCTCAATTGATCTTGCTCATTTCTCAAAATGACAATGTCGAGGCTGTCCGTTGGGTAATTGAACGTGAGCTGATACAGGTCTTTTTTTTTTTAACGCAATTCCATTGACCTTGAGAATAATTCTTCAGAAACACTCAGTCTCCCACATCGAAGTTCCTCTCCTTTGCATGCAAATTATGCTTATCCATCTACTTATTCTGCTGATATTCTACTCTCTCAGCACTGTATGGTTTGATGACATCCATACGTGATCTTGGATGGCGAAGTAACAACAGTTTACTCGATGGCACTCCAATAGGATTCTATGGTAAGAGTCTAAACAATTACATATTAGTTATTCAATCACTACTTCGAGTATCAGGAGTTGGAATGGCTTCAATCCACCTTGAGTGTGCATCCACTACAATTAACATCATGTGGCCTTCCATTTGACCAGCATAATCAATATGACGCTTTGCCCTAGGCCTATATAGGCCAAGACCAAGTGAAGTGGTGCAACTTGCAGAGTATCTTGTGATCTTTGTAAATACCCTCAATTCTTAGTATGAAATAAATCGGTGTGTTATTGAGAAGCTAACTATTATACAATTTTATTATCAAGTAGCTAGTAGTTTGTTAACTTAATACTTCTCTGATTATAACACAGTCACAGCAATTTTACTGAAAGGTGAAATAATGTTGGCTAATGCTACAAATTTATCAACAACTATAAAAAATTAATTTATATAGTAAAAAGATAGCCAATATAATAACACCAATAATGCTTATATCTTTAGCATCTATGTTTGAGGTCTTCTCATAGGATAACAAAAACAAAAAAAAGAGTTAACACTACCTAGCTATTACAATAATATAATCTCCTTCCAAAAGAACAATCTATTAGCTATTTTTAATGAGGTATCAAAATAGCTCGACCAATAAAAATGGTACATGGAAACGCCGTCTTCATAAGAGAAGAAGCTAAATTAGCCAGAAACACTCACCTGTATTTCAGCGCGAAACTTCACTTCTTTCAACTCTCTTTCAACTCCGATAACTTCCACCGCTGGCTGCAGAAATTATTTGCTCACGTGATTATGACGTGACGCTAGGGGGCGTTGCCATACGCGGAGTTGAAGCTTCGCTTTTTCTCAACGAATAGCACGAAATTAAAAAAATGTACTAAAAGGTCTTAAACCCTGAGTAAGTTCATACCTAAATCAACTGTTAATTGTCAGTAATCTCCAAAATCAGAGCAGACAGACAAACAGACAGGACGACTACTATAACCCTCTCGCGCATGCGCGATTAAGGTTAAAATGTTAGCTATCACTGGTGTCATTAAAAGTTTCAATACAATCTTGCATTGCAGAGGCGTTTGCTGTTCTGAAAAAAGTTTGCTAGCAGTGAAAAAACTCACTCTGCAGCTGTACAGGAAGGCTGTACTATAGCTAGCCAGTATCAGTTGTGAAGCAGAGAAATATGCATTGCAATTCCCTCACTTCCATCAAGTACACTATTTCTCAAAATGGATGTGTTTCTGCATCATAGCTATTTCTTCAACATGTCAGTAATTTTTTTTTAGCTCCACTCTGCACCAGAGTAGCTTCTCTCTTCAACTCCTCCTTCTCATCTGGAAAAGTTCCTTCTGTGTGGAAAGTGTCTAGAGTTACCCCCATCTTCAAGAAGGGAGACCCCAACCTAGTTGAGAACTATAGACCCATCTCTCTTTTATCCTTGCACTAATGAGAGCATCTGTAATACCACCAAGATGAGAGACAGAATCAAAAGCCTTAGCTAAATCAAGAAAAACACAGACTGTACTATGGCCTGCTTCCATATTTGCATGCCACAACTGAGTCATTGAGATCAGTGCCTCTTGGGTGGATCCTCCCGGACGGAAACCAAACTGTGAAGTTGAGATGGCTTTTCTACTAAGGAGGTGGTCTAGTAAGGTACAGTGGACTATTGTTTCTTGAACCTTCCCAACCTGGTGTTTCTGACCCTCTGCTCGGCTGGTTTGACTATCAGTTCGTGGTCCTAGAAGGTTCAGCTTCTACTCCTTGCAAAGTCACCTCTGGAGTGCCTCAAGGGTCCATTCTCGGACCACTTCTCTTTATTTTGGCCTTTAACGGGATCTTCCATCTGCCATTGTCGTCAGAAAGCAACTTGACTGGCTTTGCAGATGATGTTACCTACGAAAAGTGAAAGCCATGATTGTGTCACGCAAAAAGACCCCACCACAAATAAGCCTTCAGCTTCAAGGAGAACGCATCGAAGTAGTCAATAACTTTCTATTGCTGGGCGTCACTCTCACCAACAACCTATCCTGGAAGAAGCACATCTCTGAAATAACTACTAAAGCAAAGAAATTGCTAGGATTTCTGTACAGGCTGTTTAGGGAGAGTGGCAGTGCCAACCTGGAGAAGCTCTACAACCCCACCTAGAGTACTGCTCCAGTGTTTGGGATCCTCCACAGAAAAATCACATCTCAAAGATTGAGCATGTCCAGTCTTTTGCAGCTAAGGTTGTGACGGGTGACTGAAAAACAAGCATAAAATTATAAATAATAGATGTAACGTAGCAAGACGTGGCCATACCAAATTTGTTCTAGAGGAATGTGGAAGTGGTGAGTGCCCCACAATTTATACTTGAATTTCTATGGCAAATTAGCCATGATTGCTAAACCTATAGCGTTGAAAGGGTGGTGCCAACTAATTAAAAAAAAATTGTTGCAGTTGCAACTGCAGAAAAGTCTTGACTATTGGTAGCTAGCTAGCTACATTACATTAAACAAAAATGTACTGACTATGCCTTCAATGTCTTTTGAGCTTCCAGGCCACTACACATGCATTCTTGATAATTACTTCATTAGCAACTACAGGATGTCCCTCATGCAGTTGTGACAAAGCATTCTCTGGATTAGGGATCAATAAATTATTCTAGCATTTTTTTTTTATAAGAACACTGAAGCATTATGAGCATTTCAGGTGTGGCTGAAACGTTTATCTAGCATTATAGTGAACTTTAGAAATTATACTCTCATAAGAATTCCTCTCCACTCTACAACCCTTTTGTAAGGACTCATCATCACAGACAATCCTATAGGATGGCTGTAACTCAACCTTGGAACCTCCTCCCAGACAAAATTGTGTCGAGACTAGCTTCCGAGTTCTCCTTCCCACGCGATGCACACACGAGCGCACGCAATTGCGGTGTTGTAGCAGGGGACAAAATCGGTAGTGGACATACAATTTACAAGATTTTATAGCGGTTAGAAAACTAGTTTTCAGCACAAATTATATTTTAATTTACTTATTTATCTCTCTGTGTACTTTTAAGATTCCTGCTCAACATTTTCCAGAGTTCTATATCATCAGTAAACTGGGTATGGGGGAGGGTTAAGGAAACAAGTGAAGCAAGTACCAAAAATACTGAATTAACATGTGAGAGGTTAGAGGCTCTGGAACAGTGAGGTAGTTAGTGTCACAGTGCGCGATCTTTCTGTAGGTGGGGTTTAAACGCTACAATCTAGCGTTCTGTTTTAGCTGATTTTCCTGGTAAAATTGGCTACGTCGGTTTTGAAAGCTGTGCTGAGCTTAGCATTGTACTCGTTTGTACGTGTTATATAACTTGCGAATAGTCTTCTATTATCAGGTAAAATAAATGATATGTATTTAGAATAATTGTAGTCATGTGTGTAAGCTATAAAAAATAGCTAGTTACTGTAGCTAGATATAAGAAATATTCATATTATTTACTGTAGCAACTATAAATATATATTTTACCTAATACAAGTAGTTTAAAAGAATGGCCTTACATAGCTAGGTAAATATAGGTCATTGGCGAGCGAGCGCGAGCGAGATACTATAAGGGGTGGACAATTGAAAATCGGGTATATTATGTTCGATTTATAGCCCGTTACCCGAGAGACCGCGCTTGTCGTTAAGAACTATAAATCGGATACAGTCTGGTATGCTCGTAAGAAAATGTATTAGCGGGGAAAAGTCTGATATAGTTCTTAGCAACCATAATTATGGTGGAAGGCAGATCAAAGCAAAATGGAATAATGAAGAGTTTGGGTACTTCAATACAATTACTAAGAATATATGTAAACGCACGGGCGGGCTCTTTTTTCTCCGCTTTTTAGGCTTGACCTGTTTCTTCTGATACTACAGCATTAAGAAATCTTACTTACAAACTTAGGCTTTAAATTGTGAGATAATTCCGGCGGAATGCTTGTTTTTCAAGTCACCAAAAGATACTGCGATTAGTTACAATGGCGGCATTGAAAACCCTTTACCAGATGTAATTTCAAAATGTCACGTTTTTTGGAGCTGTAAAGTGCAGCTTGATGGGTGTCAGGAGCCACTGGTAATCAGAATGGCATCTAAAGAAACTACCACTACTCGGGGGAAGGTGAGATATACATAATTCCATATTTGTTAGCTAAAATTACAAGAATAACTCTGGCCTTTTTTTTTTTTTTGTAGCTGAGAGCTTGACGAGTTACTGGTAATAGAAGTAGTCAGAATGGCTTAAATTTGATACTACAAATTTGATACTACAGACTTATCACTACTAAGGAAATTAAGGTAAGTAGTTCTGTACTTATTTGTTGTATTTAAATATATAGCATACCCGTAGCCAAGGGGGGTTTGAGGGGTTCGGTTGAACCCCCTTTAGAGTGACCAGAAGTAAATATTTTAGCCACACCCCACATATAACTTCTGGATTATCATCATCTGTTTGATCGTGCTGAATCTATGATGGAATTCTCTGCTGTTTCCGTAGATGTACTTCATGCTCTGTATAAGGATGGTGGTCTAGTCTGAGTCCAAGTGACCTAATAAACATTCAGCTCTTTGACTAAAAGATTTCGCTCTCATATCGGCATAAGTAAAGCTTGCTACGTTACATCTATTATTTATAAAGTATAACGTAAAGCACTTATTAATTAGTAAGAGTAATAGCATGGGTAAGCGTGCTATTCGATATTAATAGCACAAGCAACTGAGTTTTTTCAACAGATTAGGAGGGGAGCCATCTGGAAGTATCTGAGAAAGTTAATCCTGAAATACACAGATAGTGAGTGCACTATACAGTGTAGCTACACTGCAAATGATTAAAAAAAACTGGCCTACTATTAGCGAGTGATAGCACGGGTAGCCTGTGCTATTAGGGATCAATAGTGCTCGTAAAGCTATTGAACAGCATTCCGATTTACCTCGTGTTATTTTAACGCGTTGTTTGTGCTATTAATTCTGAATAGCATGGTTCCGGGCTATCACACGCTAATAGCTTTATAAAAATTGCATGAGACTACTGTAAGCTAAAAATTATTTACAATGTTAGCTACACTGTATAGTGCAGTCACTATCTCTGTAATTCAGGATAAACTTTCTCTGGAACTTTGCTTTTAACCAATGGCTCCTCCTATTCTGTTGAAAAAATTCTGTCTAATAAAGGTAGAGCTTCTGCGCTAAAGAACGACATTTCTTCCAACTAGAAACTACTTGAACTGTACATTGCCAAGGCTAGAGATGCATGCTTGCGCACTTACCCTTACTGTTTCACTTAAGCTACCGCGGCATTTCACTTTATTCCCGTGCTATTTCACTTAGTTATAGCAATTTTTCCAATACATTTTTGAACGGGCAGTTCACATGCCGTACTATTAAATAACTTGTAGTGTGCGAAAAAGGTGTATTAATGTTGCACTGTTTATATAGCTCACCGTAGTAGTTAGAAGCCTGGTTACTCGAGAATGATACCGCTTTTCTCTCGAATATCAACAGTGTTTAATGAACTTCTAGTTTTGAAGTAGAATACATAGAACAAAATTATAAGCTTTTGTGCAGTTACCTTCTGTTTAAAAAAAAAAATTATGGCTAGAAGAATTAACGAGGAAACAAAAGTAGGCGTGACATTTTGTGTCTTCAAAATCGAAACACTCCAATGCAAAACCCCCAATGCGAACTTCTGGCTATGGGCCTGTATAGAATAACCATTTTTGTCATCATGAAATAACAGCTTCTTCAGGTAAAATACATCATACAATGTTGTAGTTTTATGCAACCTAACAAGGCAGGCTCGCTTGTCATTTGTGCTCAAGCATACCTCTAGTTTATATATATGTGTAGATGTACATAATACGTCATTTTGTACTTTGACCCTCAGATTTTTGTGTTTACTTCGTGGTCTATCCCTTCCCATACTTCCACTAAACAAAATCTTTCCGTTAAGCGATCCCGTATCATTCAAACAAAATAAATTGTTTGCCCCTTTGTATTATGTTGTTTCTAAATGCCACAAAACGCACTTAGATCTTCAAAACTTACTGTTAGACTCAAAACAATGCAGTAATTCTTTAGAACTTCTGTTTTTTTTTCAAGTCCCAAAATGTTATGGCGAAAGTGTTACTATGGTATTGAAACCCTTTACCAGACATAATTTCTAAAACTCGGCCATTTACATAGTAGTGTGAGTGCTTGTGGTCAAGAGCTACTGGTAATTCGGATGGTAAGAATATATTAGAGACGATAGAAAATAACAGTACTTGGGAAATCAAGGTAAGAAAGTAGTTCTGTATTTGTTAGCTAAAGTATGGTCACAACGGCTACGTACTTAAACTTTAAAAAATGGACTGAAAATTCTTTTGAAGTGTTTTGTTTGTGCACAGGCTCGCTTGTCATTTGTGCTCAAGCACGTCACAGTAAGAAAGCTAATGAAAAAAGCAAAATTAACCATAAAAACTTGTCTAGAGATTCTATACTATATTATTATTATTATTATTACCATTATTTTATTTATTGCTACTACTATTGTTAGAGTTGTTGTGCTTGTTTATGCTGCAGTTTCGAAAATATAACAAATACTGTATAATAAGCGTATCAAGCTTAGCTATAGGCATTATTATATAATTTTCCTAATATTTTTTGTTAGATTGTTACAACTTATCTGATCATCATGGAACTCTTTACGTTCCAATTGTTCCTGAGAACAATGCTGACTATTACTACTGATGCTACCACAGGAGTGGCTCATTCAGCCAAGAAGTGGTACAATAAGAGGAAAGGAAAGAAAAGAACTCCAGTTAAGCCTGGTTAGTACAATTAACAGCATTTTTAAATAGTTGTAAAAAGTCACTTAACCTGATTCACCAGTCTACACAAATTACATGCATCTTCATTTTATATATGTCTCTTTACTGAATTTAGATTCCAACACCACTTCATCTGGCACATCTTCCTCTTCAATGGTTGGCAGCAACAATGTTCCTTTTTCTGTGACCTCCAGTAACACCTTGAAACGATATGAGTTGTCTGATTTTGAATTGGTCAAAGTGGTCGGAAAAGGAACATATGGGAAAGTAAGTAATTCACATGCTAATATTACCTCCTAGCAGTAGTTAGCAAACAGAATCCACTGTGTAATATCATGCTGTTTAGTATATTTAAGGTATAGCTATTGAGTATTTGTGTTTATACTTATAACAGTAACGTGTTGTTGATGATGTTGTAATTAATAAATTGATATGTGTCTATACAATTGTAAATGAGATTAATCTCTATGATTGCTTTATAGGTTTTTCTGGCTAAGGAAAATGAAACCCAACAAGTTTTGGCTATAAAGGCTCTGAAAAAGACTTATGTGTTTAATCGTAATTTAATGGCGGAAACTTTTATGGAGAAGAGAGTCCTATCTCTTGGCTCAACTTTTCCTTATCTTCCTACAATGCATTCCACATTTGAAAGTCCAGTAAGTTTATAAATAAGTTCTTACAATATTGTATTAATTTTAAATAATACTTATTATTAAGATGAAGCCTATGTGCTATCTGTCTGTTATATCCATCTTTATGTGTGTCTGTCTGTCTGTCGTGGATATTTGTATTGCATTTAGCATGTTTTATTTTAAGTTTGAGTGTCTGTATATTTACTATTATTCAACAGAGCCACTTATTCTTTGCTATGGACTACCTGAGCGGTGGTGACCTCTTCTTCCATTGTAGTAATGGCATGGGGGTAGGACTCAAGAGAGCAAGGTAAGGTTAGATAATGCAAACTGTCACATAAATCAAACTACTTCACTGTTTGCACAGATTTTATGCAGCAGAAATATCTGCAGCATTGCAGTTTCTCCACAAACATGGAATTATTTACAGGTAAACTAAATTTGTGGTCAACACCAACGTTACATTTGAATCTAAATTTAATGATGAAATTAATGGTCAATATACGTTTAAATTTGAATAATAGTAATGTATTTCTTGTAGGGATTTGAAGTCTGAGAATGTTTTGCTGGATGCTGAGGGTCACTGTGTATTGGCTGATTTTGGTATGTGCTGTGAGAACATCATACCAGGAGTAACTACTTCCAATGACTTTGTGGGCACTGTGGAGTGCATGGCACCGGAGGTATGGTTGTCATAGCTATATATTATTTGATAGAACATATGACGTATCTTTAGAATACTGTTTGTACATAATATATATGTAGTTTAGAATAAACTTATGACAATGCACTAACTCTTTCAATAATCTAGTCTCAATGAATCATTAGAAAGTAATTTTATAAAAAATAAACTCATTAAATTAATAATTAGCACACAATAAATTTAAATTTATATATTTTTTGTTCATTAGGTGATCAAAAGGGAGAACTATTCGTTTGCAGTCGACTGGTGGTCATTTGGTGTCTTCTGCTATGAAATGCTATTTGGGGAGGTAAGTAGAAATATTTATTTGCTGTTTTGTTTTGTTTAGTTCAGTTATCTGTTGTTACAAGAGTCTTAGGTGGTTAGTGGGTGTGGATAATATTAATATTTTATTATAAATTGACGCATCATAAAGTGAGAGGAAAATAGCCAATTACAACATGTCATTACTACATAATGAAAATATATTGTATATATAATAATTATTGCACAAGTCAGTGTGCAATATTGAGAGATATTTTACTAGCACGTATAAGCATTTTCACGAGCCAAAAGCCAGTGAAAGTACAAATGTGAGAATGAAATTGGCATCCACATGTTGTACAATGAGTGTAATAAATTCATTAGATATTGTTGCCATACTTCTAAAAAATTCAATTGTCGAGAACTATGCATAGGTATATTAGAGTGTTCAATATACAGTGTTCAATATGGGAAAATATGGAATGCTCAAATGATGCAAAAATACTCTAGGAACTATCTAATATATATATATATATATATATACTATGGCAGATATTATCACATTAGTATTATTAGGTTCGTGAACCTGTCATAGCTCAAAATATCATAGATGTAAGGGTAATGAGCTTGAGTAATTTAGCATGAGCTAAAATATCATTTAAGCAGTGTAGGAAGAGGAGGCTCCAGGAGCAGGAGCCCCCCATAATTATGGGGCATATAATGAATTGAATTCTCAATTGAACTCTTTTAAACCACAAAAACTTGCCATTGAAGCGTCCATATACCAAAACATCTTCCTACACTGCTATAATTCCCAGATGTTTACACTTATTTTTAAACTGGTACTGTGTAACTTGGTCAAAGCAGGTGGGGATGTGAGGAGCTTAACTAACACTCTGAGTGCCACCAAGCTTAGTACTTACAACTGCAGTGAAAATATCTAGCATATAATAAACCACTTATTACACTCTATCAAGATGTTATAGCCCGTTACCCGAGCGACCGCGCTTGTCGTTAAGAACTATAAATCTGATACAGTCTGGTATGCTCGTAAGAAAATGTATTAGCGGGGAAAAGTCTGATATAGTTCTTAGCAACCATAATTATGGTAGAAGGCAGATCGAAGCAAAATGGAATAATGAAGAGTTTGGGTACTTTAATACAATTACTAAGATAGCTAACGCTATACTTTGCTCGTTGTTTATGTTTTGGCTATAAAATAGTTATAAGCCAAAATCATTAGGTTTGTATTTCGATTTATAAATCCTCGCCACTCGGGCTGCGCCCTCGTGTCTCGGAGTTTATAAATCGCATACAAACCTCAATTTTGGTTTATAACTATAACATATAGCAAGATATTTCACTCTTATTTTCACTTGCCTCTGGTTCTGTGAAAATAAGTAAGCCTGCTCATCAAATATCTGCCACATCACACTTGACTCATGTATTAAGTATATTATATGCATTGGATATACATATATAAACTTACACTGTAATACTTGTTCAATAGCTGCCCTTCTATGGAGACAATGAACAGGAACTTATCCAGTCTATTCTCACATCCAAAGTGAGCGTCCCACATAATACTAGCTGGCAGATCATCTCCTTCTTGAATGCTGTAAGCATCTTTTTTCTAACATGGTTGCATATCTGAAAGTGATTTATGTATGCAGATTTTCAACAGAAATCCTAGCAAAAGGCTTGGGTGTATAGAAAACGAATATCCCATCAGAAAACACCCCTTTTTCGGGAAAATAGACTGGGATAAGATTGACAAAAAGCAATTGAAACCTCCTTTTAAACCACATTTGGTATGTTTATGTTAAGGATATATTGTTTAGAATGTGAGTGATTAAAAAGAGCTACAGTTTACTTTAAGCATTATACTAAAACATAGTGTGCATGTGTTTGTGATTGTGTGTGTATGTGTGTGATTGTGTGTGATTGTGTGTGTATGTGTGTGATTGTGTGTGTATCAAGCATTAGATACTGAGAGGATTAAAGGATAGTGGTATTAATGAATAATTCCACCTAGCTACTCATTGTTTAAAGCGCCTTATTATGTTGTTGTTGTTACAGCGGCACAATGCAGACAGCTGTAATTTCGACACAGACTTCACGTCACAGCCTCCTAGACTAACTGTAGTCGTCCCAAATCTGGTGGAAGCCATTGACCAAGAAGTGTTTGAGGGATTCTCATCCTCCACTTCTTCTTCCACCAACATCTTCTC
>WLWD01004734.1_pt1 | contig 31065 bp, 26 predicted proteins | sample 6712731 | NCBI WGS metagenome assembly WLWD01 (sample SAMN12718690, study PRJNA576275) | sponge metagenome | isolation source: marine sponge | host: Mycale hentscheli | place: New Zealand: South Island, Marlborough, Capsize Point | collected 2014-11-01
ATCATTGTCACAATACTAGTGGGCGTGTAGATTAGCAAAGGGTGGGAGCCAAAGAAGCTAACAACCCACTCTCCAGCGAGACTAACCTGTTCCCTAACAGCTTGTTCGGTCTGTCCTAATCCCTTGTATCACTCCCTTCCCTTCCCCGCACTCTCCCCCCACCTTACATACCCTCTTCTTTCTCCCTGTAGTATCAGAGAACAAGGTTCTGACCCATCCTTCCTCTGTGGACTCCATCTCCACATCTGCCGGTACAGAAGACCACGTCTCCATGGGAGGCTACTCTGCTCGCAAGGCCCTGGAGGTTGTCTCTCACGTGGAGCAAGTGTTGGCTATAGAACTGCTGGCCGCATGCCAGGCTCTGGAGTTCCACAGACCACTCAAGACCACACCCCCTCTGGAGGCAGTCCACAAACTGGTCAGGGCTGTGGTTAAGTAAGTCGTGTCTTAATGTTTGTGCATGTGTGCGTGTATGTGTGTGTGTGAGAGAGTTGAGGTATATTTTGATTTTGTTTTTTTACACAACACACATGAGCATGTACGTAGAATAGCCATTATGTAAGGGGTAGATCCAGCGCTAATCACAGGTAGGGGCCCCGAATATATTCAGTTCAACTTACCAAATTTATTAAAATATTAATTTATATGATTTTGATATTAATTTGTAAATTAGCATGCAGTTTACCTTTGAACTCCATACATGGCCTGTATAGGCACATATGTACATACATTGCCTGTATAGGCACATATGTACATACATGGCCTGTATAGGCACATATGTACATACATTGCCTGTATAGGCACATATGTACATACATTGCCTGTATAAGCACATATGTACATACATTGCCTGTATAAGCACATATGTACATACATTGCCTGTATAAGCACATATGTACATACAATTAAATATTTCAATAAACTTTGTTGGGAGAAGCGTCTAGCCCCACCCCACCCACCCCACCCCTAAATCCTCCCCTACATGTTACTAAGCATGTATTTCCAGCCTTGATTGATTCTGTCTATGAGGTACAACTAACAGTTTGGAAACTATTGTTTTCATACTGCACCACTGGCTCTCCTGTTAATCCTATTTTCACTCTAATGCCTGAAGAAGTTGCAAAGCAGCTTAGAAATGACTTTGCAGCTGCAATCAAGATCAACATGCGTGACATTGGTTTAATTATATTGCAAGAACACTTGGTTTCCAGCTAATCAAGTAGTTTATTGTTTTGTTGTTATTTTAACTTTTTTTTTGTCAATACCAGTAATCTCGTGTGATGTGATCTGGAATGAATTATCACTGTGCCTGCAACCAGTATGTGTGTAAAATGTATTTTACTCAAGGTCATTAGTAATGTGATATTTTCTTTCAGGCCGTGGGACAAGGACAGATATTTAGCTCCCGACATTGAAGCAGCAACAGAACTTCTTCGACGTGGCAAGGTTAAAAATTGCTATACTTTATAAATGTAGATTGAAACTTTCTCACTTAAGGGGTCTGAAAAAAAAAGCTAAGGAAAAATGTGAAAAAATCTAGTGGTTAGAGCACTGGTGGCTAAAGCCGGTGCTCCTGGGTTCGATTTCAAGCGACAACTAAGATTTTTTCACATTTTTCCTTTGCTTTTTTCCAGACCCCTTTAAGTGAGAAAGTTTCAATCAAGTCTTCATGAAGGGTCAGTTTATAGATGTAGCCGCTAACAGCTAAACATCCTACATTGCATGTTTATGAGTGATAATTTGCTCTGTGTCACGAGAACCGACATCTTCATCTCTCCTCCCCCATTGTAATTTTTTCAACCTCGGATAAAGAACTCCTTTGTGTCCTTTAATTGTCACTTTAATAGCCCGTGCATAATATTTATGGCACCTTTTGAACGCATGCAGTTGAGAAGTACCAGTTTGCATTAAAACTAGCACCAATATTTCACTGACAGTGTAACACATGTATTATTAATGTGTTGTTAGGTATGGGATGCAGTGGAGTCTCACATACAGCATTACAACAGCCATGTTGCTCCTGACAATTGATCTCCTGAACCATGAGGAGGGAGGAGGAGGGTTCAATGTATCACACAAATGACTTTTGAATTTTTATGCCCCCTTTTAGTTAACCATCCGTCCTATGTAAATCATTCTCACCAATTCTGTGATACTTTTCCCATTCATTGATTGTATTAAATAAGCTTGTCGACCTTTTCCTAAATGTGTAATTGTTTCGCTTAGGGAGACCCTTTACCATAGTGTGTCGCTGTCAACAAAATAAAATAACGTAGAAAAGGAGGTGTCCGTTATCGGGTTTCTTTGATGATTGAGTATTACCCTATTTAATGCCATGGCCACGAGAGAAGGTCTGGACTGGGACGTTCAGAACTTGCAAAAAGAGATAGAATGTCCAGTATGTCGTGAAAACTACGACGACCCTAGAGTTCTACCTTGTCTACATTATTACTGTAAAAAGTGCATACATGGCTTGGCCTTCAGGAAAGGAGCTTCCCGGGCTTTTCTCTGTCCGGAATGCCGTCGTGCAATTACATTAAGTGAAAAAGACCTGGAAGAGCTCCGACCTGCTTTTTTCGTGAACCGTTTTAAAACCACCATACTGAGCACTCTGGAAGGATACTCGCTGACAAAGAGCAGGAGTAAGATAGCAGAATGCAGCGTCCACCAAGAGTCTCTCAAGCTGTACTGCTTCTCGTGTGACGTGCTAATCTGCCGAGACTGCGTTTTGAAGGACCACAAGGATTGCAACTACGAGTTCGTTTCTAAGCTCGCACCAGATGCCAGAGGCAAACTGAGAGAAAAATTGGATTCCTTGAAGAAAGTGGAATCAAAGCTGAAGACCTCGGGAAGCCACATTGAAGAAGCAGTAGGACAGGTCAATAACAAGAGAGAAGAATTAATAGAGATGGTGCATGCCCGGTTTAATGAGTTACACCGAATCCTGGACGAACGTGAGCAACAGATGGTAAAGGATACCGAACAAATGGTTCAGAGTAAATTAGATGACCTACTACAACGTGGAAACAAGATATCCGAGTCTTCAGCTGAAGTAAGACGTGTCCTAGAGCAAGTGGAGGACTGTGCAACTCGTCTCAACGACGCTGAAGTTGTGATGAAGCAGGTGAGTGTTCTCGACAGGGTTGATCAGGTGACCCAGCTCCACGATGTCTCTGGTGATCCAAAATTGTCTTTCGAATTAAACATTGAGATTAAACTAGATTGCAAGGAAGCTCTGCAAGATTTCCTGCAGCGGGAAACCAGGATTGGCCCGAAAGAAGCTAACCCTGGCAAGTCGGGGGTCGATTTTGATCGGACTAAATCCGTTGAAGTTGGTGTTTTGCAAGAGGTCACCCTCACCGTCAGAAATGCCGATGGCAATCCCTGTGAAAAGGAATGTGATGTAACGAGCCGTTTGACGTGTCTGCGGACTAACGAGGTGACGGACTGTGATGTTACTCCCGTTACTCGCAGCAGTTATTCCGTCCAATTCACGCCTTCCAGCCGTGGGCGGCATACCCTGGCTGTCCTGGTGAATAAAGTAGCCGTATGCGATAGCCCATTCTCCATATTTGTCAGCATCAACCCCAAGGACCTGGCTAAGCCAGTTGACATCTGGCCCAACATACAGCAAGTCACTGGTATTGCCGCCAACTCTGATGGGGAGATCATCGTTACTGAGGAGAGTGGAGAGATCTCCGTGCGAAGTTGTGCTGGAGATAAACTTCGATGTTTGACTAGCGCAGAACACAGGCTCAAAAGTACGTACGATGTTGTCGTTGACACAGAGGGCAAAATTTATTGCGGAGATTACTACAGCAACCGGATATTTACTTGTGACAAAGATTTGAATAATCGCAAAGTGTCAGAAGTTCCAGTGATCAAGAAAGGTCGTCGAGGGATGGCAGTGAGTGAAGACGAAATTTTCATTTGTGAACAGAACGTCGTCAAGATATGGAACAAAGAATTTTCACCAATTAGAAAACTCGACAGCAAGCATCTTTCGTTAGCGAGGTTTGTCAGAGTTGGTAAAGATAAGCTTCTCTACGTCACAGACAAGCACAAGGCTGCTGTTCAAGTGTTCAAGGACGGTCAGCTAGAGCGCTCCATCGGCTTGGGAAAAGACGGAGAGCAGATTTTGTCCAATCCTCTGGGTCTGTGTATATTTGGGTCGCATGTGTTCGTGACTGACTACAGTAAGTCTGACGTATCTGTGTTCACAACTGAGGGGGAGTGGGTGGCAAGCATTGGTCAGAAGGGGTCGGAAGAAGGCTCGTTCCAGCTTCCTCACGGGATCTGTGTGGACAGAGATGGCTTCGTTTATGTGGCAGATAGGAATAACAACAGAGTGCAAGTCTTCTAATGAGCGTGATTTGTGTGTATTTTATATTAAATGCATTTAACCTGATTTTTTTTAAAATTGTTCGATGACTTCCACCAGTTAAATAAAGTAAGTTTACAGAGCATGCATGTATGCAGATTGTGTGGACTAGTAATACTGAATGAACTTATGCCATGCTTGATATATTATCTATTGAATTATACGTAATAATGGAATTTTATACTCTGTCTTGAATGGAACTACATACTCATATTGTCTTGAATGGAACTACTCATATTGTCTTGAATGGAACTACTCATATTGTCTTGAATGGAACGATACTCTCAATGTAGGATGAATTGAAACATATAATCTCCAAACTGAAAACTTTTGGGACCTGGCTTTCAATGAGTTAAGAGGTGATAAGTAATAAATCTTTTATTGGAGGGAGAAAGTGAGAAGTTCTCTAAACAGAGGCATTGCTAGTTTATCAAATGGAGATGTGAAGGGGCGTTGACCAAGTTTAATAAACTAGGAGAGTGTGATATAGTTACGATGTCATCGCTGTGGTAGCAGGAACTGGCTTGGCTCCGCCCATGGCACCAGCCTGTGGTTTGCGGAGATGAGTGAATATGTAGGCGTAGTGAATCATGGCGTCAGAGGGCGTGTAGGGGCGTGTGCCGGCAGAGTGGGAGGGTGGCGTGATGGGGGAAGAGTGCTCCAGGAAACCTTGCACAAATTTGGAGAGTTTGTCCCAACACTTTGACACAGTCGTGCCTTCTTGGTCCTCCACCTAATACGACACAAACAAACACACAAACAACAAACAAACAAACGTACTGGGTTAACTAAGACTACAACTGCATAATTCAATATATGGTTACGAAGAGTCATTCTTGACGTGGTACAGCTAATTCAGTTTAATGGACAAAACAGTTCATTTTAAAATTAAGAAGGTCATCCAAACTCGGGAACTAAAAATAATGAAGTGTGAAGACCACAATAACAACTGCGCCACGAGTTTAACAATGTAAAGAAAGAAATGATGATACTTTACCAGCTATGTGGAGCGGCTGTGTGTATGGAATCAATTATTGGACATCTATGAAAACAATAATTTACGTTTTACAACAACTAAAACTAATAAAGTGATCTGTGAATTAACCAAACGTAGGACCAAAGACGTCATCTAAAGTGAAAACATATTTTTGGTATAAAAATAACTAAAAATAAAATGTAAAAGTCCAACTAAAGCTACAATAACGTACCTACCTACCCCCTCGTCCCCCTACCACACCCACCCACACCCACACACTAGTCTCACCTCCACTACCATTCCTTTATTACTAGATCCCAGCACAATGGAGCCGAACTTGATGAGATACTGGTCCACCTGGTGTATGTACCCCTTCACTTCAATCTTCTGCCCTTTCTTTGTGTTGGGTGTGTAAAATTGCCTCAGGTTCAAGAAAATGGCGTCTAGAGTGTTGTCTGCCACAATGCAGTTCATGGAGTCCAGGACGGCAAATGTGGTACGGGGGAACTCGGAGCTGTGCAACATGTGAATCAACTTCTGTGGACCCCCAGCAGCTGCGAGTGAAAGAATAAAAAGAAGAATTAAAAAAAAAAAAAAAAAGTAAAAAAAAAACAACTTATTTTAAACATGTCCATTTTACCCTCTACTAAACTATTAGTATGACCACAATTAAACCTCAAGTGTCCAACTCCTGTTTTCATTGATGTTGTATTGCCCTTATAATAATTCTTCGATAAACAAACAAATGAAGGCCGTTCACATCAAATACTCACTCAGAGTCTGTGTCGACTGCAATGTCTCACATTCCACTGACCAAGTTCCTAATGACTTCCCTCCAAGGATGTCCACCTTCTTCTGTAGAATCTCCAAACCTTGGGCTGCATTCAGGCCCTCAGGGGGATCCCAAAGCAATATACTGCCACAAAATAAATAAAAGTGGTCCTCAATAGCACCTTCTACTCACCTGCTCACTCCCATTCAGCAAGAGATCTGTGACTGGAGACTTTGAAGTGGAAGGACTACAGCTTACTCTGGTAATAATCGTCACTTAATAAGAAGAGGGAGTGGCTTGTGGAAGACTTCAGCTTCTCTGGTAATAATCGTCACTTAATATAAAGAGGGAGTGGCTTGTAGCCCCAACTTGAAGAGTTTCCGAAGTATATTAATTGTGAAATTGAAGTACTATAGTGCAGTTGTATCGAGTAGCCATCACCACTACGCTGGTACCACTAAGTCAACTGGCTAAATGAGGCTAGTTCTGGTAACGACCCGTTCCTATCATGGCCTGGAGTGAATTGTTCCTTGATGTCCTGCCTATTGCTGTCAGTCTCTTTCATTTGTTGGCCTCTCCTTACACTAAAGTAGAGGAGAGCTTCAACCTTCAGGCCACCCATGACCTGCTGTACCATCAAACTCATCTAGATAAGGTAAAGTATATTATTGTGCTATAGTAATTCTTGTGTCATATATTGATGATCATATTTCAGTATGACCACTTGGAGTTCCCAGGAGTTGTGCCTCGCACATTCCATGGCCCTCTTGTTATCTCAGCTCTGTCTGCTCCTCTAGTTCTACTGAGCAGCGTGGCTGGACTCTCCAAGTTTACGTCACAGATCATAGGTACGTAGTTATATAGCTAGGTGCAATAGCAACAGTGGGCGGGGCTCAGCTTTGTATATGCAGTATTCTAATTTTCATTCTTGTACTAAGTCGTATATACGTTGTTTGAAAATTACAGAAAGGGCGTGCTCATATATTTGTAATGGATATACCTGCATATCATTAATATTTAGAACTTCACTAGCCATTTTTAATAGAATTTATAACATAAACGTTTCGACACACTATACAGTGGCCTTCTTCAGTATGAATATGAAAAAGATACAATGCATTAACCCTAAGGGTGACAGAAAATAAATAAACAGCTTTAACAATAACTAAGGAAACAAGCCCTTAAGAGTAGTTAGAATTGTGAATGAGGCAGTTGTACACTGTAGGCAATAAACCATCATCTCTGTTCATTGAACTATTTCTCTTTTTTATTTGCCAAGATTCCAGATAACATCTTTGGTATAGATTAGAATGAGAATCTATGACCTTTGCATTATTCCAATCTATGACATGGTTGGACTTTACTGCATGTTCTGCAACAGCTGAGGTGAAGTAGGTGCTATCCGGTATAATGGCTCTCTTATGTTAGCACCTACTTCACCTCAGCTGTTGCAGAACATGCAGTAAAGTCCAACCATGTCATAGATTGGAATAATGCAAAGGTCATAGATTCTCATTCTAATCTATACCAAAGATGTTATCTGGAATCTTGGCAAATAAAAAAGAGAAATAGTTCAATGAACAGAGATGATGGTTTATTGCCTACAGTGTACAACTGCCTCATTCACAATTCTAACTACTCTTAAGGGCTTGTTTCCTTAGTTATTGTTAAAGCTGTTTATTTATTTTCTGTCACCCTTAGGGTTAATGCATTGTATCTTTTTCATATTCATACTGAAGAAGGCCACTGTATAGTGTGTCGAAACGTTTATGTTATAAATTCTATTAAAAATGGCTAGTGAAGTTCTAAATATTAATGATATAAACATACCTAGCAACACAGGTCTATTTAAAGATATACCTGCATGCAATAACTGTCTATTTTTCACACACTTGGAACATGGAACAGAATTTTTTCATTCCGAGACACTGTAGTTTTATTTTCATACTTAGATTATATACTGTAGGTAGTCTGATAAAATTTCATGAAAATTCTTGATTCCTTACTTTTTTTTGGAAAACGTGTTACAATCTCCATTTGCACATTTGTCCTCTGCAGTGAGAGGTGTTCTGGGTGTTTGTGTGTGCATGTGCTTCGCTCTCTTTCGCCGTGCTGTTCGTAAGACTCTCGGCCACCAGGTATCCTACTTCCTGTGTATCATCACTTCCTGTCAGTTCCACTTCCTGTTCTACGCCTCAAGGCCACTCCCTAATACATTTGCTCTTTGTTTAGGTGAGTCATTGTTTACTCATGCAGACCGGAGGAAAGGAGTGCTTGCATATTTATTACATTCTTCAACTTAATAACATTATTCATTTTTAACTTTTGTAGTAATATTATAATTCATAACTATAACTTTTCAACCTTGACACGGTCATCATAAAAAAAAATTAAAGGAGTGTTGATGAAAAGTTATTGTAATAAAAAAAATTATTTCTGCATTGGAATTTCAGACCACACCCACCAGGTCCTCATGGTTATGTTCTCGTGTGAAATATTCTCCATGGCTCCTGGAAGGGTGCATTAGCTGGCATGCAAGCAAAGCAATAGAGGCAGTACTTAAGGGTGACTAGTTGAAATTGGGTGTATTGTATCATTATATATTATATGCATTAAATTGCAGGGTTTAAAAAAAAAATATTATTAAGATCCAAGGCAAAGCCCTAATTTCTCAGTTTTTGAGCTTACCAGAGAGGGACAATCATTATGAGCACTGTTTTTTTTGTTGTTATTTTTTGTTTTTTTATACTTTATATGTTGTTCTTTGAATTCAGAATTAATGACTTGCTCGCCATTTGTGACGAGGAACTCACTACTAATTATCACTTGTATGTGTCTGTGTGATAATATTTGTTATGTGGTTTAGCGTTGCTAAGTTACAGGAATTGGTTGCTTCAAAGATTTGATCAGTTCATCTGGATCTCTGGAACGGCCATTTTGTTATTCCGTTCTGAACTGGCTATTCTTCTGGGTCTCATTCTCTTGTGGGAACTCATCAGAGGGGGTGTGGCTTTCACTAAAGTCTTAGTACTAGTCGTGCCTGCCGGACTGACACTACTCAGTGAGTGAGTGAGTGAGGGAGGGAGGGAGAGAGAGGGAGGGAGTGAGGGAGGGAGAGAGAGGGAGGAACAAGTGAATGAGGTCATAGCAATTCAGAGTGCATGTGTATTTTTTTTAATTCGTTTTAATTAATTTATTTATTAAATTTAATTATTATTTATTTATTTATGACACTATTTTGGTTTCCTGTTGTTCTCAGTTTCCCTACATGTTATGTATAAGCAATACTCCCAGAGTGAGGGTTTGGAATGAGGATCAGAGGGAATCGGGTACTGGAGGATTTAGTGCATGTGCTTTGTCTGATTGTGTGTGATTTTCTCCTTCATGTATTTGATTGGTTGTATTTGATTGGTTGTATTTGATTGGTTGTATTTGATTGGTTGTATTTGATTGGTTGTATTTGATTGGTTGTATTTGATTGGTTGTATTTGATTGGTTGTATTTGATTGGTTGTATTTGATTGGTTGTATTTGATTGGTTGCATTTGATTGGTTGTATTTGATTGGTTGTATTCATATTTGGTTGTGTAGCTGCAACTGTGTTGGTGGACTCACTCTTTTGGCGCAGATGGGTGTGGCCAGAGGGCGAGGTCCTGTGGTACAACACAGTTCTAAACAAGAGTCACTTGTGGGGAGTATCCTATGACAAAGGGTTGTCAATATGATGGTAAAGGACTCTGATAGTACAGGATTTTCACTCAGGGTTGTCAGCCTGGTGGTAAAGGGTTGTCAGTCAGGTGGTAAAGGGTTGTCAGTCTGGCGGTAAAGGGTTATCAGCCTGGTGGTAAAGGGTTGTCAGTCTGGTGGTAAAGGGTTCAGGGTTCAGTCTGGGTTCAGGGTTCAGCCTGGTGGTAAAGGGTTGTCATTCTGGTGGTAAAGGGTTGTCATTCTGGTGGTAAAGGGTTCAGTCTGGTGGTAAAGGGTTATCAGTGTGGTGGCAAAGGGTTGTCAGCCGGTGGCAAAGGGTTCAGTCTGGTGGTAAAGGGTTGTCAGTGTGGTGGTAAAGGGTTGTCAGTGTTGTGGTAAAGGGTTGTCAGTCTGGCGGTAAAGGGTTATCAGCCTGGTGGTAAAGGGTTGTCAGTCTGGTGGTAAAGGGTTCAGTCAGGGTTCAGGGTTCAGTCTGGGTTCAGGGTTCAGCCTGGTGGTAAAGGGTTGTCATTCTGGTGGTAAAGGGTTGTCATTCTGGTGGTAAAGGGTTCAGTCTGGTGGCAAAGGGTTGTCAGCCGGTGGCAAAGGGTTCAGTCTGGTGGTAAAGGGTTATCAGTGTGGTGGCAAAGGGTTCAGTCTGGTGGTAAAGGGTTGTCAGTGTGGTGGTAAAGGGTTGTCAGTGTGGTGGTAAAGGGTTGTCAGTGTGGTGGTAAAGAGGTCACTTTTATGAAACTGTATTTTATAATTGGTAGATATGGTTAAATTATACGTCAGAGTAGATTCCCTCACATTGTGATGGTAAACATACACACAGCTACTAAATATCACTAACTTTTCCAGTATGCGATAACAACAGTATTGGTGCTTGGGTAATTAACAGTCTGAACCAATAAAAGGACTGATCAGGTGATGACCCTGATGTGACTATGGTACTGTACCAATCAGATAGGGAAGTTTAGAATGTTATTGATAAGTCACTTCTCTATATTGTTTTTCCATGGACTAGAATTGTCTATTAAATATATTCTAGCAACATTTTCTCTTAAGACTCAACTACCAACCTTGACTTTATGAACTCAGAGATTCCCGTTCTGGTGGTACTTCTACTCTGCCATTCCTCGTTCCATCCTCCTCCCAGTGTTTGCTCTGCCGTGGGCGGTGTTGAAGGCGGGGCATAGGAGTGTCACTCTGATAGCGCCAGCTCTGGGCTTTATCTTCCTGTACTCCTTCTTGCCCCACAAAGAACTGAGGTTCATTGTGTATGCCTTCCCCTTACTCAATACAGCTGCTAGCCTTGGATACGCCCACCTGTGAGTGAGGATAAAGGACAACACAAATAACTACATGCATTTGGTGGTTCCTCATGAGAGTTTGATACAGAAGGGTTTTGGGAGGGGGAGGGAACTTTTTCTTTGGGGGGAGAGGGGACAACTCTGTTTGGGGGAGGAAAGTTCCAGTGTTCCCTACTCCCCCATCTCTCTTTGTTTACCCACAATAGATTCCTCACTATTACGGTATAATTTAATATACTTGAAATGAATACAAGTTGACACAAAATGTTCTGAGTGTTCTGATTGTGTTGTCCAATAACACCTAATTATGGACAGGGGGTGCAGGGGTCTGGCTATTGCTCAAAATATTCACTGTTAAAATGCACTAAGTAGATAATTTGCTTTTTGTCTCAAAGTTTATAGCCCCACCCTCAAATGCAGCTGTTCCCACCCCTAAGCTAAAGTTCATTTATTGTCGTAATTTTTTTGGGATACTATATTTTTTAGAGTTTGAAGTGATATTGTATTTTCTCACTGATGTTATTAATTTTTGAGTCAGTCGTGATTTCAAGTTTTAATTCAGCGAAGCGAGCGAAGCGAGTGGAGCTGACTCTCTAATGAGTTCGCGATATATATATATATTTAGGTCTAGAAATTGTTTTTGTTCTTGCGTGGGCGTACGTGTGTACCCTTTCTCCTACGCGCTTGCGCGGGCCGGGTAACCTTCTTAGCAACATTTTGTTTTGTTTACCTGCCGTACGAAGTAGCGATGCCCAGTAGACAAAACGTTAGAAACACTCGGTCAAGAGCTTTGAGGGCGTTAGAAACTCCTGAAGAAAATTTAGTAAGGAGAGCGATAAGAAATGAAAAAGACAGGGCAAGGAGGAGGAGAGCTAAAACGAAACAGAAACAGGTAGCAAAGTAAAGAATCTGACAGTATTTTGTAGCCACACCAAGCATGCATGGAATAGCTGCAATTACAGGGAACATGCATCGCTCGCTTCACTATTTTGTGCTATTAGAGCACATCACTAGTATTATACAGTATGTAGCTTGCATTGGATTAATGTATTAGTATTTGTTGTTGTTTTGTGTTACAAATAGCTGGATTAATCGTCACAAGTATCCGATTCTTGTCACAGTGGGTGTGGTCACAAGCTTGCTCACAACGGCCATCATATCAACTGGGTTCCTGCATATTTCACGTCACAACTATCCTGGAGGACACGCCTTCTCACGCCTACATAACATAGTAGATGAGCATATGGAGCAAAAACTTGGTATATACTTCAGATAATGTTTTGCTAATATATCTCGGACCCGAGGTTATGCCCTTCATATCTAAATGTATTGTGTATGTTCAGACCACACCATCTCAGGGCTGGAGTACTGTGTTTGTGTGTGTGTGCGTGTGGTAACCATGTGTGTATATGTTTTAACCACACCTATTGTGTGTGCGTGTGGTGTATGTGTGTTTATATGTTTCAGAGTCTATTGACAGGTGGATAGTAGGCGTATGTGACTTGATACTTCTTAGCAACTGAGTATAGTAACCAGTAGTAGGACATGTGCTAGTCATGTGTGATAAATCACCTTTTACTTTGCTCCATATTTCACAAATTTATGAACGGAACCACTCTAAAAGTTTCACTAGTTTCTGCTGATGATGTAGCTGTTTTACTATTTAAATTCTTGGAGTGAGAGTTAATAGAATAAATGACTCTAATATAATCTCATTAGCAGTTATAGAAATTATATTCCTGACTATTATAGTACTTAACAGCAAATAATTGCATGTACCAGCAAGATTGTCGTCAACATTAGGTAAAGGGTTGCATTGCACCTGTTTTTCTAGTATAAGCTCATGAAACTTTCCCTGTATGTGTTAGGTGAGGTCAAAGTTCATATTGGTGTAGAAGCAGCTATGACTGGGGTATCAAGATTTGGTGAACTCCATTCTCATTGGAAGTGAGTTGGTTGCCATAGATACACATCGATGTGTAAATGAAGTAGTCCTTCATTCTGCTGGAAGTTACTGAATTTATAATCTTGGAGCTTTTTTTCTGCAACCTCTAAAACTGTACCATGCTACATAACCCAATACACAAGATGGACACTAAAGTGCAGAGTAGGATCCAAGGGGGTGATTTTGGGGCTGAAGCCCTGCCCCTCCAATTCCGTTTTGATTTAATGATATTCATGAATACATGGCGTGTTTACAAATATCCTCATGTGGTAAAGTTCAAAATTGTGGCAGAGTTTTATAATAGAATATAAGTTGAGAATTTGCCAGATCTCATCCTGGACAAATATTTCATTGTGTAAACTGGTATCTTAGCTGAAACAGACTCTTAACTCTTTCAATTCTTGTCTGACCCAGAATTGTATATTTCTGGTCTCACCATCTTGTATGAATACTTCTTCTGTTATCTGAGAAGGTGTAACTACATCAATTAAAACCTCTTCAGTAATGGATCCGGGGTTTTTTGGGGGGAAGGAAGGGGAGGGAGGGGGAAGTAGTTATAATGTAGGACTGTACCAAAAGGGGAAAATCAGCTAGATGACAACTGCATGCTAATATAACACCTTTATCATTTAATAATTTCATAATTTTTGACAGAGGCTCCTCCCAGTCAGTAATGCTTCAATGTCTTTCCAGTGGTAGTAATCTGTTGTGGGTGTGGTCACTACGAGAATTGTTGAACTGGTTTTGTTTGTTATTTTATTTGACGGTCTTGATTGTTTTTTCCCTTCCCTTCTAGTTATTCTAAGAGAGAGGATCTTATGCCCACTAGTGAGTCAGGAAGACCTTCTCCATTGCTGCTGGACTTTCAGTTCCTCCTAGTTTCATCTGGTGATGTCAAGTGGTTCAAGGAAACCCACACTGTCATGGCAACTCAGGCCGGGTTCTCTCGACTGGCTCTAGATTGGTCATCATTTCCTCCAATCAGAATAGAGACGAGAGACACTATAGCTGTGCTAATAGCAAACAATGCTGCAGTCATGTGACCACATCAGTGAGCATCATTAATATAAATATGCAAAACAAGAAAGACTTCATCGAGTAAAATATTATTTGTTTGTTTGTTTACAATATGTTTACTTCAATATATATACACTCCACATTTTGCTGCTGGATTTAAAGAAATAGCTAGCTAACTACTAGTAGTAAAAGATGAAAAAATAACATGTAACTATAATCAAAGAATGAAGAAGAATGAAGTGAAAATTTTGAATTGAAGCTAGCTATAACAACGCGAACGGCTGTACAAAAACAAGGTTATTTTATAATTATTTCTTATAATACTAGCATAGAAACTGTAGAACTCGGAGAGGCTGCACAGCCTCCCCACTTTCTTGGTCAACAATGGTTGGTTGTCAATGTTAATATTATAATAGCAATTGTCTCACTTCTAACAGCCAATATACATGTTCAATTTAAAATTCACCGAAAATTTTGACTTCTTGCCAAAGTCTTGTTCAGGGTCAATAAGGCTAAACTCTCCATGGTGGAACACAATACAGAGTGTAAGAAAGCTTGGGCACGTTTACAGTTGACAGAATCCAGGAAGCTCTAAAGCTTTGTCTCTGTTAAAGTTATTGTTGTCTGGTGTCATCTGTATTTGTAAAACTTCATTGATCTTTGAAAACGTTGGGTTAAGTTTTAATTAAACATAATTATCTGACAGTTAAAACTGAGAAAATTTGCTATTTTTTTATATAAACATTTTATCCAAGAATGACTGAATTTTAATATGTTACAAAATATACTTGATACTTTACTTGGAGTCACCCATCCTCTCTCTCTTCCCCCCCCCCCCCCCCCCCCAAAAGCAATTACCAAGCATTTTAAAATGCAATCATTTTCCAAACACCAATTCACATGTTCAAATAGCTAAGCACCATATCGCGGGTTCCCCATACACTGGACTGCGACCTTCTACCATCTGAATGGCTTGCGTTACCATTTTGACGATCTCTACCGATGCTAATATCATGTCCCTAGTCCACGTCGTGTAGCTATAATGCGGTAGTAATGCTTATTTATTCTATCTTTGGGATGGCTACACGAGACTAAATTGGTGGTGTTTATAGCCTTTTAAAGATTCTATTTGTGATCATGTTGTTTAGCCGCTATTCTGTAAAGAAGTTGTTGAACTCAGTTGCTCAGGGAGATCTCAATAACAGGCTTAGTGACATACAGCTATCCAGGATCTCAAGGCTGATTACCCAATGGGAGGCCAAAGCTTACCTGCTAGGCCTGTCTGAAGTAGAAATAGAAGACATAAAACAGGATTACCAGCACAATGAGATGAGGAGAGTGGCCATGCTGAGAAAATGGGCCTCAAAGTTTGGAGACAAATCTACTTTGAGAACTCTTATTGAAGTCTCAGTTGAAAATAACTGGATTTCATTTATAAGATCGGTTTGTTCAAGTTTGGGATACGTGGAAGAACACACAGGATATGGTAAGTGGTTTTATTTTAGCTGAAGATTCCCTGTAGCTTCACACAAAGCTAATTAGTTAGCTAATGTGTGAGCTAGCAGGAGGCATTATTAAAATCCATCATCTTTCTGCTCTAAGTTGTAGTATGTAAGCTCAAGTTTTTTTGTGTGTGCTTCAAATTTCTATATCTAGTTTATTTAAAGGCTCTTACTGACTTCACTGCAAGTTTTTCCTTCCCAATTCTCATTTTGGGAGTTTAGTATCATTAATAACATCAGGACAATTAACTGACCTTAATCCAAACTTCACTACATTCAACATTGGATGCTTGTAACCACAAATAACAACACCAAGTATTGATCCCCTTGCTGTGATAAGCTGAAAATAATGCAATAGAATTACAATAGTATTAAGAAAACAAAACCAAAAAAAATAAAATTAGTTGCCACAGCCTGTGATAGCCATGGCATTCCCCCACCGCACAGCTATGGAGATTCTCTAGAGGAGGTAGTTAGTGGACTTCTCATTGCCAAGTTCTTCAGCAAGGCAACACCACAGAGATCTTAGACAGGACAGTGAGCCAGGTCCAACCACACCAGAGGTCTCAATGGCTATTAGGATTCTAATACGTATTTTATTTCCTGTACGAACTATGAATTGTATTAAACTAGTTCTTTGAATTCATTGATTGACATGAAGAACATTGTATTTGTTGTGGTGTGTAGGTAGCAAACTGCCAGTTATAGTCGTGGGAATATGTTTGGCTATTGGATTAGTTGTGGTATTAGCATTTGGTCCTGGCATGTCCCCCTATGTATCTCATACACTGCCTAATGCGAAAAAGAATTTCTTTGGACGTGATAAAGATATAAAGATTTTGCTCAAAGTATTAGATTTTTCCAATGATTCATTTCGTTTTGTGAACATTATTGGACCCCCAGGGTTTGGCAAGTCAGCTCTTGCTATAAATATTGGTCACACAATGCTAGCTAGAAGAACAGAGGTGCATTATATAAACTTGATAGATTTCCCTGAAAAAAATTTCAAGCAAGTTCTAGCTGAAAAGATATTAATCAATGATGATAATAATGTGGAAAAGAGTGTGACATTTGAAAATTTAGTGAAATGGGGAAGAAAAAGATGGTGGAGCAATTGCTTGATAATCTTAGACAATTGTGATGACAGTATTGAGGAACAAAAAGAAGATTTCTATTATGCTATTAATACCTTACTACTCCATTCTGGTAGCAACTTGAAATTACTTACAACAAGTAGAGAAGCAATATATCATTCTGACTCTCACTTTGTTCATAGAGTACATCCCATTGATGTAGAATCAGCCTGTCAAATGTTAGAGTTAAGGAATCCTTCACTTCTTAATGACAGTGAAAAAACAGTGATTGCTAACTTAACTGGAGAAGTACCATTGGCTTTAAAAATAGTAGGAGCATTATTGAGTAATAGAATACACTCTGCAACTGAAATTATAGAAAACTTAAAGAAACAACTTATTTCTGCTTTAAGTCCTTCTGAGTTATGGTCTAGTATGCAACTCAATGTGTCTATCTCTCTGTCATACAACTATCTTGATCAAAATGTGCAAAGAGTTGGGAGATACCTTGCATTTTTTCCTGGTTCTTTTGATCTGCTCACTGCAGTGGGTATACTTAATCCACGTCGTAAACTAAGTGTTATTTCTCAGGTAAAATTAAGCTTAAACAAATTGGTTCAACTCTCACTTTTGGAATATGATGAAAAATCAAATCGTTATCATTATCATAAGCTAATAAAAAGCTACTTCTTCATGCATAGAACATCAAAGGAACATGATGATTTTATATTTGTTATGAAAAAATTTTATTCTATCAAATTATGTGAAATGACTGAAGAATTCAGAACATCTCCTCGAGTAGCTCTTCATCAACTTGATGCAGACAGGCATCATATTGAGCTACTAATGGCATTTATCAGTCCAAATGCTGTGTTTGACCACAGTCTTGCAACGTGCTTCTTAGAAGCACTAAAAACAAACTATTTATATTGCCGTTTCAACCTACAAGATGTCATCTTTGTAATTAATTCCTCTGTGGACTCCATAAAGCATTATCTACAATCATACAATCTATATGATATCCTATTTATGGCTAAGGATGTGACTTCAGTGTTCACCATATATGCTGATTTGATTATCGAATTATCCCTTCTGCTCCAGGGTGTAGACAAACATGAAGAAGCAGTTACAACAACAAAAAACCATTTGGCAATTATAGATAGATTTTGCTCCATTGACATTTCTAAAGAAGCATGCAGGCAATTTTATGGTCATATTCTTACACATTATGAGAACAAGTTTGATGCTAACACTGCAAAATTGTATCATATTAAATTTTTAGAAAAAACTGAATCAAGCAAGACTATATGTAAATTCACCTACAGTGCTGAATGTGACAACATTGCTATAGCAATATCATATAGTAATTTAAAACGGTATAAAAAAGCAAAGCATTTTTTTGAAAAAGCTTTATATGATAAATTTCAGTATCCAATTTTTGTAAGGCTTTACGTGTTGCTTTGGCTCCATAAAAATTTTAGAGCGTCAACTGATGTGGAACGAGTAGATGCAGATTTAATAACCATTCACTATGATTTAATGAATATGACAACTTCTGAGCTTTATGGATGTTCGAGTTTTTTACTCCAAGGTTATCAAGATTACTTAATGGATATTAATGAACATGAGAAAGCACATTCATTTCTTGAACACTGGGTAGAAGTAATGGAGGAGATTGGACTTGCAAGCTCTCATGAAGAAATCAAGTTAGCTCATGATTGTGCAATTAAACTGTGTAGTAAAGGTTATTACAACAGATCACTGAATATAGTACAACATGTTTTGTCCATTACGGAAGCCAAATCTTGCCCATGTGATTATATTACTTTTCAGCAATTTAGAGGATCAATAATGTACTGGTTAAAAAACTTCACAGAATCAGAGAAGTCCTTCAAATTAGCTATTGAACATACACAGTAAAAAATCGTATGCTATTTTAACACAATATGTTAAATTAACATACTGTAAATATGACATAACCATGTGAAAATGACATTGTTCTGTAAATATTACACTTTGATTACTAAATAATACATCATATCATTATAACTACATTTAGTTACTCAAAATAACACTTCTCTTTCAATGTAACTATACATATGTTAAAGTAGCAATTCATATTCTATTTACCAAGAAAACATTTCAATGCTCAAGTATTTAGTGCAATTCAATCAATTTCACATGTGAATATAGAAAGTATAATAAATGTTTTTGTTTCGATTAAGAACAATTATTATGTACATGTGATTTCATGACGATATAGGTGTTAGAGTCTCCTGGATTTGAATGAGGATAATATACAGATTTGGAATGTAATTGTGATAGAAGAACAACTTCATTATGCATGGTACGACATATTTGATATGCTGACAAATGACTATTTATACCAACAGTGTCATAAATATCTAATTGTAATAAAGAAATGGTTCTTGCAATTACTATGATGTCCACTATTTTTCCAAAAATTGGCAGGTCATCCTCATGAAATCCTTTAACAACAAATTCGTGTCGATAAAATCGTTCCCCGTAAATATTTATCCAATTTGGCCTAAATATAATAAATCATTGCATAATTGCATAATAGCATCATAATCATGATAGTATTTAAAAGTATTTACCGTGTCAAAGTGGTGTCAAGGTCTGTGTTTGGCAACAGCTCAATGATAGCATCACTCATAGAATCAGCCCTCAATATTGTCGTGGCATCTGATTTACCTGGATAGGCATGAGTGTATGAATATTATAATATTATGTGTATGTAATAGCATAGGTAGGAGTAAAATTCAGGAGGCTATTATTGAACGGTATATGGTATTAACTTAATTAGTGCAATTAATCTCTATTTGTGCCAAATAGTCTCCCACTCCCTCCTCACCCCATTATCTAACCTCCAACAAAACAAAAAAAACCATCGGAAAATGCTTCTTCCCCTGACACCTCTTCATCCTATCCCTCCAGAAATTTGAATGCATTTTTATTTGGTGTGTGGTAAGTCTAGCCACACACCCTTAAAAAAAAACTCTTTATACATATTTATATCATAGTTGTTGCGGTAACAGCCATGGATTAAAAATTGTATTCCCCTGTAAGTTTCCCGCAGGCATTGCATATTTCCCTGCGATTTGCAACTTTTAACGGTGTAATTTTGACGTACCAGATAGAATTTATTGAGCAAACTTTTGTCGCTGCAGTTAAAAAAATTGTCGGGAACATCAGTCTCTTTGATACTTTGATGGCTCTTCTCCAGTCATCAACTATTTTTTAAGTGGAGCAGCAGCTAAGGAAGATGGAACACGGCAGTGCACTAGGAGGAGTTATGACGCAGTGGGAATTAAACTAGCATTTGTAGGTGGCTGTATCCCAGTATAAATTACATTATTTCCTCAAATAAAAACTCGCTTGTCATTGAGTTTTGAAACTATGATATAAAATAGTTAACCCATGACAACTTCGGGATTATCGTTCGATAACTGTTCCTCACACTCGGGCTTCGCCCTCGAGAACGGACCAGTTATCAACAATAATCCCTCTATGCCATGGGTTAACTATTACTTAACACCTTTAAATTATACTTACTACCATACATCTTCCCTAAGAAACATTAGTATTGATCTTGGGTAAAATGAGTTTTTACTCCCCTATTATTTTTTTTATTTAGAGCATATGAATGAGACAGCATCCTCTTCCATATTATTGACCGGACTCCATGAGGAAGCCTGCAACAATCAACTGACTGTGACAGTTTGTCTCTCTTGAAGTGTTAATTAATTTATCATCATTGCTACAGCCAGTAGCCATAGTACCCCCTTATATTAGCACATGCTTAGTCAACCTGCTCTTAATTCAATGCACACCTTTAAGAATGTCTGCTTTAAAACACATTAATAATTGACTTACATGGCCCGCATTCCAAGTCATCATAAAGGAAAAATTTTCCTTGCAAATGAGCACACAACAACCTCTGATGCCTCTTTGCAACTGATAGAGGTAAATTAACGAAGTTGCCCAATTGTGCAATTCGTTTGAAATAGGAGTTTTTCGCTTCCATTCGCATGCACCATGTTGTCACCATAGGTCCAACCCTGTTAAATATAAAATACATGAACATGTTTATAGTTATCATTCACAGACATCTATACTTTATTAATTGTCTTGGAAAGTGCACCATATAGTGCATCTTGGGTGTGAATGATATGTCCGGATAGCATGACTTGAAAAGTTGATGGTGATCTTCAATTAATGCTCTCAAATAATCACTTGTGGCTGATGAGGTGATCTTTGCGGTACAATTTTTTGTAATTTCTAGCAAGAGTAAATAGCATTCCCATTTAGAATTAGTTTCTGGTACTTTGTCTCCAATCATCAGTGGCAATAAGGTAGCAAAATTCCACATCTGTGATGCTGTAAATTAAACCACCAATCATAGAGCAGTTATTTTATACACTTTGAAAGTTTGTGCACTTAGCTAGAGGTAATATACGAGTTTAATACAGTTAACAAACAAAATTGCATGGGATTTACTCAATTCTTTAATTTTAAATATTCATACGTTATCTTGTCCTGATTTTAACAATTTCATCAATTCTATTAGGGAACAATAGTTGATAAAGTACTCATAAAATTTCGGCAGGTGACAGTAGTCGCTCGTAAATGGCAGTGCGGTGATTGACCAAGTACACTCGAACCTCTCTTATCCGTTCGTCTAAGTTACGGACACCTCTGTCTACCGGACACCAACTAAAATTATTGACTGCGTACGGATCGTCAGTGTAGTCGGAATGCTACCAAATTAAACGAATAAATCGGGGAAATATTTCGCGTGTGACTTCGAGTGTACATGTATTTGATCGTAGCGTTGTGTGCGGAGATGGAGCAGGGAAATCAACAGGCAGTTAGTGCGTCTACCGCTAGTTCTTCTCAGAACTCGTTGACCGGCGGCGTCGCTGCTAGTTCTTCTCAAAACTCTTTGAAAGGCAGTGCCTGCTAGTTATTCTAAGAACTCAACGACCAGCGGTGGTGGAGGCAAGGTCGCGGTAACTAAACGCAAGCGTAGCGTTTTAACTCTAGAAAGAAAGCTGGAGATAATATCAGAAGTTAAGAAAGGGAAGTCGGACAGTTTGGTGTTCCAAAATCTACCGGGAATGATATTTGGACATGAACGATGAAGAAATTGTAGAAGATGTTTTGCAAGAGAGAGAAGAATCTGAGTCCAAAAATGAAGATGAAGCTTCTTCAAATGCAGTTACTCCATCGCAAGCTTGTGCTGCTTTTGATACTGCTTTGGAGTGGTTGGAGTCCAAAGGCAACACACACCCTGCACATCTTATGCTGGTAAAAAGTTGGAGGACGATGCAGCTCAGTGTAGCTTGAAATCTATGAAGCAAACTAAAATCACTTCATATTTTAAATTAATTGATTCATGTAGTATTTACAGGTGTTTTTGTTAATTTTAAGTAATATACTAATTCAATTATCAAATAATTAATTGTATACGCGGTTCATTACCGAATAAATTAAGTATTTCTGAGTTATGGACATTTCTTAGTTACGGACACCCCTTGGTCCCAGACTGTCCGGATAAGAGAGGTTTGAGTGTACCTGTATAGCTCCCCTATTTATCAGCTAGTTAGCTAAGGTCATTCATTGTATTTAACACTCACAGGACAAGTGAAGAGAGCCTGATCCAGACTGAAATGATAGTCTCTGGAATTGTTTTGGGGGCTTATTTCTTGCTTCCGCTCTACCATAAGAGAAATTAGCAATACGTTCATTAAGTTGATCTAGAGTGAAGTATCCATCTTCCATCAAACTTCGTATGACCAATTTTGTTTCCAAAGGAATTACACCTTCTAGCAGAACGTGCATTACATCCTGTGGAATTTGTGAATTTGCGACATGAAAATAATTCATTTCATTCAGTGGACATGTGGAATTCACGCCATATGTTGTTGAATCTTCCGCACTAAGAGGACCCGACAACAGAGAGCAGTGAAGGTTATGACTGACACGATCACGTAGCACAAAATCTTCTTCTAGGAACTACATCAGAAATCAGAAGTAATTACCCTATTACATATTAATGCCTATTCCAGATATATAATCTCTATCTACGGTTATGGATTTCACAGGAGGGGGGGGGGGGCTTAAAGTAGTCAAAATATACATAATACTTATAGCGCGAGTCTGAGTACAATATGGGAAATATTTTATGAGCACGCAAAATATTTTCACGAGCCGAAGGCGAGTGAAAATATGGCGTGAGAGTAAAATATCATTCCCATATTGTACGACGAGTGTGATAAGTGATTTATTACTGCTTTGATACTTTCTCTCAACCAGTTAGAATACAATTTTCATTGATTTTACTCGCTACACGCGCTACAAGGAGCGTTCAATAACAAGCGTACAATATGGGAGAATACAGAACGCTCGCATGATGCGGAAATATTCAAGAAAAAATATCAAAGCTGCAATAAAATTATTTATGGGAGTGGGGGTGAAACATTTGCCCTTAAAATCCCCAGTCTAATATACCAATGAATTTTAATTAGGCGAAACAATCCACCCAAATTTCTTACCTGCTACTTGTACTATTATAAATAGCTTTAGAACGTAGCTAGTCACATGCGAGCAATCTGATTGGTCCGTTACGAGAATCTATACAAGTAGAATCATGCTCTGCGGTATTTAGATATCGTGTAAATCGGACGCTTGTTGCTACGCTCTTACAGACATTTTCTTTAGTTTTTAGCCGTTGCTACGTTCTAAAAGAGTTGGATTCGGATATTGTGAATCGTCATCGTTTAGAAATCCTCGGCCTCGAGTAGCATCCTCGCTACGGTCGGGACGCTACAGTTCATTAGTTATCCGAAAAAAGTTAGGACCGAGGGGTGTTCAGACCGAAATGTTCGGATAACTGAACACCATAAGAAATGTATTGTATAGTACTAAAGGACACGAAAAATCTAACAACTTGTTCATGTTTGCACGTGCTACTATTGGATTTTGTGTGTTCGGTTAATTGAAGTATTCGGATAATTGAAGTTTGAAAAATCGAAGTTCTAATGTTACATACTAGTTTAATGAAGAATTAATGAATATATGCACTAAAAAAATTGATACCTTTGTCTGAATCTGTTCTCTCGTTGCCATGCAATCCCGACATATTCTCAATGAAAAGCCGACACCAACTTTAAAACCACCCAACTGATGAGCAGCCAGAGTGTCAGCAAGGCATAACAAAACAGTTCCATAAAACAGGTGAGATATTCCACCACATTCCACTGAAATTCCATCCTATTAGGAAAAATGACAAAAATTACTGGTAACAAGTGTTTATATGATAATTGGTAAGTGAGTGAAGCGAGTGAGACACTCTCGAGTCTTAGATGAAGGAAAAATTTGGAGTCTAAAGGAAAATCGGGCACAACGCGGCCCTCTCAAAAAAAATTTATTGCAAAGAACTTAATCAATCTTTTTCCGGCAATTATGCGCGCCACATTGTGGGGTGTGCTCAAAGCATACAGTGTGGCGAGCGAGCTAGCCCAGCTATTCAAAAACTGGTTGCTAAATTGTCAAAAAATTATGTTATGGCTAAAGGAAGTTTTAACGAAACTCCGCCCATTGACGTAAAGAGAAGCGACGTATCAAAGCCATATATATATGTGACCATCTACGAGAAAACTGGGCACTAGTAAATATGAATGTGACATAGTTATTAACAGTGAATTTGTTATAAATTCCAATTGTACATTTTTTCAACTTACTGCACTCAATGTGTTAACATCCTTAATGAAAGGAGCGAGAACTTTTTCAAAGCCATACTTTACCAAAATTGGATTCTCAACACACGCCACAAGCTGAATTGCTCGTTGAGTAGATCGAAGAGCTGGTTGAATGTTACCCAAAACATAGTAAAACATTCCTGTAATTAACATTGGGCATTAATATTTATGAAAGGAGTATAATTCATAAGCTTACCAAGTTTATGAACACCAGCATGTGCTCCAAGCGGATTACATACCTCTATCTCATCAAAATACAAAATGATTTGAAGAGAATGCTTGGATTTATCTTGGAATAGTTCATGCTCTTTGAACAATTTTGCATCACAATAATCAGCAATGAATTCATCACTTCTACTATGATCTTGTAGAATCTACAATGAATATATAAAAATGATGTTTGCATAATTCAATTATACCTGGTGTATAAAATTTATACAATATATAAATATAATAGACTATAATATTAAATATATATTCTGAATTTTTTTGCTTATTCAGCAATAAAATCAGAATTTTTGCTGCCCTCACCGGCACAAGCGCCGTAGGCACTCCTCGCACATGCTCACAGCACTGGACTTCACCAGATTTTGAAATATTGATTATCCACTAGATTGTGATATTTTTTTATATATTCCTGTGTTGTAGTACTGCTCCGTTTAAAAAAAAGGCGGATTCGCAAGCACCGGGATTTTTTTCTTATGTTATTTTTTCAAGAAATGGCTACCCGAGCAATCGAGGTTCAGGCGGTGGTATGCCTAAATATTTTTGAACTTGAATACTTATGAAGCTCAAGTATAGAGAGTAGAGAAGCTATACGAGCCGTGAAATAATTGAATTACCGTTGAGTTACTGATATCAACTGTGGTAATTGGCAGCCTGATTCCAATACATAAGTATAGCATAGCTACTTGATCCTAAAGAAGTCCTAGCGATGTTGTCTGGAGCTATTTTAGGCATTTTCTGATAGCACAACACCTCAGTTTACTTTAGAATTGTATGTATTATTGTGAATCTTTACTGGAAAAACGAAAACAGGCTAAGTGTACCAGGGTTAATGCCAAAGGAGTACAAAAAAATTGGAATAAGATCGTTGTTGTTGCCATTCATGTATAAACATGCATGTTACATGCTTGTGAAACGTCCCAAATCCTTTAATGTTACATGAAACATGCATATTACATGAGTGTAGAAACTGATTGCAACATTCATTTAACATGCACTCTACCATGCGCATGTTATTGTCTGTTAGATGCATGTAACATGCATATGTTACATGCACACTTTTTCGTATAGGGTAAGCACTCTTTAGAGTATTTGAGACACCAGCTCACTCTCTCTGCAATGTCTGAGAGTTGTTTTAATTCACCAAAATCTAATTGTCACCCAGAGGATAGCTTACCCTATCACAATAACAAGCAGCCCACTGTTATTCATGACAACAGGAGGCCCAGACTTGTGGACCTTGCACAGGCTACCTCACAATAACAAATCAAAATTGAATATTTGATGTCCATGGAGTTCGGAATCAGCATGCTCTCTCAAAGACTCACATATCATAATAAAACCTGCAAGTTTCACACTTCTTGTGCTGTCTGCAAGTAGACATTTTGCCAGTGAAACTATGATTACTTGCTTATAGATTGGCAGAAATGTAGGATCTGCCTTATATTTATACCTTGAGTTCGCAAAGATAGATACAAGATGTCATTCGCCAATCAGTGTGTGAGGAGAGCTTCATTAATGTCCATCTGGCAACCACCAAAGCTTGCATCGTTGCAATCAACCAAAATATTTGTATGTTTGTTTTATATGAGGCTTAATTTCTATTATTCCAAGTTGTTTTATTGCTGTTGTTATTATTGTAATGGTGCCATTTTGTTTGACTTACATGTATGAACGCAAATTTAACAAGTACAAATACATAAACACTCTCTGTTCAATTGACCTGCCATATGATTATCTTGTGGACCAATAGCACATCAATGTAACCTGAATACTTCTAACCTCATCAAGAATTTCCTGTTTGGTCAGCAATGATTTTAAGCCATTCAAGAGTGGGACATATTGAAATGTATGGGTCTTTTCCTGTAATCTCCGCTTGTTTCCAGATTGAATCGGAATAAATTCAGTTCCCAAGATAACTGAGATGGGATCCTATAACATATTATATAATAATTTGATAACTTATCGTGTATAGTAATTATAAGCTAGCAAGCAAAGTTAAATATACAAAAAATTCATAGCTATTCGTAATTTACCACAAGGTTGAAGTGATTTATATAAAATTTTGTTTGTAAATATTCAGTTTCCAATCCTTCAAATGGATCAACATTAAAACAATCTTGAATATTGGTTTCATCAATACTTAAGTTTTGACAGACTGATTCTTTGACATCATCCAATAGGTATTTCAACAACTGTTTGATTTGGAAAATTGAAAAATTAATCGCTGTTTGAGTGAGTCTGTGTCTTTCCTTTAAAGTAAGAAGTAAGAGTGCAGTACTCCTCTTCTTTGCCATACCATTAGTTAGTGCAGGTGAAAAGAGTCCTTCTTCTGCAGTATCTTCATCATTTGTTTCCTGCACACTTGATAAAGAATTATCTTCAGCACCAAGATCAAACATTTCATCGCTTTCCAATTGGGTAATGTGGCTTGAATGTTGCCTCCACAAATGAGAAGACATCCCAGAAAAAGTACGAAATGTTTGCAGGCAACCTGAAATTCCACAGGAAAATCTAAAGTTAGGCAGAGAAGAGTGGCATTCAAACGTGTGTCTCATGTGATTTTTCCACGCCATGCATCGAAAAGAACAGTAATTGCATTGAAATATATCCATTTTGAACCCTCAGATCTTTAACGCTACAGCTAGACCGGTTGCAGCTCACTCTCCGCATTCGAGGCCCACCCCCATTAGCCCCACCCTCGCATTATCACGTGCGAAGTGATTGCAGCCACGTGTCAACGGTGTAAATAGGGCATCCAGTGGCTTTTTTAACTGTGAAGTGCTGTGAAATCTTCGACTTCGGCGAGTGTGGAGTGCTGAGAGTGAAGTGGATATGGAAGACCTAGATGTTGATGAAGTGGCTGAGTGGATACTTGAGGAAGGATTTCCTGCTACTGTAGCTGGTGCATTTTCTGGTATGATCGTTTATATTAAATTTATACAACAAGGATAACTCCAGGTTGCTGTTGTTGTAGATGAGCAAATGGATGGCACTGCTATTGTCCAAGCTTTTGGTAGCTGTCCTGGCCCAGACTGTATAAAAGAGGTGGTTCCTAAACCCTTTGGTATGAGGCTAAAAGTTTATACAGCCATAAAAACTCGCTTGGAGAAAGAGAATAAAGAAAAGGTAAATTATTATTAATGTTTATTGTTATTATTATTGTTATTTTATAATTATCGCAGAAATAGATATCATTTTTTCCTTTTTTCCTTTTTTTGTAGTTGTATTCAGCTGAATCACCTGCTTCAGATGGGCGTTTCAAAGGAAAATCGGATCAGACACAAGTAAGTTAATTGTAGTTATGTTGTATTTAATACAAAATGGGGAAAAGAGGTGTTTAAAACTACTGCCTCTGTTTTTTTAGTGTGTATATATGTGACTGTCTATGGGAAAACCGGGCACAACGCGACACGCATACATCGATTTAATTCTTAACAATTTATTTTAAAAAGCCTGCGGAATGAAACGGTTAGGTAGCATATATCGGCGATGGTTCTAGCTATCGCTCTAAATCATGGAGAGATCAATCTCTAGCTGACGAAGAACGTGTAAGCATAATAACAATTTTTTTTAGGGAGGCGGGTTGTGTCAGATTTTCCCGTGGTCACACATATGTATAAGTAATAGTATGAATAGGAGTGAACTTTGGGATAAATTTCACTAGTGTTAAGTTGAATGGCAATTAGCACAAAAATTTCACAACTAACCCTGCTATTAAATATTAATAACATAGCTTCTTCACGAAAGTGGTGTTTGTTGTGAAGGAAAAGGTTGAATGATAATACGTTTACTCATTAACAGAGATTTGTGATATTTCACGTCGTTAGGATATATTTCACGTCATTAGGTGATATTGCACGTCGTTAGGTGATATTGCACGTCGTTAGGTGATATTGCACGTCGTTAGGTGATAGTATTAATCGCTGGTAATGGTGAGATAACAACCGTTAGATAATAACGGGTCACGAACCTAAAAATAACATTGTGAAGATATCTAGTATAGAATAAATAATACTTATAGCATGAGTCATACAATATGGGAAAATATTTTAAGAGCACGCAAAATATTTTCACGAGCCAAAGGCGAGTGAAAATGTGGCGTGAGAGTAAAATATCATTCCCATAATGTACGACGAGTGTGATAAGTGATTTATTGCTACCATGATATTTTTCTCAACCGGTTACAATACAATTTTCATTGATTTACTCGCTACGTGCATGCTACTTGGAGCGTTCAATAACAAGCATACAATATGGGAGAATACAGAACGCTCGCGTGATGCAGAAATATTCAAGCAAAAATATCAAGGCTGCAATAAATATATATATATATCAAATTAATGAATACAAAAAATTAATAAACAAAATGAATCAAAATTGTCTTCACACTCATAGATTCAAGATTCTTCTTCGGACTGTACGGATATGCAGTCTTTAACAAGCAGTCAAGTAAGAAGTCTTCTACTAATTTATACAACGTAATTATTAGTAAACAACTGTTTTGTAGGGGTGCTCACCAGTGACCGTAAGAAGACAGAAGTGTTCTGTGAGTTTATTACAATACTGTATAATAGTTCATTTGTGACATGAATTAAAAGTTAATGTTGCATATGGAGTTGAGTGTCCTTATATATGTGACTGGTAGTTAATATGTAGCATTCAGTTTTAATCCCTCCCCCTCCACCTCCCACCCACCCCAATCCCAACAATTAGCCGGAAAATCCTAGATAAATTCCTGGGTGTCATTTTGTCCACTTACTATACTCCATGTTATGGTGTGTGTATGTGTTGATTGGTGGGCACAAGTAGGATACACGTGTAATGTGTATGTGCATGTGTGTATATGTACATGTGTTTATATGTACATGCGTTTATATGTATATGTACATGTGTTTATGTACATGTGTTTATATGTACATGTGAGTCTATGTGCATGTGAGTGTATGTGCATGTGTATATATGTATATGTGAGTGTATGTGCATGTGAGTGTATGTATATGTGAGTGTATGTATATGTGAGTGTATGTGCATGTGTGTATATGTATATATGAGTGTATGTGCATGTGAGTGTATGTATATGTGAGTGTATGTGCATGTGAGTGTATGTGCATGTGTGTATATGTACATGTGTTTATACGTACATGTGTGTAATGTACATGTGTGTATATGTACATGTGTGTATATGTACATGTGTGTATATGTACATGTGTGTATATGTACATGTGTGTATATGTGCATGTGAGTGTATGTGCATGTGTGTATATGTACATGTGAATGTATGTGCGTATATGTACGTATATGTACATGTGTTTATACGTACATGTGTGTAATGTACATGTGTGTATATGTACATGTGTGTATATGTACATGTGTGTATATGTACATGTGTGTATATGTGCATGTGTGTATATGTACATGTGTGTATATGTGTGTGTATATGTGCATGTGTGTATATGTGCATGTGTGTATATGTGCATGTGAGTGTATGTGCATGTGTGTGTATGTACAAGTGTTTATATGTATATGTGAGTGTATGTGCATGTGAGTGTATCGGCATGTGTGTGCACTTGTAATGTGTGTAGACTATGTTTGTAGAGATGAAAATTATATAGAATTTAAGATCAGCTAAATCTTAAAGATTATGACCTTTAATTCGTCAATTTCATTCCCTTGAAATGAAATACAGATTGGCAGTGCATGTGCTAGTTACTAACTTGGGGCTAAGTCACATTATCTCAATGAGACTTCAAACCAAGTGGTTGAGCCCCTTCTCCCCAATTTACATTTCGTCTGTCATGGTTTTCCAAAGCCAAAGTTAAGATCTGTCGTTCTGGTTTGTTTCTTGATTATTTTCAAACTGTGGGCCAAAAGTACTTGCAAATTTTGGTAGTATGTATTTCTGAATTGCACCCATTACACGACAATATCTGATATTAGATAATTTATTTCTACGTTGGATAAGTACAGTTTTGTTTCTTTTTCTTTCTTTTTTTATTTATTTCTTTAATTCCGCTCACCAACTCCTTTAATACAGCAATAATATTACAAAAGTAAAATTCTAATTAAGCCCAAATTGTACACTGTTTCAGGAACTGTAGAGCAAAGAGAGACTTTTATCAAATTTGTTTTTCTTGATACAATCAATGGTCAGTAGTGTAAAAGAGTGCATCTGTGTGGTGCAATATTAGGTTCTATAAATATACTTAGAGTAGGGGATCTTTTTCTATGCATACCACATCTCACACATACATGTGAACCCTCAGTGAGTTATGCACTAGATAAAACTATCACATCGACTGCTGAGTATAGCTGGCTATCATTTGTGTGCAGCAGATGAGACAAAAGCTGCTAGGAGCCCAATGATACATCAGTCAGGCTGTGCCTTAAA
>WLWD01001894.1_pt1 | contig 31059 bp, 25 predicted proteins | sample 6712731 | NCBI WGS metagenome assembly WLWD01 (sample SAMN12718690, study PRJNA576275) | sponge metagenome | isolation source: marine sponge | host: Mycale hentscheli | place: New Zealand: South Island, Marlborough, Capsize Point | collected 2014-11-01
CATTAGTCCTCTTATGTTTCTAGATTCAGGCTGGATGCTGAGGGTTATTCACTCCATTGATTATTCATACACTCTCAGTCAATTGCAGACCTTGGTATAAAAATAACTGTTAAAAATCAAATTTATGAGAAATTAATCACAAAGTGATATATTATAGAAAATTTTATTATTACAGTTTGATATGGCTATAAGATATATTTGTTGAAATTACTAATTACAGATAGTTTATGAATGAATGACATAAAAATTAATAAAGGACAGGCAAATAATCTTAACTTGCTTGTGTGTTGAGTGTGTCAAAAAAGTTAGTTGTGCAAGTGACACCATCTCTTTATGTTAGTATTTCAGTAACAATTATAACAGGAGACAAAATGAATATTTATGTAGGCTTTGACTCAAACATTATATCACTAATGTCCAAATTTTATAACTACTATACATATAAAATTATGTACATTAAGTGCACATCTAACTTACTATCAGATTCTTCAATTCGCACTAAGAGTGGCTTCTTGTTCACATTTACATTCATATTGGACTCCACATGTGATATATTTAGAGCAAAATACTTTGGATATCCAGAAAATTTTTCATCATAAAAAATTGCCACTCTTGCACATTGAATATTGTTTATCCGATTGAGTGTTTTTTTGAATGTTGCCAGGCGATAGTCAATATTAGCTATATAATGTGCATTCAATCAGTATATCAACTGTATTGTTATAATTATTTCTTTACTTTAATACATTTCTGTTGCGTGTCTTGATAATTTACCACTAATACTTACGTTCAGCATTGTTTGTTTGAAGAAAATCTACATAGACAGTCACAATAGCATCTTGTAGTCTTTCAACAGTTGTCAAAGACACACAGAAAGGAAAGGTTTTACTTGATTCATTGACACTGTGTATTGTATTTGTTCCCACAAGAGACACATCTACAATTGCATACAACATTATGTATTAATACAAGCATATATACATGCGTGCAAGTATATAAGTAGGCAAGTATTCATGGAGGCTTAGCTAGCTCACTAAAGGGGGGGGGGGGGGGAGCTAATGCTAAATTAAAATGATAAGCTGTAATTTTGAATGTGTTTCAGACATACTTGATAGTAGGTAATCAGAGCTCTATCCTCTATCTAGAACATTTTGTTTGATGGGGAAGCTCAGGCAAGTCTACCACAATATATATAATACTTATTACATGAGTCAGAGTGTGATATGGCAAAATATTTCACTTAGCAGGCTAATTTATTTTGAGCCAGAGGCTGAAAATAAAGCCTGAGAGTGAAATATCTTGCCATAACACTCTGACATGTGTAATAGTGGTTTATTCCACACTAGATATCTTACTACTGTAGTTAGTACTAGAGGAAGGGTAACTCACAGGGTGAAGTTGGTTGTAGGGGCTACCCACACCCCCAGCTGATATTTTAGCAGCTGCTCTAACCCCCGTTGAGCTTGGTATAAAGAGTAGGGTACACAGGAAGGTAGCTGTAAAAACCCAAGAAAATTGTAAAGTTTGGCTGGTTGCTAGCTACAAGGGTAATGAGCTGTGCAGTACAGCTGAGAAATAACTGTGTGAAATATAGTGAGTTATTTCAATGGTCACAGTACCTAAAAATATCATTGTGAAGATATCTTATAGGGTGGAATAAATATATATATATATTATATCAAATTAAAAGGGAGAGAGGAAAATTGGTTTATTGTTGAGAGTAAGCATAAAAAATACTGTAATTTTGGTTCAATATCATTACCATTATTGCACACAGTTTGCAAAATTAGGGAGAGAAGCTGGGAAGTTTAAGAAAAAAGACTCCCCTCCCTGTCCCCCACTAGAACCTTGGTAGTTATTTTGACTCTTGAATGCTGAAAAGTCTTTTCAGAACTGCAGATTCATAGGAATTGTCAATTATAGCAGTGCTGTTTTGATTTAGTGATTCCAGACTTTCTTAGTTTTTGTTATTCATACTAAAAAAAATCTTGAATGCTTAGTTTTAGTTTTCCCCAAAATTCTCCATGAAGATTTAGCTAGTTTTTAGTTTTTCTTCAATAGCTACCGTGTAGAAGATTTAGTTAGTTATACTATGTCTTAGTTTTAGTTAATTTATGTTGCCTCTCAAATTCTGCAATAGTGAGACTCCTTAAAGAAAGTTTTACTGGTAGTTTTCACAAAGAACTTAAAAAATGGCATATTTCTGTGAAAACTTGGGTATTATAAATAAAGTATGACATTTGTTATGTAGTTTAGAGAATAATTACTTCATGGGAATTTATATTTTTATCTAATAATGACATAATTCAAGGTGAATTGTTTACAATAAAAATTGCTTATTTTTAGTTTTTGTCATCAAATCTACTGGTAGTTTTAGTTATTATCGAATTTACTGTCTTCTAAAATAGTTTTTTCATGTTTTCTACAGCTTAGTTATTCTTACCAAAAGTAAAATACCCCACTACTAAAGGGTTTTGGTTTTAGTTTTAGTTAACTAAAACAACACTACAATATAGATACTTTACCAGTATAGGTGTATTAGCAGATAATTATTGTATTGGCAAATTAGTCCAGTTCTAGTATGCAATGTACAAAGTACAAGTCCTCAGTACCTGCAACCTTCAATTATTAACTATACCAAATCTACAATAGCTTATGTCATTTGTTCGTTTTTTTCTGTACAACATTTTTGGGGGATTTTGCTCTCAAAAGCAACAAAATTTGCCTAATAGAAGAATAAAAGTCAAGAATATATAATTATACAAAGTCTACAGTTAATTTAAGCAAACAGAAGTCAGAAAAGGAACCAGTAGTCTGAAAAACAATGACTAAAGCCTTGGATGGCATAGAAGGTTAATGATTTGATTGATAGCAGTGAACCAAAGCATAACTGGAGTGTGTAGTGCGTGGCATTGGATTCACAAAAAATTGTATTGTTTCTAATCACAGTAGTATCCTTCATTTTGAATTATTTTTTCACATTCGTTTTCAAATCAGGGTTGTCTCAAGAAAGCAGGTCTACATCGTTTCATACTCGAGCATGATGGCAATGCGTACATTTTGTGATCTCAAATATTGACTCTTTCTCATGCAAGCTTATTCAGTAATGCATATCTAAACTATGCAGACTGCACTACTGTATTAATGTATTAATAAGACTTCACCTAAGGCTTTTGAACATTTCTTTCATGCAGTGTTTTATTTCAACGATTTCCTTCTCTGCAAAGTAAGAATAAATGAAAAATTTAACTGTACTATATACAATTATTAAATACTATCCTAAACTTGAAATATTTAATCATACAGTTATTTAAAAAGGGGAAAACTCTGTTTGTAATATTGATGACCTGTCCTATAATATCTCTAGCTAGTATTTCACTGGCCATCACTAGTATTACCACTGCCTGAAATAATTAAGCTGACGCTGTTAAGAACAACTACAGGAGCAGAAGAATTGGCTACTGATAGCATGTAATATTGAGTGGGCTTTGATTGTCGTTCCTCAGTAGTGAATCCAGTAACACAATTGGTGCCTTTATTTGCTTCCAGTACAATGAACTTGCTACTAAGATAGAAGGTCAACTCTACATGGAAATAATAATCAAAGACAAGATATTGTTTAACCATCACTTTCTAAAATAAAAGCAACAATGATAGAAATTTTTCCCTTAAATTTACTCACCAGTAAACAATCATTTTTTCGTGTGACTCATTATATATATAATTATATAATGTGTGTGTTCTGCTCTGTATGAATTTGCACAATCTGTAGATTGTACTGCACGTTTTTCTATAAAATCACAGATTGGGCAACAATCTATAGATTAGCATACATTCTATAGATGGTGCAACTCATCTATAAGTTAAACAAATCTCTATTTGTAACTTTACTAGCCATAATTTTATAACATAGATGTTTGGCACACTCATCAGTATAAAAAATAGGCAAACATGTATCAAACATAGAGAGAAGCTGCCCAATATAAGTTTGTTGACATGGTTAGGTATTATATCCTTCACACGAACATGGAGTGTTCTCAGTGTTCTGTGTGATTTAAACAAGGTTTATTTTACTCAGTAAAACTGAAGAATTCTTTGAGATGACACTAAATGGATATCCATTTGATTTGAGAGCAAGTTTTTTTGTGGTGTTTTTCTTTTACATCATGCTCTTGAGGATTTGTGCAAATATTGTTGACTCTAATAAAGAGTGTTCTGGCAACTGCAGTCTTGTGTGACATGGATGGTGGGAGTCAAAGGATACGTGTTTGACTATAATATGAGTCTTTTTCCTATAATTCTCTTCAAATTTCAAATGTATGTGTACATGTTTTTATTGACAGCAAAGTATGTTCATCTTTATTATCAATCATAAAAGCACACACACACACAATCACGTGATGATTATAGAAACCAACAGTTCATTGAATAAATGTCATAGGTAAAGGATCGTCACAACGAATGATAAGTTACAAGTGCCGTATTACAACACTCCTCCTCACTTGTAGTTAGCATGATGCTGTTCCCATTGGAACCATTCCAGCTTTGTCACGTAGGTAGTAAAACTGATCTCGAGCCAAACCTTTGGTGAGCATATCAGCTACCATTTCCTGCGACGGACAATACTGTAGCTCGATATTTCTCTGGGTTACTAGTTCGCGAACAAAATGATGTCTAATGTCAATATGTTTCGCACGACCGTGAAATTGTGGATTCTTGCACATTGATATAGTAGGCTGATTGTCCTCGTATATTAAAGTTGGTTCTTTGAGTGAACAACCTAGTTCAGCTGACAACTTGTTGAGCCATACAGACTCTTGGGCTGCACTGGACAATGCTACGTACTCGGCTTCCGCTGTAGATAGTGCCACGCAATCCTGCTTCTTGCTCTTCCATGTGAGAGCTCCACCACTCATCTGGAACAGGTAACCAGATGTAGATTTCCGGTCATTCACGTCACCAGCCCAGTCAGCATCCGAAAAACCAATAACACAGCTTCCTGAGTTTTTCTTGTATTGAATACCATAATTCATAGTTCCCTTCAGATACCGCAGTACACGTTTAAGTGCTGTCCAATGCACTCTAGAAGGACACGAGTTGAACTTTGCCAGGTTTCCTACTGCATAGGCAATATCTGGTCTGGTATTGACAGACAGATACATCAAACTCCCAATAGCTGATTGAAATTTCTGCTGGTCTATGCACTCTTCCTCAGAGGCCTTCGTGAGCTTTGTGTTAACATCCACTGGAGTACAAACAGGATTACAGTTTTGCATGCCAAATTTCTCCAAAACATTTCTCGTGTAAGTTGGTTGTCCCATCTTGATCACTCCTCTTGCCTCATCCTGCTCAACAGTAATTCCCAGAAAGTAGCGAAGTTTCCCTAAGTCTTTAATGTCGAAATGCTGAGACAGAGCATTCTTCACTTCTTGGATTCTTTCATCAGATTGACCTGCCAAAACCATGTCATCGACATAAACTCCAATGCAAAAACCATCTCCTCCTGTCGCCATGTATATGCAAGGATCACTTGCACAAGGAGAGAATCCCATTTCCCTGAGACGAGAGTCCAGAGTCAAATTCCAACATCTAGATGACTGCCGTAGGCCATAGATGCTTTTATTGAGCTTACACACAAGGTTATCTTTCCCTTCAATAGTGAACCCCTTTGGCTGCTTCATGTAAACCTCTTCACTGAGTTCGCCATTCAGAAAAGCGGTTGTTACATCCACATGATGCAACTTTAGTCCACGTTGTATTGACAATGCCAACAACATGCGAAATGATTCAAGTCTAACAACCGGGCTAAACGTCTCATCATAATCTGCCCCTTGCTGCTGACTGCAACCTTGAGCAACCAATCTGGCTTTGTATCTTTCAGTGGTACCAGTTGATCCTTTCTTGATTTTGTAAACCCACTTGCTTCCAACAGCTTTCTTTCCTTCAGGTAAAGGAACTAAATCCCAGACATTATGACAATTCAGTGATTGGATCTCACATTCCATTGCTTTTATCCATTCAGACTTATTGGAACAAGTTGTTGCTTCTTCAAATGATGATGGGTCCTGCTGAAATGTCAAACAAGTGCTATGCATTCTGAAATAATCTGGTGGATGTCTTTCTCTTGTAGAACGTCTGACCACCGGTTCTATTTCACTTTCTTCACTAGGTGCGACATCAGAAGCTTCATGATCATCATGAGTGAGGTCAGGATCACACTGCAACTCTACTTCAACACGAGTGTTAGAGTTGTTCGGTGCATTATTGCTATCTTTCTTCTCCTCTTCGTTGAATTGCACATCTCGACTATGTACCACTTTCTGACGAGTGATATCAAACAACCTATACCCATTGGTTTCACGGCCATAACCAAGAAGAATACACTTCTTGGACTTGGGGTCGAGTTTCCCACGTTCATCCTTGGGAACATGCATGTATGCATCACATCCAAAAACTCTTAGATGATCCACTCTTGGCTTAATATCATGCCATGCCTCGTAAGGTGTCATACCATCAACTGCCTTGGTCGGAGATCGATTTCTTAAGTAGGTGCTGGTTGAAATTGCTTCAGCCCAAAACTTGTGTGAAAGTTGGGCATCCTGCGACATTGAACGACATGATTCCACAACAGTTCGATTGAACCTCTCTGCGACACCGTTCTGTTGAGGTGTCTTTGGAATGGTACACTGATGATGTATACCTTCAGACTTCAAATAATCTTCAAATTCCTTTGACTTGTATTCTCCTCCATTATCCGAACGTAAAATCTTCAATTTCTTTCCACTTTCTCTTTCAGCCATGATCTTCCATTCTACAAACTTATTAAAAGCTTGATCTTTCGTTTTCAAAGGATAGGTCCACACGTAGTGACTCTTGTCGTCAATGAAGCTGATAAAGTATTCAGCTCCACCAAAGGATCGTCACAACGAATGATAAGTTACAAGTGCCGTATTACAACAGAGATGACATGGGAAGGAGCTTGTTTTTTGAGATCGAATTCCATTCCTCAGGAAAGCTGTCTATTTATTGCTGCCTGAGCAATGTAAATTTTGCATGTTTGATGTCACTGTAGGATAGAAAAAGTTCGTTATCTTGAGTGGTGGTGTTATTGTTGATAGTTGCTGTTTTATTTTCTTCTTTTTGGCACTGTGGAGTCTTAGAATCCAAGCCACGATCCTCAATGACTTGTAATATGATGAGTAAAGTTCCCAGAGTGTGCAGTTTTCTTCAGTTTTGTGTAGTGTCAACAGCTCAGTGGTATAGTGGATTTCATCCCAGGCAGTTTGTCACCAGTGAAGTAGTGGCAATCATTTGGCCATTGACATTTCTATTGCAGAATTTTGGGGCCTTTCCACCAAAGTGTTGATTTCACCATATCATCAGCTGAGATTCCTCTGCTTGGCAAATCTGCAGGGTTTTCTTCACTGTTTATGTGTCTCCATGGTACTCCAGGCAGAAGTTCTTGAATAATGGCAACTCTGTTTGCCACAAAGGTTATCCACTTGTGCAGTGGCTTCTGCATCCATGACAGTGCTATCATACTGTCTGACCAGCACATGGAGTTGTTAATTGGAATTTTGAGTGCAGCAGCAGTGTGGGAAAGAAGTTGAGCAAGTAGTTTTGCTGCCTCCAGTTCCAGTTCAGGCAGGGTGCTTGTTTTGAGGGGGCACACTCATGCCTTGCTGCACAGAAGTGTTGTCCTGACTGAGCCATCCTCACCCACATTTCTCAAATAGATTGCAGCTGCAAAAGCCTTAGTGCTGGAGTCTGCAAATCCATGCAACATGGTGTTGTTGTTCACTGCCAGCAAATCTTGGTGTTGGATGACATCTCACAGTTTCCCATCAGTCCATGTTTTCCATTTTGGTAGCATTTCTGCAATTCCGAAAGCTTCTGCAGTATGATTTTTCCTGAGATGCTAAATGGAGTTATAATACCCAGAACATCATAATACAGCCCGGCAACCACCCTTTTAGTGATCTCACCATTCTTTGAAGTGATTGGCTGTGGAGTTGTGACAAATAAGGCATCCAGCTCGCATACCAGTGAGTTCCCAGAGTCTTGAGGGATTCTTCTTTCATCATTAATTTTCTATCTTCTTTTTCTTGGATTTCTTCTGGAATTTGGTTGAGCACTTCAGTGTGGGAAGACCTCCACTTTCTCAAGTTCATCCCAGCCATGCTCAGCAACTTGCACAGAGATTGTTGTAAGTGCAGTGCTTCCTCCACTGTTGCTGCTCCACCAATAAAATCATTTACATAAAATGAAGACAATATTGCTTTGCTGGCATCTGGAAACTCTTGTTTGTTGAGCTCAGCATGGTGCCTGAGAACAGCAGTTGCAACAAATGGAGATGGCCTCATGCCAAAAGTGAGTCTTGTGCTTCACAGATCTTGCCATCTTTATTTCTCAGCAAGAATCTGTGATAATCTTTGTCTTGTTCTTGCAATTTTACCTCTCTATACATTTTGCTGATGTCTGCAGTGACAGCAATTGGATAGCTTCTGAATTGGAGCAGGATAACAGCTATCAAAGGGTATTGACTTGGGCCAGTCAAAAACAGATCATTGGCACTTTTGCCATTGGAAGTTCTAGCAGAACCATCAAATACTGGCCTGATTTTTGTTGATGTTGATTCCATTTTTATCACTCCTTGCACTGGTAAATAATATTTTCCTGTGTCTAGAACACCTCCAGGAATGATTTCAGCATGTTTCATTTCTACGTAGGACAGCATTTCTTTATTAAATGGTACCAGCACTCCTTCCTTTTGCATTTTCCTTTCATTTTGAAAGAACCTGGCTTTTGCCATCTGTTTGGATTCACCCAGTTCCGGAGGGTTTTGAACTTTTGGCAGCTGACATGAATATCTTCCATCATCATGTTGCTTCACAGTTTGTTGGAATTGTATGACAGCAGAACTTTCTTCATTTGCAGTCGGTACCTTTTCCAGCTCAAACATGGTTTTAAACAAATCAATATCTTCATTTTCTTCCAGCTCAACTTTGAGAGTTGTTGCTTTATTGCTCTTTGCTGGACCTGACACTGTCCATCCAAATGTGGTTTTAATTGCAGTTATTCTCTCCTTCGTGCAGAATTTCTTTTCTCCATCACTCTAGAATAGTGGGAGGTCATTTGTCCCGATTATCATGTCCAATGCTCCTCCAAAGTGTGGATCTGCTAGTGGTAGTCCTTGCAGTAACTGCTGCTTGGCTACTTCTGTTATGTTCTCTGGTGGAGTGGCAGCTGGCAGTGAAGATGTGATGGCAGCACTCACAGGGATACTCAGTGCAGAAGGGTCTACAGTGGAAACATCAATGTTGCACCAGTGAGTGAGTTCTCAGCCACAGTTCCCTTCATTGTAATGCTGATTGGTTTTCTCTCTGGTTGGAGAAAGCTTGCCACACCTTCAGAGATAATTGAATGGGTTGAACAGTTGTCTAGAGCAGCTCTGGCAGTTATTCTTTTGCCATTGTGTTGGAGTGAGATTAATGCTGTGTGAATGAAACCCGCATTGAGAGTTGGAGTCTCCGCTGTGCTGCTTGTGCTGCTGCTTGAGATTGCCTCCTTCAGAACAGCAGTGCAGCTTGTCCCAGTCTTTTTATTCTTCTTTTTGTCTATGCTGTCTTTGTCATCATTGTGAAGTTAGTAGTTGTGCTTCTTTTTTTCTTTTTGTTCTCCAGTCATTTGTGCAGAATCATATAAATATGTCAGGACTGAATAATGGAGTAGTAGTTAAAGATAGCTGATTGGCTAGTCTGCTATAAGCTTATGTCTTTGTTAAACTGAGAATAATATTAATCATTGTATCTATTGATTTTTTTTAATATGTTATGATTCTAGAAGTATTTTAAAAACTTCACAAAAAACATTTTAATCCCAATTTTAAATAATCCCAATAAACAATTGACTTTGTTTGGTAATACCTTACATACATGCAACAGTCTGTGAAGATCGTCTGCCATTCTTTACCTGTCTCAGAGGGTCAATTGGTCTAATGAACACTCAATTCCATTCTTGTGATATAATATTCACATACTTAAAATCATAAAAATAATTCCTTGAATGCATCAATAATATAAATCACTAGACTAGACTGAAGTGCTGTAAGTCTGAATAAGTCCTTTTATAGAAATCTGTCAAACACACTAACATAATTTCAGCATGCAAATAGTTGGCTAAGTTCAGCAACCACAAGTTACAGTTAAATTATGTTGAATTTAGATTTGCCGTGGGTTATTGAGTAGTCCAATTATCATCATCTAAGATCTGAGGATATCTCTGTTGTGTCCAACTTCTGTGTTGAGGGTCCAACCCTAGCACAGTCATATACTTTATAGCATGATCAATTTTGTTGAGTATTGTTTCAATGATTTGTTTGTGAAAAGTACTTCGTTAAAGCTACTGCTCCATAATATTCATTAGCCTAACCTGGTTTACTGTCAGCTGATCAAACTTTTGGCATATTTGGTTACTGCAACCTACTTGCTTTGGTCCCACCAATGGGTTAATTTAAATCAACTGCTTTGTTTCTTTCTTTTTCTATAATATGCAACTTACAAATCATACAATTAAAGTATTACTATGATTTACATGTTTTAATAATAGCATTAATTCATTGTTCATGTAGCACAATTCTTCAAGATAGAGCCTATTTGTATGATTGCAAATAGTTATTAATTTGAAAACTCTTGTATGACTAGGTATAGACATTAGTTCAGTATACTTTGTATTTCACTACTAGTCATAAAATATTTACAAAATACACAAATGTTTCAACCATTTTACAATTTTCATCATTAATATGATCATCCACACACTAATGATGACTATTGTAAATGGTTGCAAACATTTGTGTATTTTGTAAATATTTTATGACTAGTGAATTCAAAGTATATTGAACTAGTTATTAGAAACATAACTTTATAAGTGTTAATTATATATTCAGGTTTTGCTGTTACCATAGTAGTAACTATGGTCGTTACTATGGTATTCTGCATTATACTTGTAACGATTGGATTTGGAATATATTTTTGGAAGAAAAGAATTACTAATAAAAAGTAAGTGATTATATAATTTTCCTATAATATCAAAAACAGCATGAACACTTATAGTATTCTATGCATATACTTTATCATTACAATGTTGGTTTTGTTTATGTCGTATTATATAAAAAACATGTAAATTTTCAAGCATACTCCCTATTTTTATCACACCTAATCAATTTGGCTGCAAATTGATTAAATGTTTCTCAAGTATTTGCTCATTAACTATATTCTCTCTGAAACTAAATATAAGTTAGACAGAGGTACCGAGGAAACTACCGGATTTAGAAATCCCGAAGGCCCTGAGCTGTAGCATCCCGAGCGAAGCGAGGGTGCTACTAGGGGCCTGAGGGTTTCCTAAATCCGGTAGTTTCCTTGGTGCCTCTGTCTAACTGATTTAGTCACTAAAAATAAAAATAAAAGCTAGCTAGGTGATACAGCCTGTTACACCACTTCTCAGGCTAACTTATGGAGTCATTACTGGACTTTTTATCACCAGAAATTATGGACCTTTTAAACGGGGAAACATCTGATAGCGAACAAACCTTCGTTACTGGTCAACCAGCTATTCAGCGGAACATTCTGTTCATGACTATAACTTGGAGCTGCTCCCAGGAAAAACGAGGATGAGGTTATGAAGGCCAAGCTTAGTGCTATACCTTCTAAGACCATGGCTGACACAAAATACTGTGTCAATGTATGGCAACAATGGTGTGCACACATTTCTACGGAGTACGGATGAGAAGTTACACCCCTGAAAGAAATATTTACCCAAGAATTGTCCACCAAATTGTGCCTTTTCGTCTTCGAAGAAAGAAAACAAAGCGGAGAGTTACTGCAGCAACTTCTGGTTACTCGTGTGGTGCTAATAGCATGAATACTTTGCAATCTTCCAGCACAACTTTCACTTCTCCTTTTACTTTTAACTTCCAATCATGCTCAGTTACTATGAATATTATCTCAAATAAATAGGAATATCATCATTAGCTGTTGTAACTTATTTAATCAGTTTTAGCTACTCATCACTTTATTTTAATATCAGTATAAAAAAATAAAAATATTTCTTTGTTATATCCCTAAAATTTTGAATATTATACAAATGTGTCAGAAAATGTCAAGTAGCTATTCCAAACAATAAAGAAGGTGGAGTGAGCTGGGGTATTAAATGTCACAAGCTAGGGTTCTAAATGCCACAGGGGAGGATAATAAATGCCAACAGGAAGGACCCGCCAATGATTTCGGCGAGTTTAAGCGTCTGTGAAAAATCAAGAACCTACCCCGTAATTGAAAATTTTTGGAGCTAGTGACTAAGTTTAAATAGCTTCATATTTCAGTTATCAAAATAGATAAATTAAACAAACATTAAAAATATTAAAATTATAATTCCATGAGTTGCCAGCTACATATTATTTTACAAGAAGTCTTCTTCTTTATCAATCACTTTTTTTTAAGAATAAAGCCTTCTCTCGTTGTTTGTCTATGATAATTTTTAGCCTTTGATTTGAATTCTAAAGTAACATCTTCAGCTGACGTCAATGGAGATTATCAACACAATAGACAAACTAGATCTCTGCTGAGCACTGAACTGACACACTAGTGTTCTTGGACAGAGAGTAGCCAGAGCTTACATTGTTAATTATATAGAAATTAAAAAAAAAATGAATGTAGTCATTTTGTACTCAGACATGCAAATGCATCTGGAACACAATTATCATTGAATTCACACAAATTATACAGATATACTATATATAACAAAAGAAAATCTATGAAATATAATACAACAGGTCTACCACAATGGAGATGAAGAAATGTTCAGCATATGAACAAGTTACAGTTGGAGAGTCCACTTCTCACTATGACACTGTCAAACATGAAGAAGAGCCTGTATACAATTAATGAAGAAAATAATGCATATTTTGTACTGGTTTTTGTTTATTAGTAACAGCTACATGATAACTACATACTTTACTTGTGTACTTCTGAACAACTAGAATGTGTAAATTGTGCATGTAGTCATTTAATAATAGATTTTACAGTCTTAATGATAGCTAATTCACTATGTACTGTTACTTCATACAAAGTAAAGTTCCTTTATACTCCTGCTTTTTACCATGTTCTGTTTTATAGCTATCACACAATGAATAGTTACTTTCATAAACAATGTACAGTTTAATAGATAATGTATTGCTATAATAATAAACAATGGACTTGTGGGACAGCATTAGTCAAGTCACCATCAATGAAAAGCCTCCCTCCAAAGATTAATGCAAATAATGACAAGCCTCCTTCCAAAGATTAATGCAAATATATTAGCAGAATATGCATCTATCTGAAGATAACACACAAATACCTTGTTAGTAAGGTTGATTCACTAACTCAAATGATATCACCTGAGCATATACCATTCTTTATTATGTTCATACCTGTTTTTGAAAAAAAAAACTACTTCATAGTGTATTATTTAGTATATTACTCAAACTAGAAGTTATATTAGGCAATTGATTTATTACTCTAATCTTATCCAGATAAGTTTCTACAATGTCTTACCAATAGTATGACGGAAAATAATATTTCTTATAATTTATAACTATAGACAAGTTGTGTAATGAACAGTATAGTGAAAATGCACCTTACTAACCATAACTTGTCCATATGCTGTACATTCAGTTAAGTTCACCATTTCAAAGCCATAACAACAACCATCATAAATCAACATTAAATTTCATAACAATACTGAACATGGATTAGAATGAAGGTTAGTCCAAACAAAATGACTAGGTTATGTATTTTAGATCTTTAAAAACACTATAATATATTACAATGTTTTGAGAGAACAATTATTCTGTGTCTGGACAACAGCAGAGAAAACAAAATAAAGGCCAGACATTAATCTTAGCTCAATTGATTACATCATTCAATGTATAACACTACTAATATCATCCACAAAATTAATGCTGCATGAATTAGATTTTTGAAATCACATTATTTACAAGTACATGATGTTGAAGTCAAGGAGATGTCACCATTGGTAGTTTATAATTTGCATATACTATTAAAATAAACTTCAGTGCAAAAGTAAGATTGCACTGTTTACAGTTTGAATTAAACTGCTACTATTGCACTTTAAACTCTACACTCTGTTACCCTCTTCCATAATTAACTAACCATAGCTATTTATTTTTCCATATATTTTTTTGTTGATCCACAGTGAAGTACAGGCTTTCTAGACATTATCATACTAACATAAACTTTGCACAAATAACGAAGGCTGAAATGTGCTATATATAGAAGTATTCTTTCAGTTTTAGAGTAGACACCAATATGTGATGGGCTGGTTAGTACATTAATAAATAGTAACAAAATTATAAACTTTGTTCTTTGTTTAAGTTATATACTAAAACACTTAATAAAGATTAATGAGCTAGTAAGTTGCTCCAAATAGTTATTGGAACACTGTATCAGGACCTCTTTTACATGGTTGCTTTCAAAACCACACTTTAATCACAACTATGCCATGGACAACTGCAGAACATTTGGGAAATTATGGGTTCATAAAATATATGGACACTTTTTTTCCAAGTTCATTAAATTCTGATGACATTGAAATTAACAAGATTATTAGAAAGTTAGAACAGAATTATTAGTATAATATTACTATTTCAATATTCATTATAGTTAGCATAAAGATGGTCTCAAAATCGTGGCGTTGGACAATGAAATTCATTGAACACATTATGGCTACAAATTAAAGTTTATTTCTAATCATATAAAAATTAGAAGAAAAAGCTGGTATGAACTATTTGATGTAAATTTCTAGTATGTATAATTAAATTGAATGCTACAATGTTAAATTAAAAAATGAAAATGTAATTGTGAAGCATAGTGCAGAGAAGGTCATATAATAATTCTTGTTGAGCTAGATTGGGCTTTTATTTGGAGCAAGCTCTTGCATTTATATCTATGCTGTGACAGTATCCACTCATTAATCACTTTCTATATGAATCATAGGTATAGACTTATAAGAGTTTGTGAAGTTTGACCGTAATAATAATAACTATTATTGTCCTTAATATCAATAGTTTTTACTTGTTAATTTCATCTTATCCTTAAATAATGTACTAATATTCACTAATAGTGTGGTTGTAGGGGGAGTTGGGAAGGAAACGTGGCTGTCAACCGAAGTGGCCGTAAATGTTCTAGGTCGTCAACCTGTTACGGGGAAGGTACGCTGCCAGAATCCAGAAGCCTGCCGTTGCTTGTCGCAAGTTATCCAGTCCCTTCTACGTACTAGGGTAACCGAACCTCGTATCGCAATGGCAGCACAAGAGAACAGAATTCTAACTCGTTTCTTGATAACTTTACTGAACTAACTGTGCGCATGCGTGGCTTTGGTATTTGTACTAGGCCACGCATGCACTCACACAAAAAGATAGAAACATCCGGTTCACATAGCGGGGCACAAATCAAACAAACACACGACAATTCCTCTGAAAAGTGACCTCTAATACATGACCTCTAGCTAGCTAAGTGTTTATAACATCATAACACAATAAATCAATGCTGACTCTCTTCTCAGTTCAGTTACTAGTCTTCTTTCTTCCTTCTTCACTCTTCATCTCTTGATCTATTTCTCTTCTCAGGGAGGCCAGACCCACAAATAGTAATTAAACACCAGTCATCACCATCACCTTTGACACCAGTTATTTCCTGAAGATCAATAGCTAAACTTAAAAGCTTAACTTGCTATTTTCTGCAAGTCTTTATAGCTATATCAATTGTAAATTCGGTGACCAAAGGCCTAAAGAAGTGGTAAAAATACATATATGGTAGCAATACACTCACGCATAAAAACAACAAGCACTGAAGGCAATAGTATTAAAAATTCTCCATTCCAGGTAAAACCCCTCTTAGGGACAGCCCATCACGCGCCCAGTAAGGACCTGTGAGGTACTGTATCTGTGGACTGGATAACTCATCAAGAATACATAGGGTATACTCCAGCAACATACATAGTATGGTATATACCTGGTGTAAGGTAATGCACACACAGTAAAAAATCGTATGCTATTTTAACACAATATGTTAAATTAACATACTGTAAATATGACATAACCATGTGAAAATGACATTGTTCTGTAAATATTACACTTTGATTACTAAATAATACATCATATCATTATAACTACATTTAGTTACTCAAAATAACACTTCTCTTTCAATGTAACTATACATATGTTAAAGTAGCAATTCATATTCTATTTACCAAGAAAACATTTCAGTGCTCAAGTATTTAGTGCAATTCAATCAATTTCACATGTGAATATAGAAAGTATAATGAATGTTTTTGTTTCGATTAAGAGCAATTATTATGTACATGTGATTTCATGACGATATAGGTGTTAAAGTCTCCTGGATTTGAATGAGGATAATATACAGATTTGGAATGTAATTGTGATAGAAGAACAACTTCATTATGCATGGTACGACATAATTGATATGCTGACAAATGACTATTTATACCAACAGTGTCATAAATATCTAATTGTAATAAAGAAATGGTTCTTGCAATTACTATGCTGTCCACTATTTTTCCAAAAATTGGCAGGTCATCCTCATGAAATCCTATAACGACAAATTCGTGTCGATAAAATTGTTCCCCGTAAATATTTATCCAATTTGGCCTAAATATAATACATCATTGCATAATTGCATAATAGCATCATAATCATGATAGTATTTAAAAGTATTTACCGTGTCAAAGTGGTGTCAAGGTCTGTGTTTGGCAACAGCTCAATGATAGCATCACTCATAGAATCAGCCCTCAATATTGTCGTGGCATCTGATTTACCTGGATAGGCATGAGTGTATGAATATTATAATATGTGTATGTAATAGCATAGGTAGGAGTAAAATTCAGGAGGCTATTATTGAACGGTATATGGTATTAACTTAATTAGTGCAATTAATCTCTATTTGTGCCAAATAGTCTCCCACTCCCTCCTCACCCCATTATCTAACCTCCAACAAAACCAAAAAAAACATCGGAAAATGCTTCTTCCCCTGACACCTCTTCCTCCTATCCCTCCAGAAATTTGAAAGCATTTTTATTTGGTGTGTGGTAAGTCTAGCCACACACCCTTAAAAAAAATACTCTTTATACATATTTATATCATAGTTGTTGTGGTAACAGCCATGGATTAAAAATTGTATTCCCCTGTAAGTTTCTTGCAGGCATTGCATATTTCCCTGCGATTTGCAACTTTTAACGGTGTAATTTTGACGTACCAGATAGAATTTATTGAGCAAACTTTTGTCGCTTCAGTTAAAAAAATTGTCGGGAACATCAGTCTCTTTGATACTTTGATGGCTCTTCTCCAGTCATCAAATTTTTTCTAAGTGGAGCAGCAGCTAAGGAAGATGGAACACGGCAGTGCACTAGGAGGAGTTATGACGCAGTGGGAATTAAACTAGCATTTGTAGGTGGCTGTATCCCAGTATAAATTACATTATTTCCTCAAATAAAAACTCGCTTGTCATTGAGTTTTGAAACTATGATATAAAATAGTTAACCCATGACAACTTCGGGATTATCGTTCGATAACTGTTCCTCACACTCGGGCTTCGCCCTCGTCGGACCAGTTATCAACAATAATCCCTCTATGCCATGGGTTAACTATTACTTAACATCTTTAAATTATACTTACTACCATACATCTTCCCTAAGAAACATTAGTATTGATCTTGGGTAAAATGAGTTTTTACTCCCCTATTATTTTTTTTTTTAGAGCATATGAATGAGACAGCATCCTCTTCCATATTATTGACCGGACTCCATGAGGAAGCCTGCAACAATCATCTGACTGTGACTGTTTGTCTCTCTTGAAGTGTTAATTAATTTATCATCATTGCTACAGCCATAATCTGTACTGATAAACTTCGATGGGCTCTACCAATCAACGAATAACATTGTTTCCAAGTTGCTGTGGTGCAAAATATACTGTGGTCTATAGGCCACGAATAATTTATGAACTGCTTGTGGGATTTATTGTGGTACCAAGGAAAATCTATTAGACAATAATGAAATTTTGGGGGAAATGTAAGTAGCCATAGTACCCCCTTATATTAGCACATGCTTAGTCAACCTGCTCTTAATTCAATGCACACCTTTAAGAATGTCTGCTTTAAAAAACATTAATAATTGACTTACATGGCCCGCATTCCAAGTCATCATAAAGGAAAAAATTTCCTTGCAAATGAGCACACAACAACCTCTGATGCCTCTTTGCAACTGATAGAGGTAAATTAACAAAGTTGCCCAATTGTGCAGTTCGTTTGAAATAGGAGTTTTTCGCTTCCATTCGCATGCACCATGTTGTCACCATAGGTCCAACCCTGTTAAATATAAAATACATGAACATGTTTATAGTTATCATTCACAGACATGCATACTTTATTAATTGTCTTGGAAAGTGCACCATATAGTGCATCTTGGGTGTGAATGATATGTCCGGATAGCATGACTTGAAAAGTTGATGGTGATCTTCAATTAATGCTCTCAAATAATCACTTGTGGCTGATGAGGTGATCTTTGCGGTACAATTTTTTGTAATTTCTAGCAAGAGTAAATAGTAATTCCCATTTAGAATTAGTTTCAGGTACTTTGTCTCCAATCATCAGTGGCAATAAGGTAGCAAAATTCCACATCTGTGATGCTGTAAATTAAACCACCAATCATAGAGCAGTTATTATATACACTTTGAAAGTTTGTGCACTTAGCTAGAGGTAATATACGAGTTTAATACAGTTAACAAACAAAATTTCATGGGATTTACTCATTTCTTTAATTTTAAATATTCATACGTTATCTTGTCCTGATTTTAACAATTTCATCAATTCTATTAGGGAACAATAGTTGATAAAGTACTCATAAAATTTCGGCAGGTGACAGTAGTCGCTCGTAAATGGCAGTGCAATGATTGACCAAGTACCTGTATAGCTCCCCTATTTATCAGCTAGTTAGCTAAGGTCATTCATTGTATTTAACACTCACAGGACAAGTGAAGAGAGCCTGATCCAGACTGAAATGATAGTCTCTGGAATTGTTTTGGGGGCTTATTTCTTGCTTCCGCTCTACCATAAGAGAAATTAGCAATACGTTCATTAAGTTGATCTAGAGTGAAGTATCCATCTTCCATCAAACTTCGTATGACCAATTTTGTTTCCAAAGGAATTACACCTTCTAGCAGAACGTGCATTACATCCTGTGGAATTTGTGAATTTGCGACATGAAAATAATTCATTTCATTCAGTGGACATGTGGAATTCACGCCATATGTTGTTGAATCTTCCGCACTAAGAGGACCCGACAACAGAGAGCAGTGAAGGTTATGACTGACACGATCACGTAGCACAAAATCTTCTTCTAGGAACTACATCAGAAATCAGAAGTAATTACCCTATTACATATTAATGCCTATTCCAGATATATAATCTCTATCTACGGTTATGGATTTCACAGGAGGGGGGGGATAATGTTACATGAAACATGCATATTACATTGTAGAAACTGATTGCAACATTCATTTACATGCACTCTACCATGCGCATGTTATTGTCTGTTAGATGCATGTAACATGCGTATGTTACATGCCACACTTTTTCGTATAGGGTAAGCACTCTTTAGAGTATTTGAGACACCAGCTTACTATCTCTGCAATGTCTGAGAGTTGTTGTAATTCACCAAAATCTAATTGTCACCCAGGGGATAGCTTACCCTATCACAATAACAAGCAGCCCACTGTTATTCATGACAACAGGAGGCCCAGACTTGTGGACCTTGCACAGGCTACCTCACAATAACAAATCAAAATTGAATATTTGATGTCCATGGAGTTCGGAATCAGCATGCTCTCTCAAAGACTCACATATCATAATAAAACCTGCAAGTTTCACACTTCTTGTGCTGTCTGCAAGTAGACATTTTGCCAGTGAAACTATGATTACTTGCTTATAGATTGGCAGAAATGTAGGATCTGCCTTATATTTATACCTTGAGTTCACAAAGATAGATACAAGATGTCATTCGCCAATCAGTGTGTGAGGAGAGCTTGATTAATGTCCATCTGGCAACCACCAAAGCTTGCATCGTTGCAATCAACCAAAATATTTGTATGTTTGTTTTATATGAGGCTTAATTTCTATTATTCCAAGTTGTTTTGTTGCTGTTGTTATTATTGTAATGGTGCCATTTTGTTTGACTTACATGTATGAATGAAATTTAACAAGTAAAAATACATAAACACTCTCTGTTCAATTGACCTGCCATATGATTATCTTGTGGACCAATAGCACATCAATGTAACCTGAATACTTCTAACCTCATCAAGAATTTCCTGTTTGGTCAGCAATGATTTTAAGCCATTCAAGAGTGGGACATATTGAAATGTATGGGTCTTTTCCTGTAATCTCCGCTTGTTTCCAGATTGAATCGGAATAAATTCAGTTCCCAAGATAACTGAGATGGGATCCTATAACATATTATATAATAATTTGATAACTTATCGTGTATAGTAATTATAAGCTAGCAAGCAAAGTTAAATATACAAAAAATTCATAGCTATTCGTAACTTACCACAAGGTTGAAGTGATTTATATAAAATTTTGTTTGTAAATATTCAGTTTCCTATCCTTCAAATGGATCAACATTAAAACAATCTTGAATATTGGTTTCATCAATACTTAAGTTTTGACAGACTGATTCTTTGACATCATCCAATAGGTATTTCAACAACTGTTTGATTTGGAAAATTGAAAAATTAATCGCTGTTTGAGTGAGTCTGCTGTGTCTTTCCTTTAAAGTAAGAAGTAAGAGTGCAGTACTCCTCTTTGCCATACCATTAGTTAGTGCAGGTGAAAAGAGTCCTTCTTCTGCTGTATCTTCATCATTTGTTTCCTGCACACTTGATAAAGAATTATCTTCAGCACCAAGATCAAACATTTCATCGCTTTCCAATTGGGTAATGTGGCTTGAATGTTGCCTCCACAAATGAGAAGACATCCCAGAAAAAGTACGAAATGTTTGCAGGCAACCTGAAATTCCACAGGAAAATCTAAAGTTAGGCAGAGAAGAGTGGCATTCAAACGTGTGTCTCATGTGATTTTTCCACGCCATGCATCGAAAAGAACAGTAGCTAATTGCATTGAAATATATCCATTTTGAACCCTCAGATCTTCAACGCTACAGACCGCTACGCCAGCTATAGTGTCTCACTCACCAAATATGTAAATACGTAACTATATCATGGCAGTCTTATGCAATTATGCTATGCCATTGTTAATCTGAACAGCGGTTGCAGCTCACTCTCCGCACTCGAGGCCCACCCCCATTAGCCCCACCCTCGCATTATCACGTGCAAAGTGATTGCAGCCACGTGTAAACGGTGTAAATAGGCATCCAGTGGCTTTTTTAACTGTGAAGTGCTGTGAAATCTTCGACTTCGGCAAGTGTGGAGTGCTGAGAGTGAAGTGGATATGGAAGACCTAGATGTTGATGAAGTGGCTGAGTGGATACTTGAGGAAGGATTTCCTGCTACTGTAGCGGGTGCATTTTCTGGTACGATCGTTTATATTAAATTTATACAACAAGGATAACTCCAGGTTGCTGTTGTTGTAGATGAGCAAATGGATGGCACTGCTATTGTCCAAGCTTTTGGTAGCTGTCCTGGCCCAGACTGTATAAAAGAGGTGGTTCCTAAACCCTTTGGTATGAGGCTAAAAGTTTATACAGCCATAAAAACTCGCTTGGAGAAAGAGAATAAAGAAAAGGTAAATTATTATTAATGTTTATTGTTATTATTATTGTTATTTTATAATTATCGCAGAAATAGATATCCTTTTTTCCTTTTTTGTAGTTGTATTCAGCTGAATCACCTGCTTCAGATGGGCGTTTCAAAGGAAAATCGGATCAGACACAAGTAAGTTAATTGTAGTTATGTTGTATTTAATACAAAATGAGGAAAAGAGGTGTTTAAAACTATTGCTTCTGTTTTTTTAGTGTGTATATATGTGACTGTCTATGGAAAAACCGGGCACAACGCGACGCGCATACATCGATTTAATTCTTAACAATTAATTTTAAAAAGCCTGCGGAATGAAACGGTTAGGTCGCATATATCGGCGATGGTTCTAGCTATCGCTCTAAATCATGGAGAGATCAATCTCTAGCTGACGAAGAACGTGTAAGCATAATAACAATTTTTTTAGGGAGGCGCGTTGTGTCAGATTTTCCCGTGGTCACATATATGTATAAGTTATATTATGGATAGGAGTGAAATTTGGGATAAATTTCACTAGTGTTAAGTTGAATGGCAATTAGCACAAAAATTTCACGACTAACCCTGCTATTAACCCTTTCGTTCCGGATCCCGCTTCGAAGCGGGTGAAGACCGATTGACTTCTCCGAATTTTTTAAAATAGTTACTTTATAGCTAGAACCTTCAGATTGCATACACAGGTGCCCAATGCATTGGAGAAGCATCTAAAATAGCTTTCAGCCAGGACTGCTTCGACAGTACCTCACAGCAGTTGCGTTTATTTCTTCCTCGGCAAAAAAAAAAAACATCGGTTCTCCGTCGAATTTTAAAAAAAGTTACCTTCTTCACAGCAGCTTCATTTATGGATCCAGTCATCTCCAGAGCTTTGTAGAAGCAGCAAAAAATTGCTTGAGCTCAGTAGCCTTCCATAACACATTGAAACAACCGCTTCTTTGCCGACCAAGACTTTGCTGTTTGACTTACTGTCTTCTCCATTTTTTATAAAATCGCCAGTTCAACTGGGGACCTCCCTATTACGTACAGTCTTAGGTAATGCTTATTACATCATAGGAAAAAAGTGAGCGTGTCGTGTGACCCCGGTAACTATGCAAAAAAAAATTTTTTTTCAAAGTAATTTTTTGGAAGATGGCGTCTACAAGTTACAATGCGGTGCAAGTGTTAGACTTGCTTGATGCTGACTCTAGCGACTCAGGATCAAGGGGAGAGAAGGGAGACGACATCTAGGGCTATAGGAGGCCCTGTATCAGGGTTGGTGGACCAGACCCCGTCAACTCTGATACTGAAAATGGGAGTCAAGAAGATGATCGAGGTAAGCTTGTCTTTCTCTTGTCTTTCTCTTGAAAAATAGCAAGCTTCTGTTGTGGAAAGGACTTATTTATAGCTATATTGAGATAGAGTAAGCTGTTTAGCTATAATATATATATATTTTATTGAGTTTTGAGATTTGAAGTGGCTTGTGGTTTTTTGAACAAATTCAAATTTTCAAAAAAATTAAAAAAAGTTTTTACCACATATACTACTAGGACCAGATGTGAATGCAGTCACCGACCCGATTACGCAGATGAGTCGACAGGAGCAGAGTCTTCCAGTGATGAAGGAGAGGATACCGGACCTGAGTCTTCCAATGATGAAACACGAATAGGCAGCAGGTTCCAGTGATGAAGAAGAGTAAGTGGCTCCTCCTGCTCCGAGTTCTGGACGTCCTCGCGGTCGGAGAAGGCGGGAATCAAAGAACAAGAGTCGGGTGGATGAGGTAGGGGGAGAGAAGATGACAACACACCCATTGATATTCCATAATCTTTTGTGTGAAGGACCACAGACTTTGATATTTGTGGCTGCTCCCCCCCCCCCCCCCCTGAACATCCCAAAAGTTGTAATATGTATTGTTATTGTCGTTGTCGTTGTCTGTGTTTTTGTGGTGTTGTAGTGGAGCTTCACACTCGATGTATATGTGTGTGCGTGGAGTTGAAATGTTATTCTGGCGCTTCCAGGGGGGGGGAGGGGGGTCTTTTCCAATCGGGGCTACTATACCCATGTAAGTTGAATTTCATGTATGTGTGTGTGTACACCAGTCAATTTATATTATACATTTATTTTTATGATCTGTATTCACCTGTATCTTCTTTTTTCTAGTGTGTGTGTGTGTGTATGTGTGTGTGTGCATTTGTGGAATGAGAGAGAGCAACCGTGGACAAACAGTATGTGGCACTTCCGTATACAACCTGGGAGGGAACTCTGGATCTTTTTGATCGTGACTACTATGCCCATGTAAGTTGAATTTCATGTGTGTGTGTGTGTGTACACCAGTCAATTTATGTATAATAAATTATACATTTATTTTTATGATCTGTATTCACCTGTAGCTTCTTTTTTCTTGTGTGTGTGTGTGTGTGTGTATGTGTGTGCGTGCATTTGTGGAAAGAGAGAGAGAGAGCAACCATGAACAAACAGTATGTGGCACTTCCGGATCCAACCTGAGAGAGAACGAACTCAGTGGTCTTTTTCGGTCTGTGACATCATCCATGCCGGGTAAGTTGAAATTCAGCGAGGCCAGCTGTTATGTTACAAATATCATTGTTGTCTTGTGTTTTTTTGGTATTGTATGGAGGTTCCGGATCCTATGGGAGGGATCGTTCAGTCTGTGCCACCATCCATGCCGGGTAAGTTGAATTCCAAGTGTGTGCTTGTACTGCTTTTCATTTTCAAATTACACTTTCTCAATACAACGATTGTTTCTCTCATGTACAGTGTGGAGTATACATACCAGGGGTTCATACAGTGGGAGGCTAGCGCTGGGTTCCCCCCTAGAATTTTGGGAGTTGAATAGAAATGAACATTTAGGAAGCATTTATTTTTAGTCTGATATTGTATCCCATTATGTTCCAATCATAACTAGGCCATTTAGTGCATAGGACCGAACACTGATCATCAGTGTGAAGTATAGACTCGTATGCAAAGATGTGCATCAAAGTAGTGTAGGTTCCAAAAAATGGGTGTGGCGAAGTACACTCGGAGCCCCACCCAAACAAAAATCCTGTATGAAACCGCATACAATACATCATAAAGTTGCAATTATATAGGATCATGAATAATTTGTTGTTTGTATTACAAATATCTTTGTTGTTTGTGTTTTTGTGTATATGAAATTGTTTTGTAGTGGAGCTCGACGTCCGATGGCATACGTTCCTTGTGGACACTCGTAGATGTCTCCTACATGATCACAATCAGCACCACACACAACAAACAACATATTTTATTGTTGAACTAATATAATATTGGTATATAATGCATCAAACAATATTATTTCTATTTTATTTTATTTTTTTATTGATGGGAAAAGTGGATTTTTTTGGGGAAAAAAAATTTTTTTTTTTGAAGTATTAGTAGATGGCTTAAATATTATTCAATTTTCTCAATCAAAAAATGAGGGGAATCCCAAACTCTTGGTCTATTTAGTGATATATGGTTGCTATGGGGTTTTCCCAGCCAGCATCGAGTTAAAAAAATAAAACGGCAATGCTCTATTCCGCGGTAGAAAATTAGATTTTTCCCCGCGCGTCCAAACAATTCAGGAACGAAAGGGTTAAATATTAATAACATAGCTTCTTCACGAAAGTGGTGTTTGTTGTGAAGGAAAAGGTTGAATGATAATACGTTTACTCATTAACAGAGATTTGTGATATTTCACGTCGTTAGGATATATTTCACGTCATTAGGTGATATTGCACGTCGTTAGGTAATATTGCACGTCGTTAGGTGATATTGCACGTCGTTAGGTGATATTGCACATCGTTAGGTGATATTGCACGTCGTTAGGTGATATTGCACGTCGTTAGGTGGTATTGCACGTCGTTAGGTGGTATTGCACATCGTTAGGTGGTATTGCACGTCGTTAGGTGGTATTGCACGTCGTTAGGTGGTATTGCACGTCGTTAGGTGATATTACACGTTGTTAGATGATATTGCATGTCGTTAGGTGATAGTGCACGTCAGCAGGTGATATTGCATGTCAGTCAATAAGTTCACTAATCCCCGTGAAATACGCGATAATATCATTTTGACGCAATACTTTTCCTATTAGGAAGTAAATCAGCTATTGTATATACGGTAGGAAGTCACTTATTCGAACGTGTTGGGACCGAAGGGGGTGTTCGGATAAGTGAAATGTTCGGATAAGTGAAATGTTCGGATAAGTGAAATGTTCGGATAACTGAACATTATTGAAAAATGTATTGTAGAGTACTAAATAAGAGGGCGTGGTCAAGCAATTCTTCGTGTCTGCACGTGCTACTATTAGATTTTGGGTGTTCGGTTAACTGAAGATTCGGATATGAAGTTCGGATAACTGAAGTTCTACTGTATATAGTACTTATTACATGAGTGGAGTTTGATATGGTGAGATATTTCACGAGCAGGCCAATTTATTTTCACGAGCCGCAGGCGAGTGAAAATGAAGCCTGCAAGTGAAATATCTCAAGCATATCAAGCTCTAACGAGTGTAATAAGTGGTTATTCTAACTACTATAGCTTAACCTAGGGTAATCAGGGTTTGATACAGAGAACAGAGTCCCCCCCCCCCCCCCAAGATTTACCCTCCCAAAAAATTTTTTTGGACGAATCCTGTATTAATTGCTGGTAATGGTGAGATAACAACCGTTAGATAATAACGGGTCACGAACCTAATAATAACATTGTGAAGATATATAGAATAGAATAAATAATACTTATAGCATGAGTCAGAGTACAATATGGGAAAATATTTTAAGAGCACGCAAAATATTTTCACGAGCCAAAGGCGAGTGAAAATGTGGCGTGAGAGTAAAATATCATTCCCATAATGTACGACGAGTGTGATAAGTGATTTATTGCTACCATGATATTTTTCTCAACCGGTTACAATACAATTTTCATTGATTTACTCGCTACGCATGTGCTACTTGGAGCGTTCAATAACAAGCATACAATGTGGTAGAATACAGAATGCTTGCGTGATGCAGAAATATTCAAGCAAAAATATCTAGGCTGCAATAAATATATATATATCAAATTAATGAATACAAAAAATTAATAAACAAAATGAATCAAAATTGTCTTCACACTCATAGATTCAAGATTCTTCTTCGGACTGTACAGAGATGCAGTCTTTAACAAGCAGTCAAGTAAGAAGTCTTCTACTAATTTATACAACGTAATTATTAGTAAACAACTGTTTTGTAGGGGTGCTCACCAGTGACCGTAAGAAGACAGAAGTGTTCTGTGAGTTTATTACAATACTGTATAATAGTTCATTTGTGACATGAATTAAAAGTTAATGTTGCATATGGAGTTGAGTGTCCTTATATATGTGACTGGTAGTTAATATGTAGCATTCAGTTTTAATTCCTCCCCCTCCACCTCCCACCCACCCCAATCCCAACAATTAGCCGGAAAATCCTAGATTAATTCCTGGGTGTCATTTTGTCCACTTACTATACTCCATGTTATGGTGTGTGTATGTGTTGATTGGTGGGCACAAGTAGGGTACACGTGTAATGTGTATGTGCATGTCAGTGTATGTGCATGTGTGTATATGTACATGTGTGTATATGTACATGTGTGTATATGTACATGTGTGTATATGTACATGTGTGTATATGTACATGCGTTTATATGTATATGTACATGTGTTTATATGTGCATGTGTGTATATGTACATGTGTGTATATGTACATGTGTGTATATGTACATGTGTGTATATGTACATGTACATGTGTGTATATGTACATGTGTGTATATGTACATGTGTGTATATGTACATGTGTGTATATGTACATGTGTTTATATGTACATGCGTTTATATGTATATGTACATGCGTTTATATGTATATGTACATGTGTTTATATGTACGTCTGTGTATATGTACATGTGAGTGTATGTGCATGTGAGTGCATGTGTGTATATGTACATGTGTTTATTTGTGCATGTGTGTATATGTACATGTGAGTGTATGTGCATGTGTGTATATGTACATGTGTGTATATGTACATGTGTTTATACGTACATGTGTGTAATGTACATGTGTGTATATGTACATGTGTGTATATGTACATGTGTGTATATGTGCATGTGAGTGTATGTGCATGTGAGTGTATCGGAATGTGTGTGCACTTGTAATGTGTGTAGACTATGTTTGTAGAGATGAAAATTATATAGAATTTAAGATCAGCTAAATCTTAAAGACCATGACCTTTAATTCGTCAATTTCATTCCCTTGAAATGAAATACAGATTGGCAGTGCATGTGCTAGTTACTAACTTGGGGCTAAGTCACATTATCTCAATGAGACTTCAAACCAAGTGGTTGAGCCCCTTCTCCCCAATTTACATTTCGTCTGTCATGGTTTTCCTAAGCCAAAGTTAAGATCTGTCGTTCTGGTTTTTTTCTTGATTATTTTCAAACTGTGGGCCAAAAGTACTTGCAAATTTTGGTAGCATGTATTTCTGAATTGCACCCATTACACAACAATATCTGATATTAGATAATTTATTTCTACGTTAGATAAGTACAGTTATGTTTCTTTTTCTTCTTTTTTTTAATTTCTTTTTTTAATTCCGCTCACCAACTCCTTTAATACAGCAATAATATTACAAAAGTAAAATTCTAATGAAGCCCAAATTGTACACTGTTTCAGGAACTGTAGAGCAAAGAGAGACTTTTATCAAATTTGTTTTTCTTGATACAATCAATGGTCAGTAGTGCAAAAGAGTGCATCTGTGTGGTGCAATATTAGGTTCTACAAATATACTTAGAGTAGGGGATCTTTTTCTATGCATACCACATCTCACACATACATGTGAACCCTCAGTGAGTTATGCACTAGATACAACTATCACACCGACTGCTGGGTATAGCTGGCTATCATTTGTGTGCAGCAGATGAGACAAAAGCTGCTAGGAGCCCAATGATACATCAGTCAGGCTGTGCCTTAAAGCATCATACAACAATTTGTGCTGTCTCTTTAATAGTTGTCCAGGGCAAGGATAAACAGTTATCTCTACTGAATCTCATGCAAAAGTTGTATGCATGTCTTGTGTGAATTGGACTGAACGCAGCATTTCAACAATATTCAATAAGATTTACATACCAGTGTGCTACTCAAGTGTGTGTGTGAGGGCATATGTGTGGTTGCATGTGTCTTCGTGCCTATATGTAGTTGGATTTTGATTGATATGTGAGTGATGTTAAGCCATATTTACTTGTAATGAAGTTGTACACTTTTAGGTATAAATGGAAATTTTAAAAAAAACATCTCCGTATTTTACTCGCATTGTAGCCAATTTAAGACTGGTGGTTAACTTTGCCCATGAAAAAGAAATTTTTGTATATTTTTATCGGGGGGGGGGAGGAGGAGGGAGATCGGTTGTACGTTCATATTTCTAGTTTATCAAATAAATATTTTCCTCCCAAAATGGGAGTTAGATTGAATAAGGTTGGTCTGTGTTGTGTTTCCTTGTTGGGTGTATATGCATGTGTGTGTGATAATGCTAAAGAGTACGCTAATTGTTATTATTGTTACATATTACTAGGGGCATGCTGAAAGCACAGTGTGTCGAGCGAGTTAGCCTGGCTATGCACAAACAACAGTAGCTAAATTGTCAAATATTTGTGGTACGGGTCATAATTATTTTCAAACACCTAACAATACTTTTATCTTTTTTGACCCAATAATATCACTAAGTTGTTTGAGCCAAAACTAAACTGCCTATTGCACAGCCTGGTCTCTCACCATGTTGGACAGTCTCTAATGACATCCTGTCTGACAATGTTTTGTATAGCTGGGTTCGCTCGCCACACTGCGCTTTGAGCACTCCACTTCTAGTGAGCCTATGCCTAGGTTTAGAATATTTCTACGTTCCATGTAACGAAAGCAACAGCTACATGACATTTTACGAAACTTTTTAAAAAATGGTACTGATCGTTAATGAAACTCCGCCCATTTACATAAAGAGAGGTGACGTACCAAGCCCATGCATAAACATATACAAAACTTTGCATTTATCTATAGCCAAGAGTGTCTGGTTCGCTTCGCTTGCTCACCAATTATTTCAGTTACGGTAGGACGTTGCGTATCCGAATTAACCAAACTAACTCCAACGGGAAACCACACCCCTTTTATTTCAATTTAAGGCCTGTAGATTGAACAGTAGCTGCTACAGTTCTAGGATTTGTCTGGGAAACTCCCAATGAAGGATGCTAGGGGGATACTACAACATCTGGTATGTACTTAGGCTGTAGGTGTAGACAGATGTAAGAGCCCCACAGCACTTGAAAGCTCTACTCAGCCAGTAGAGTAAAAAATCTATTATCTGAACATTTTGATTATCTGAACACCCTTCGGTCCCAATTGTTATTATTTTTAATGTTCAGCTAGTGCTACCTATTGGTAGAAAGCAATATTAGTGTTGTGTGTGTGTGTGTGTGTGTGTGAGTGCATGCATGTGTGAGTGCATGTGTGTGTGAGTGCATGTGTGAGTGTGTGTGATCAAAGTGGTAGATTGCTGTCCAACTTTTGCACTCACATTGGTATTTTTCTTGTTGAAATAGGGAATGATCCCTAATCCTTTTCCAGTACCAATGTTTCGGGAAACTACTGAGGATAATCTATCTAAGTGTAAGGTAGGAGAAGACGATCGCAAGTACATAGTTAGAGTTTTGGCTACTTTGCTGTCTACATATGTGCGGCATCCTTCCATGAGGGATTGTGGAGTAGTGGCCGAGTCGTTATTGAGAAAATTTAGTTTTCTCAAAGAAAGTGTAAGTTGATGTTTTGAATAGCCAATTAGATGTGTAGTTATATAGACTTTGGGATGTGTATTTTTCAGAACTCCTGGAGGCAATACATATATGTGCGTTGTCAAAATATAAATAGAAAGTATTCAAGAGCAACTCCAGAGCCCAAGAGGCAGAAGGCAGCTCCGTGTGTGGCTCATTCCTACGTTGAGATTAGTATTAACCAAGATGACCAGGTGGCACACGAACGAAATACTGACCATTTAAAGAAAGAAATAGAAAAACCGAAACATAAAGTAGATGTAATTAAAGAATTGATAAGGAGAACTCTAAAGAACAGGAGAGACATGGTGCTGTCTGGAGACGTTCGTCCCGCTGAACTGTTATTGTATTTTCCACACCTTAAAAAGGC
>WLWD01000212.1_pt1 | contig 31058 bp, 20 predicted proteins | sample 6712731 | NCBI WGS metagenome assembly WLWD01 (sample SAMN12718690, study PRJNA576275) | sponge metagenome | isolation source: marine sponge | host: Mycale hentscheli | place: New Zealand: South Island, Marlborough, Capsize Point | collected 2014-11-01
TCCTTGCCCTGTCTTTTTCATTTCTTATTGCTCTCCTTACTAATTTTTCTGCAGGAGTTTCGAACGCCCTCAAAGCTCTTGACGGAGCGTTTCTAACGTTTTGTCTACTGGGCATCGCTACTTCGTGGTGGGTAAACAAAGCAAAATGTTGCTAAGAAGGTTACCCAGCCCGCAAGCGGGTAGGAGAACGGGTACACGCGTACGCCCATGCAAGAACAAAAACAATTTCTAGACCTAAATATATATATATATCGCAAACTCATTAGAGAGTCAGCTCCGCTCGCTTCGCTGAACTAGTGGTGCGCTCGAATAGCGTAAATGCATGGCGAGCGAGCAAACTCTTTTTACAGAAAAATAGGACAGAAATTACATCTAACTGTAGTGCACAGTGTAACCCTTTCCATTCTCAGTTAGCATCAGAGAATCTTAAGTCTCTGATCCCAGACTAAACTAACAGAATTACCTGAATAAACTTCGAAAGCAGTGGCAAAGAAGCGCAGCTTGACAAAGACTTCACAATTGTTTCAAGAAGAGAGTAGCTGTAAACTTTTTGGTTGAAACAAAGTTGAGTAAGGCAGTGCAGCAGGATTCTCCGAGTTCGTTAATTGAAAAATACTGGAACTGTGAACGCTTTACCTAACTTACGTAACTAGTGGTGTGCTTGAGCACAAATGGCGAGCGAGCCTGATAGTTAGGTAACATAAAATGTTACTATTCTTAGCTTACTTCATGCAAACACTAGCAGTTATGACATTTGATTTCAGCAAACAAATGCAAAATCACTCTCTTACCTGATTAATGGTAAATTTTGTAGTATCAAACATCAACCATTCTGATAATCTCAATCACCAGTAACTCTTGAACAAGCTCTCAGCTACGTTAAAAAATAAATCAGTGTTATTATTTGTAATTTTAGCCAACAAAAATGGAATTACTACTTACATCATTCTTGAGTATTGATAACTTCTGTAGTATCAAATTGAAGTTACTTTGACCATCTGAATTACCTTGAATTCTTGACAACAAGCTAACAAGTTATCACATCATTGAAATATACTACCAGCTGTTTCAGTGAGTCCCATCCTTTGTAAATGTAGAAGCATTATCCTCAATTATTAATTGAAAACAATAACATTAAAGCAACCATAAACTCTATACTACAGGTAGTGACAGTGCCTAGGAAAAGGGACCATTTTCGCAAAAAAATAAAAAAATGAGTTATTCATACAACTGTGTAGAGCACTTCTTATGGAGTATTTTGATACCAAGTTTAAAGGAGGGGCTGCTTGGTTCACTAAATATACGAGCTGCAATCTGACCAACTTGAGGGCGATCAGCTGTACGGCAGTAAGTTATAGTTGGGGCCGCTTACTTCATGGGGGAGGCCTTACTCAGTTTAGACCCTACATTGTGTAAGAGTACTAGATAGGTATGGCTAGCACTAGATGCTATAGACATAATTTTGCAGGCCGTTTTGTGCTTTTTTTTTTTTTTTCTGTTTCCAACAGTTTTTTTTTTTTTCTGTTTCCAACAGTTTGATAGTTACAGTAAATCATGGTAACTATAATACAGTCACTCTTTTAGAAATGAGCAACTAGCTTGGTTTGTTAGTTCACTGGCTAGCTAAGTTTAGGATTATATTTGTCTTGCAGTCAGCTTGTTGCCTATTTTGGAACAAATGAACAATAGGAATCTCTTTAAATCAATTAACAAAAATGATGGACTTTCAAAATGTGTTGCCTTCTCTTGTTGCAGTGTGACAGAAGTCCTCGTCATCACTGAAACATTTGTCCAGTGTGAGACTTGCTGATTCTTCTAGTGTCTTCACAAAAATAGTCCCAGGAGTCTGCAGCCCAGGAGTCTCCAGGTCTGCAAACTCCAACTATAACACTCCATAAATAGCAACATCAACCTATATTATTAACATTTATTATTTCTATTCTGTTGCTGCAATGCTATAACAAAAACTTATAAGAATTTACCCGAGGTAGGGGTAATTTGTTGCTAGGCAACAAATTGAATTCGCCCACGATTTTCAATTACTCGAGGGTTGGACACGCAGGTCTAAATAGGGAGTAAAAGGTGACCGTGTTTAAACGGGGCGCTGGGACCTTTAACAACGGTTTCAGCCACTCAAATTTAGTGTCAGCGTAGCTAAAGGGTAGGAGATACCTGTGGGCCAATAAAAAGAAAGCCAACAAAAATGTTTTTTGTCAGTGTTTGGGCTATACTGTACATTTTAGATTTTACCGAACTGGTTCCTTTTCCTAGGCACTGTCATCCCTTCGAGTTGATCATATTTTTGGCAGCTATTTTGATATTCTTGCAATTTCTGAGGTGTCAGATTAAAAAATACCATCAAAAGTGAAATCTGTACATTCATAAAGCTGGACATAACTTGTACTTTTTTTTGGAGCCAAGTATATTCATGGCAAACAATTAAATTTTCACAATTTCCAGAGTTTTCCAAAAATTACCATTTGGACAAACCAAGTTAAATTTATTTTAGAACCACTTGGATATGCAAATCTGTAAAAATAACTTTCATAATATCAAAATTATTAGGTTCATAGTATTTTGAAGACTTAGACAGCAATTCCAATAATATTTGAGATAAAATTATCGTTTTATTTTATTTAAAACAAAATGCTCATGGTTTCATTGACTGGCACTCACACCAGATCTGAATTCAGCACAAAAAAAAAAAAGGGTCTAGAATAGATAATCAAACTTACTTTATATTCTAAAACAAGGTTATTGGTGCTCTAGCCTGGACTATTTGTGATGAAGTAAATGGAAATACTATTATTCCAAAACCTTGGAGGAAAAATTTCATAAATTGCAGAAATAACAAATAGAAGGTTTTAGTTATTTTTTCACTAAAAACTTACTCAAGTTTGCTTCTCAGTTCATGAATGATGGGAAGACATTAGTTCGGCTGCAGGCTTTGATGGTGACATTGAAGACATTGCCTGGGTATAACCAGGTAAAATCAACAAGTTCAAGCGTAGTGAATGTGGTGAGACACGTAGAGACGAAATAAAATAGCGCCACCACCAAAGTTTGAATGTGCAACAGGATTCTCAGCGATCAAACCGAGTTCCTTCAAACCAAGCTCCTTCAAATCCTCAACCCAAGCTAGAGTTTTAATTCTAAGCAGGGAGGAGTAGGTATCTCACAAGATGTCAAACTTATACAATCGAACTGAACTTTACAAGTTGGGTTGGCCAATATATATAAAAACCAACCAGGAATTGTGTGTGATGAGAGCATAGAAGGGTGGTGAGTTAGAGTACATGGGAAGTAGCAATGGGAGTGAATAGGGTGAAATGTGAGATGCATGAATAGTGAATGGCAAGGTAGGCTAATTATAGTTAATAATCTAATATGTTCCTGAAAGTGTTCCTGTAGTGAGCATGTGGGGATGGATGTGTTACAGAAGAGACTGACATAAAACTTTGGCTAAATATAAAAAAACCCAATTGTTCCAATATATTGATCATGTCTGTGGACACAGACTTCTACAACATAGGTCTATCACTACTCGGTGTAATGACAAACATTGTGGTTCAGTAATCCCTACCATTCAAAAGATTTGAAATATCCTTATTTCAGACCTTATAGTATGTATGGACTGGGTGTGATTACATTTCTTTTTTTTAAGTTAAATTGGAAATGCATCAATTATATAGAACCCTTAATCAAGAAGCAGAGTTTATTAGCAGTAGACATTTTCTTTTCCTAGTAACTTTGGCTTATACTAAAATAGTTAGCGAACATTTTGAAAGGGGATTATTAGCAATAACAAGATTGATTGGTGCAGCTTACTTAAAAAATTTCAAAAATATGTTTAAACACGCTACAACAAAGAGTCACTACCACACATTTAACAATCCTGGGTTGTCTCCTTTAGACTGTCACACAGCACAATGACTTCAAGATGTCAGAATGAAGTGAGCAAGTGAAGTCAATTTGAAACTGAAATGGTGTCAAATATTGATGCTCTATACTGACACTGGAAAAGAAGTTGCTGGGTATGGACATGTGGCAGCAAGCTGGCCATACAGAAATGATACTGTGGCTTAGAACTCAATATGGATGGAAATTGGAAATATGCAGTAAAGGTAAGAAAGCATATTTTTATAAACCCTCTTCAGATGCTGTTATGGTGTCCAAAAACCCAGTCCATCAAGTCCTATATACCACCTGCAATTGTCATCAATAGAATCATTGTGGGACACCTCTATAATGCAAGTATAGCAGAATGTCAAATGTGGTAATTATGGTAATGACATTTCTGCTACTTGCATTATTGAGGACACTAACTTGATAGAGATGTAACTGTGTAAGAATACCTATAGATGAGGTGTCCCACAATGATTGATGACAATTGCAGGTTGTATTAGGACCTGATTGACTGGGGTTTTGGACACGATAACAGCATAATCTGAAGACGGTTTATAACAATATGCTTTCTTACCTTTACTGCATATTTCCAATTTACTCAACATTGATAATAGAAAGCTGTTGATCCATGATGTATCCCATTGTACATTATGAACCAATAGGTCAGAATGTTAGTGTAGCTGATTCAATAGCTCAAAATTACTTAGAAATTGTTGTTTTTAATCATAGAGGTAATTGTTTTCACTACATTATAATTTTAAAAGGACCATAGACATAAAGCAATGATGCTAGCTATATACTATATGTAGAGCAAACCATGAAAGCAGACATGCGCTTACTTATTGCAAGAAAATATTGTGTTGATGTACATTATAATTAAATGATGAGGATTCCTAGTATATTGCTAAATAAACACCTACTGTGTTCTCTTGTGACTGCAAATTAGATTCCTGAGAAAGGGAGCAGAAGAAAGAAATTAATCAATCGTGTAGTGTACTTTAAATTAGAGATTATGGTATGGTTTTAGTTTACAGAAATTTAAATGTCACTTTAGTATGGATATTTATTTAGTTAGTCCTCTTCAAAGATTCTGAAAGACTAACTGCAATATCTGTTACTAATTAAGTGTTACCAGATTAATGTTTCATTTGCTATACAGAAATTATTAGAAGTTCAGCATGAGAAAGCACAGTGACATTTGCTTATGAAAGCACAGTGACATTGTGCTTATGAATTTGTTGTACCTTTGTATATTGGACAGACTTTTTGAAATTATATCATTACAAATAATAAACATTATCTTGTGGCCATTATTAGTTATAGCTAAATAAGAATAGTTATGGATAACATTAATTTTGCTTATAAAGAACTGATGAGGATACTACATAATTCTTATATTCAGCAACACAGCTTGGATGAGTTTGCTCAGATAAAATTGGTTGAATACCAACTTTCATTAATAAAAAAAAACCCAATCAACCTCGGCTTTCAAAGGTACCTATATGCAAATGTCAATTGGATGGATCTATTAATTTACATAATAATAGCTTTATACTTACATGAATACTCACAAGTTTGCACAAACATTGAACACTTTCAATGTTTACCTTCATCAGATATTATCCCCACAATTTAGCCAAAATATCATTTTTTGCAGCTTAAATCACACAATACTTCTCAGTATGATACTAATAAGCTGCATCAGGATGTAGTTAATAAGTTAAATCAGTACTTAATATACTTTCAACAATGCTTTCAGAGTTACAGTCTGTGGCACATTAGTATACTGACTGAAGTTGGTATTCTGTTCAACCTGAATCTAAATTAGCATTTATCTTGACTATACTCTCCAAATAGACCACTTTCCCTATTACCTATTTATTGTTCACTCCACAGGTGTGTCTGTGGGTGTGTGTTGTGGGTGTCTGTTGTGGGTGAATGGGGGGGGGGGGGAGCAATTCAGGCACTCATATACTACTCTCATTATTACTGTGACTAACTAAATGCTGAAGAAACTGGAAATTGTTCAATGGTATGATTTGGAATTTTAACGATATGGAATTAAATTAGAAAGGTGAGTATTCATGCAAAGATGGCAGCACAATTTAATCTGAAACTAATCTTCTAAGAAAATGAAGTGGGCTGTAATGAAAGTAATTTAGAACAAGTTTTTTATGTAACAGTCACAAAATAATAAGTGCTAAAGTCTCAAATAAAATTCCTAACATTTTTGCAAATTTGGACAATTCTATTAAATTTTCTTTTGACGAATTAAACTTTCTTTTGACTAATTGAACATTTTCTTTTTATAATTATGCATGTTAAATTAAGTCACTATGACAACATCAAGTGATAAATAAAAAATAACAGAGTATATTATGCTCATATTGCGAAACATACTTTGAGCTGTACTCTGAATGATTTCTAATAACAAAATATAGTATTAGTTTAGCTTTAACCCTACTACTTAAAAAAAACACATTGAGTAATTGGCGAGCGAGCGTAGCGAGCGAGACAGTAATAAGGGTGGATAATGCAAAATCGGGTATATGTTATATGTATATATGTATGTGGGATGGTACATATGCTCTTTAAACGCGCTGGGGGAAACTTTTCTCCTAAAAACACGGCTATTTAGGCTTGACTCCAGTTTATTCTGAAACTACAGCATTAAGCAAGCCTTACTTTATACTTAAGCTCCAAAGTATGAGAAAATTCCTGCTAAAATGCTTGTTATCAAGACACAAAAAGTTGATTCGACAGGTTACTATAGCATTGAAGACCCTTTTCCAGACTTAATTTCAAAACTTCGCCGTTTTATGGGGGATACGGAGTGCCTGGTTGTCAAGAGCCGTTGGTAGTCAGAATGCCGTAGTATTAATGCTATGGAAGCTACTACTTCTCGAGGGAAGCTGAGATAAGTAGCAATTCCATATTTGTTAGCAAAATATGCAACTCTGGCCTTTCTTTTTTGTAGCTAAGAGCTAGTCAACAGTGACTGGTAAATTCAAACAGATTGGCTCAAATTTCGTACTACAAAAGTTTCCACTACTCAAGAAAATGAGATAAGTAAGTAATTTTGTATTTGTGTGCTAAAATTGATTGTCTTTTATTTTGTAGGTGAGAGCTTGTTGTAAGGTAATTCAGATGGTCAAAGTAACTTCAATTTGATACTACAGAAGTTATCAATACTCAAGAATGAGGTAAGTAGTAATTCCATATTTGTTGGCTAAAATTACAAATAATAACACTGGTTTATTTTTTATCGTAGCTGAGAGTTTGTTCAAGAGTTACTGGTGATTGAGATTATCAGAATGGTTGATGTTTGATACTACAAAAGTTACCATTAATAAGGTAAGAGAGTGATTTTGTATTTGTTTGCTGAAATGAAATGTCATAACTGCTATTATAGTGTTTGCATGAAGTAAGCTAAAACATAGTACATTATATGTTACCTAACTATCAGGCTCGCTCGCCATTTGTGCTCAAGCACACCACTAGTTTATTTGATTATAATTATGTTTGGACGTACGTATGTCACTTTGTACTTTGACCCTCCCGTTTTTGTGTTAGTTATGTTGTCGACCCCGTCCCAAATTGCACTAAACAGAATCCTCTGGTTTATCGATCAGTACCCGTATCACCCTAGAAATTGAATTGTTTACCGTTTTGAATTCTTTTGCGAGTGCAGTTCAAACTTGAAAACTTAAGGGACTTCCATTTCTATTTGAGTTAGTGGCGGTGGTAAGTCAATGCGTTCTTTGTCCTGGTAAGCCGTGCGCAACAGTATTTACTTGAAAATACATTGTCCACTAGACTACCGCGAAGGTAAGTCTGTGTAGGTGCATGTCCAGTTGTGTCAAAGCATTGTGTTACAACCACTGGCTACTTAGCTAAAGAATTATCACAAAGAAAAATTTTAAATAACGTGTATCGTTTTGTTGTTGTTTTTTCCCCTTCATTCAAGCAGTTGCAGAGAGTTGTTACTATGGCACTGAAATCCCTTTACCGTGTATGTGAAATAAAAAATATGGACGTTATTTTCAGTAGCTTCAGTGTTAGAAGTCAAAATCATTCATATAAAAATAGTATAGTTTTTAGGCTCGCTCGCCATTTGTGCTCAAGCACATCACTAGTCTTAAATTTAATTATATAAAATAATTATTATAGATAAAAATGAATATTTGTTACTCCATTTCAAAACAGACAGTAAACGTAATAAAACCATTTTGTATTATAACTGAATCACTTTTAATTTGTTCTTATCGTTGAAAGTTTAGCTTACTCTTACAAACTGGTTGACTTCCACTCCAACGTCCGTCAGCCTGGCAGTATCTGACCACATGACGATAATGCAGCATTTCTTCATCTGATGGTGAGTCATCACACTCGTACAGAGCTAAAGATCTATATCCTTTTCCGCTCCTTTTTACTGATCCAGATTGTATTCTTGGTTTGGGACAATCTCTGGTTGGTCTAGTTTGGGTTCATTTTATGAAAATAAACCATAGTTTTAAGCACATGAGATTAATTTATTTGAAAATTTGATTTAATTTATTACTCTCTATATTGTAATAAAGCAAGTCATTTTTCAGTATAAACTGTAACACCTTTCTAACCTCACAAACTATCCCACGCATGGGAATATACAATGACACTGCTTCAATATCCCATATACTCTTAATGGACAATTTCTATTGATTGTAAATTGTAATGTTACTATCTCAACACACCAATATAATTATACATCTTTACTTTCACTATGATTAAATGCAACTGATAATAAAACTTTCTATTAAAGTTAAGTCATAACGTACAGTAAGTTACTATACTATACTCACCAATTACAAGCAAGAAACCACTATCTCTTTTAATAATTTTTGTGTTATTAATCTTATAATCACATCTATAAGCTCCTTGATTGCTTTTTTGGGCATTAGTTATCATTAAAATTCGATTAAGTTTACCATGGACAATAGCATTATGTGGTAAAACTCCATCCATAAATTTCCACCTTACAATCGATTGACTATCGCACATAAATTTTGTTTCTTGTCCAACTTTTACTACCTGTTGTGATGGATACACAAGTGCTGAATGAGGTGAACCTATGCATACAATTTTAGTACAAAAAATCATGTCTTAGCTACATCCACATTAATTTTCATGTTTACACTGAGTTAATTGAGAAATGAAAAATTACGTTACTTTGATTTTTATTTTATTGTTTTTATTTTTATGTATTACACAATCATACATTGACAGTAATAAAAAAAAACATTAATAATGTAAAAATTGGGAATTTAGGGTTCCCCCCCCCCCCCAATAAGGTAACAAATAACAGTATGAAAACTATGTGATGATTATATTTCCCAATTTTATTTAAAATTAGAGAAGTTGAACCTTTTGTATAGCATTGATTTTAAAATGAGAAGGTGATTTAGGGAAATAGAATCATCAGATAAAAAAAAAACGCCATAGTTAGCATATTGGCAAGCTAACAAAGCGAGCAAGATACTTTGAGGGGTAACAAGTCAGGTTATTTAAACATTCTCTTTGTGGTGGTATTCATTAGCAAGGTAATGTTGTATACCATGAAAAGAACATTTTAAGTAACCTGACTTGTTTTTTTGTTTTTGTTTTTTTTTTGTTTTTTTTTTCAATTCAAATAGTTGCAGGAAGTGGTTAATATGGCATTGAATCCCCTTTACCATTATAATATAATATATTATAATGTAAAACATAGCTTTTTTATTAGCTTGAGTGCTAGAAGTTAAAATCAATTGTTTAACAACAGTGTAGTTTTAGGCTCAATCACCATTTGTGCTGAAGCACATCACTAGCGTAGTTTTGATATAAATAGCTACTAGATACCTTACCTGCTCTATAGTAGAACGTATTTTAGCTGCTCACAGACCCCAGTCTTTTTCATTTTATGTATTTATCTTTTTTTCTGCTGTATGGGCAACTGTGTGCATCCATTTTCTAGCATTTGTAACCTCCCTAGTTATTTCTATTCTGCTGATCATTTCTAATGGGTCCTATAAATAATCTGCTACAAAACAGCTAAATATTGCCATTTAATTTGACAAGCAGGCGCAGTACTAGGAAAGGGTAGTATGTGTGCCTACGGTAACAAAAAGGGTACACTTACGCCTACTCAAACAAATATTTCAGCCAGTTTTCATCCCAGCCATTGCTATCAATATCAAGACAAACAGTGATCTATAACACTTAAGTATTCATCTGCTGAACAATGCAGCAATATTCCTATAGCACTGGAAATAAGTGAGTCTACTGCCACAGTGTCATTGAAAGGTTCCTGATCTGAGTAATGATAGTTTCCACACCCATACCAATACCAGTTTGTTTAAAACACTTTTGTATTCTTGTTGGTAGTACTTCCCTCCATGCTGTGGTAAGTCAATGTACTGCAGTAAATACGCTAATAGACTTTGTCACTTCAGTAGCAGTATTTACTGTATCAATTTTGACAAATGCATACTGTAAAAACATTAGTTTGCAGTGTACTTTAAGTCCAGTTGTAAAATTTTAGATGTATTATTGGGAAATAGAATCTTGATATGAGAGAATATATCTTTTAGCAAATCAGGTGGATGGCATCTAGCATGGATAAGTAATAGTAACACATACCTTTTTTCCATTCTCATTTTTACATTGGCAAAGTGTTCAGATAATCAACTAGAATTTCCCCAGTCATCCAAGCATTTGTTTAATACTTGACAGGGATACTATTAATATCAAATCCTTTAAAATACCTTGGTTTTTCACTATTCCAAGCCACAATTGTCTTTTTGCACCTGCAGCATTTACAAAAATAACGCTATTGTAAACCTTTCTTGCTTTTCTTCCCCACATTATATTTCTTTCCTTTTTCACAAAATCCACGACTGGGGAGTGCTCCCCAGAAACAACTAGTTTCATTCAAATCAAAAATATTGTGATTATCATAGTCTCTCAAAATTTCAGGAAGTCTTTCATTCAGGAAGTGATATTAGCTCAATAAATATCTCCAGATTCTTCAAATACTGTCAATCCACTAACTTTATACTCTTGTTTCCACTTGAGTGCCAGCCACTACTACCTTCAAAGCCAAGTTTGCTCAGCCAAACAGCACTTTCTTTGGCTTGAGAGCCTCCAGGGTATATGTTCTTTGAAAGAGTCCTGATATATCAACCTAGTGTGGCACTGTCAGGGCTGCTAAAGTGCAAATTATTTGAAAGTCACTCAGCGCTGTCCTTGTCTCTTTTCAGGCTGCTCTAGCTCTTTTGAGTCAAATAGACTGGTTATCTAGCTCTGATAATCCACATTTACAACTGTTATTGCATGCTAATATCTATGAGCTACTGTAGGAGAGTGCTCCTGTAGGGTAGTATTAAAACAAATTGGAGGTCTAGCTGTTACTAAGAAATGTGCAAGCCTGTGAGGCAAATAATATTATTCATTTCAATAGTAGTTAGCTATCACTTGTTTCACTTTTACAATCAACTATCCATGAAAATTTCATTGTTGAGAATGGTTTCACATATCTGGAATTTTCACTTATTCTGAATGAGGTTCAGTCCTTGAGAGAGTCTACTATAAATCTCTCACTTTGTGTATGACATGGATGCTATCTATAGAACTGATTCACAATACTATATTCTGTTCATGCTTAATTTGCTCTGCTTTAGCATACTGCTATATTTTAAGGATGAATAGTAAAATCCTGATTCAGAGTATCAATCGTAATATTTCGGAGGATGAGGAAAAATAACAACAAAGAAAAAATTATAGCTATTAGCTATACATTTACTCCCACTTAAGGCTTTGCTATTTTGAAGAAAAAAAGAAGGGGCTCCATAGCACCAGTCGAGACCTTCCATAATATCCGCCAGTGAAACAGAGCAAGTGTGGTCACATAAACTCTTTGGAATTATTATAAATGACAATATAACTTGGCCCACCCATATCACTGGCCGCTCCGCCGGTCCGGCTGGTACGGCCATGGCCGGACCACTTTTTTCCAAAAGTGGGCGTGGTTCACAGTCCCTTTACCCAACCGGTATTATACGCATGCGCATGTTGGAGTTACTATAAGTGCTATTGCAGCTGGACTTTAGTATGGCTTCTTCGTCCGTAACTCCAGCACGCACTGTGTTGGGAGATAGTCCTCATCAACCAAAGGAGTTCAATTTTCCAAAGCGAAGTTTTGGCAAAAAGACCCTTGTTTACCGCAGCTTTCAATCTAGCTGGTTTACCAGTTGGAAATGGCTTCACTATCTTGAGGCTGAGGACATTACTCTTTGTTTTCTATGCTTAAAAGCAAAAGAGAAAGGGGTAATTGTTACATCAAACTTGGGGAGTTGTGACCAAGCATTTATAAGTTTTGGTTTAGTTCCTATAATGTTAGCTAGTAACCGTGCATGAAACTTGTGTGTAGCTATCAAGAGGGTTTTCCAACTGGAAAGATGCCACTGTTGCCTTTAAAAAGCATGAGAAGAGTGCTTGCCATAAACTAGCCATTGATGTGCCTGTGACAGTGCCAGAAACTGTTGGTAATGTTGGAGAAATGCTGGTTAATTCTTTAGCACAAGAAAGAGCTTCCAATCGGCACTGTTTGCTTGTGATTATGGAGAGTTTGAAGTTTTTGGCAAGACAAGGTTGTGCTATTCAAGGACATACTGAGAAAGGTGATGGAAACCTTTACCAGCTTCTTACACTGAGAAGTTCATCTGATACTAAGGTATTTCAATAAGTGCTATTTAATTGTAATTTGCATTTTTAGAAATGAAGTTTTGATCATTTTTGTAGTTGCAACAATGGCTAAAACGCAAAAGTGAGGCTTATCTTAGTCATGAGGTACAGAATGAAATGCTGAAGTTAATGTCCTTGAATACATTAAGAAAGATAGCTTGTGATCTTCAAGCGACAGAATTTGTGACTATTATGTTGGTTGAGTGTGCTGATATATCTAATAAAGAGCAAGTAAGTAGTTAAAGTTTATATAGTCCCTACACTTATGTAACTAATAACATCTTTTTTGTTGCTTGAATATCAATAGGTTGTGTTAGTGCTACGATGGGTTGATACGGAGCTGGAAGTTCATGAGGAGTTTATTGGCTTGTATTCAGTTTCCTCTAATGATTCTTCTGCATTATTTGCAGTGGTAAAGGATAGTTTTTTACGATTGAATATTTCACTTGCAAAGGTCAGGGGTCAGTGCTACGATGGAGCCAGTAACATGAGTGGAAGAAGAAGTGGCTTGGCAAAGAAAATCATGGATGAGCAGCCTCTGGCCTTCTACACACACTGCTATGGTCATTCATTAAACTTGGCTGTTTCTGACCTCATCAAGAATAGCAGTACTATGAAGCGAGTCCTAGATATTGCACATGAGATCACTAAACTGGTGAAGTATTCCCCTAGAAGAGAATCTCTTTTTCGTGATACTAAAGATGAATTATCACCTAGTTCACCAGGCATTCGTGTAATGTGTCCAACCAGGTGGACAGTGAAAGCAGATACATTGCAAAGTATTGTCAGCAATTATTCCACACTCCAAGAACTTTGGGATCAAGCTGTTGAAATTGTGCATGATAGTGACACAACAGCAAGAATTGGAGGAATTGCTGCTCAGATGAAGTTATTTGATTTTTTTTTTGGTCTGGTGATAGGAGAAAATCTATTGCGAATCACCGACAATTTGAGTCAGACCCTTCAGAAGAAAAACTATTCAGCTGTTGAAGGACAAGTTACTGCACTTCAAACAAAGAAAACACTTGTGCATATGCGGTCAGAGGAATCTTTTGATCTTTTATGGACAAAAGTGGATAAAATGCGTTCAGGCAAAGATGTGGATGGTCCTAAAGCTACCTCGAAAAAGAAGATGTCCTGTGCGGTTAGAAGACGGTAATGCACCTCCTGAGTATGATTTCTGTCCAAAACTCTATTATAGACGCATCTATTATGAAGCAATTGATATATTAATTCAATCAATTGGAGACAGGTTTGATCAAGAAGGCTACAAAATTTATATTGTGATGAAATCTTTGTTTTATAAATTAATGAAAAAAGAAAACTACCAAGAGGAGCTCAGAAAGATTGCTGAAGTGTATGGCAATGACCTCAACATTGCCAATTTGGAAACTCAGCTCCTAGTTCTTTCAAGTAATATACCGGAAGATGTACACGATATACACACTCTAAGAAAGTATTTTCAACATTTGTTATCAGCGGAAAGAGAACTTATGTGTGAAGTTGTCCGTCTTCTAAAAATTATTTTGGTGATGCCTGCAACTAATTGCACAAGTGAGAGGTCATTTAGTGCACTGAGGAGGCTGAAGACATATCTGAGGTCAACTATGTCTCAGGAAAGACTCAACAGCCTGATGATTTTACACGTCCACAAAGATCACACGGACAACATGATTCTCTCTGATGTGGCCAATGACTTTATCAGTGGACGTGAAAGGCGGTCAAATGTTTTCGGAAAATTTTAATTCTTAACAACATATTATACTATTCAAACGACATTTGGTGTTATACCCATACTATACATGCGCATAAAAATGAATTTGTGAAAGTTTGATTGTAGTGAATCTACTGTGATTAATCTTGTACTGTTCAAATATTAAAATTATTTATGATCTGATTGAAACAATGGTATAGTTAGCTATCTTTGAGGTTGATGCCTTTTATTCTTTTCTTTTCCTCTTTCTTGATCATGATATGAGTGGCTGAGAGGTTATTTGGTAAGTCACACCTTTAGCCACACCTACTTCCTGGCCTGACCACTTTGAAAATGCCGGAGCAGCCCCTGCATATGTATTACTGATATCTGCCTCATGTCCAAGAAACTGCCTGGCTGTATCTATCGCTCCTTTAAAATAACATCTTCAAGATGTCTAGGCATTATGTACAAAGCAGTGGTAAGGACTTTTAGAGAATAATGCAGTGTGGAGCCCTCACCAGGCAGTGCCTGAATAGGGTACAATCATTTGCAGCTAAAATTGACGACTATATAAGTGCTGGATAGAGTTATCAATCACACTAATCAACCTTCATTGTCAATCTCTCTAACCCACACAAATCTTGTAGGAAACACAATATAGTCAAAAAAATTCCCATAATTAACTTTAGTTTTTTCACCCCTTCTTGAAAAGGCCTCTTACAAATTTCTAAATGCACAGCTGACACAGGTCCTTCCAACAGCTATGCATAGTAAATCACATCCTTACAAGTAATTCTATCATCCGAGCTACTGTATTTACTTCACATGCACAACCTGCAAGAGTCCATCCATTGAAAATCAAAACCTATTTTCCAGTTATAGCCAGCTTTTTTCACTAAGTGGACCAGAGTGGAATGCCTTAACTTGTTTAAACATGTCATTGCATGTCACTCAACAAAACTTCAAACGTGCCCTTAGAGCCCACTATTTGAGACTTGAACTTTCAATTTTTTTTCCTGTCTTCAATTTTTTGGCTTAGTTATATTCCTCTATATTTATGTCCATCTGTGAGTATGACCTTTATGTTAGCTAAGCTAGTCGGTCTTCCACATGCTATTGCATTGAAATTAAAAAAATATCATTAGTATACATCAGCTTTGTTTTCTTCAGTGAATTATTTCAGCGGGGAATGACTGAATTATTGTAAGATTCATATGACCACATTGTTCAATTCAAACACTAATTGCCACAATACTCAACACTGACAAAATATTAAAATTTTATAATTTAACCGTACTATATTTCATTACCTTTCAGTTTTAGTATATGAGACACAGCATAGGGGACACTTTTTTTAAACCAATAGTATGAAGTAGTACTATCGCCTTCACAAACATACTTGCCCTCATTATAAACTTCCATATTAGAAAACACCAGTGATGAATTTACAACTACTGCATTTTCAGGAAGTTTTCCTTGATTAAAGTTCCAAGACTTGGGAGCATAATAAGATATTTTCTTTGACATACATTCTATTCTGAGTGATGATCCTTCTTCAAAATAATGCATTATATTAAACACTAAAATAAACAAAAACAATACAGATAGCATCTAGCTCTATGTAGTCAAGACAATACACTGACTATATTCGTACAACTTCAGCTCTTCATCACATAATTATGTCATTTGTTATGTCATTTCGCATTTTTATTTGTATATTGAAAAGTGTGAATTAACAATTTATGGAAATTGTATTTGTACAGTATATTATATCTATGTTGTATTCTTAATTTGTAATTAATATTTCAAGTAAATGTGACTGTAATTGGGAGAGTGAAGTGAGACTCTCACTAATCAGTCTAAAATTGATATCTTGGTATATATAGTACTTATTACATGAGTCAGAGTGTGATATGGCGAAATATTTCATGAACAGGCTAATGTATTTTCACCAACCCAGAGACGAGCGAAATTAAAGCCAGAAGCGAGTGAAATTAAAGCCGTGAGTGAAATATCTCATCATATCACTCTGACAGAGTGTAATATAGTATACCCTATATATCTTCATTCTATAGTTAGTACTATAGGACCTTAACTCACACCAAATAAACATGGCTGTAGGAGATCTCCAAACTCCAGGCTGATATTTTAGCAGCTGCTCTAAGCAGGTTGGGTAGGTTACACCAGAGGAAGGTAGCTGTAAAAACCAGGAAAAGTGGTAGGCTTGGCCTTTGCTATAACTACTAGGGTAATGAGCTTGCACAATACAGGGTGAAATAATAATCAACTGTGGAGTAATAACCACCCCGTCAAGTAACTAAAAAATATCACTGTGAAGATATCTAGGGTGGAAACTTCCATACTAGATATCTTCACAATGTTATCTTTACGTGGGACCCATGACGTTATCACATAGTATTATCTCATGGCTAATGTACAAGCTCATTACCCTAATCGTAGTTATAGCAGCAGGCCTGGCTTACCAATTTTCAGAGTTTTTAAAGCTATCTTACTCTATAGTGGATCCTACAGCTGCTAAAATGTCAGCTGCAGGGGGTGTGAGTTTTACAACCAACATTACACCAAGATTTACCAACCAACTAACTACTTCAGTGAAGATATCTAGCATGGAATAAACACTTATTACACTTGTCAGAATGACATGGCTAAATATTTCACTTCCAGGCTTTATTTTCACTTCCTCTGGCTCCTGAGAATAAATTAGCTTGCTCCTGAAATATTTGCCTTATCACACTCTGACTCATGTAATAAGTACTATAATATATATATTTAAATACCGTTGCTATATTGTTGTCAGGTGTAATAACTTGGCAAGTGTGCAATAACACTTGCCTCAAACTGTGTATTTTAACTGCCCCAGGGTTGAACTCAGGCGCTCACAAAACCTACTATGTCTTCACTGAAATAGTCACTAGACACGGCCATAGCTAAACAAAGGACAGTTTGTAAGGTAACTGCGAGTGGCAACGGTATTTAAAATAGTTAAAGCATGCGCATTAGTTTCTAGTAGATTTATCGCACCTGGTAGGTATTCCAATGTCCGTGTTTGCTCAGAACACTTTGTGTCTGGGAAACCTGCCAAGCTGTATGAAAGAGATAGCTGTGCAGTTTGTCCTCCCACAACAAAATTTTCAAGCCATTTCAGAGTCTGGGAACATTTTGGTGTACAGCTTGTTGGCATGATCACTAGACAAAAAAGCTAAATTGTGGTTAGCAGTGAACTTTGCTCATCTCGTTTCAGCCTCAAGTTTATTCATTGGTACTTCAGGTCTAAAATATGATGCTACAGACCTTGTGTTGGCACTGTTAGTACTAGCTGCAAACTCTTTGTGTCACTTGCTAGTAGTATGTGTTGTCACATCATTTCGACCTCCATGGAAAATTGAGAAGTCAGAAAGACATAGAGTACATCTTGCATATTCATCACCTGCATTAAAATGACCAAGTGACTGCTGTGTTTACGATTTAGAGGAAGCTACCTTTTTAGATGAAGCTACCTTTATGGCTCAACTAAATTTTTCAATCCATTTCGACTTAATTGGCACAATATTTTGTTCTTAAGGGGACGACCCTGGCCCTCAGCAATGATACAAACTCTACTCAACCACACAATGACAGACAGAAGATGACGAGCTAAAGAAGTCAAGCTATTATGCAACAAACCAATGTAGTGCATGCAGTGCTGTAGGCTTTTTGAATCCAAGTTATTATATAACAGAAATCAAGCTCAGGAAGCAAAGCTATCAGCGCAGAGTTTGTGGGTAAGATTGTAAACTTGTGCATTGCTTGTGGCATTTCCAGGAAAAATTGCTGATAATTACACTTCGGTGGCGGGGACAAGACAGATAAGCTAATTACGGGACTGTCCCGGACGAATCCAATACCTGCTCTCATTCCTGAAAATATCTTTACTAATACATCCCTGACCCAACCTGACACAAAATATTTGTAACAATCTAAGCTCTTATTAATTCATAAGGTCTTCTCCAGTGTGTGCACTTGGTGTCAGGAGTAAAATACATTCCCAGGTTGGTGTAGGTTATGCCAGGCCACAAATCTGCATCATAGAAAACTATAGTGTCTATAAATATATCTAAAATTCTTGTTGGGCAGGAAAGTTCACCTAGGAGTGGGAAAACCTACTACTTGCATAAAAAACGAAATGTTAGTGTTTTAGTTTAGCTCCTCGTTGTCTCATATCTGTTTACAGCAACTCTCCGTACGTCGTCTGAGCTCAGCAGCAAGGTGCACCAGGCTGCCTCTCCTCCTCTAGCCGTTATCTGGACTCTGCCACCTGAACTCAAGCGGATGGATACACCAGGCTCGATTTCTGCGGAGCGAAGACTTCCCAAGCTGAGCAGATCTAATATCTTCACCTATGGCTATCTCCAATAAACTGCTCCGCCTTCTGACTCTCTTGTTATTGTTGTATTGATGTTTATTTACTCTTGATATAGGCGGGCGCTTTTTAGAAACAATACAAACTAATTGAAAAAAAAAATTGCTCCCGTGCTCGTAGTACGAGTTATGGGGGTGGGGCTATTTCTTAAGAGAGTGGAATGAAAGTTCCAAATTTTGTAACAGTTATTCTTGGAATCTAATAATGAGAACGGCACAAAAATTTTATACACTGGTAAGCCAAAAAAAATGAACTGCACCACAACGAGAATTTTTCAATATCTTATAAACAGAAAAAATTGCGAATAGCTATATCATAAAGTAATATTTAAATGGATAAGAACTCGTTGTATTGCAGTAGAGTATCGGCTGGGCTAGTAGTGCACCAAATTGCGGAGCTCCGACTTACCCTCCAAAAAAGTGCTACAAAGTTTTACAACCAGACCCCGATATTTCCTGATTTTTCCTCCAGATTCGCTCTAAAATTAGTGAGCGGCTCTTTCGGCAGGTATTCTGTGTCCTTGTGTTACAGTAGAGAAGCCCCTGTAAATATACAATAGTGTTAATCGTGCATAGCAACCATCAACAAAAAATTGGGTAGGCGGTTTGCGGCCACCCTTAATACTGTCTTTCTTGCCAACAATAATGTCCCCAAATTTAGACTGTGTTATCCCTAATAGCGTCTTGTTCATTTCTCTTGCTAATCAATAAGAAATTGTATCTTTAGACGCACTTACAAAATACTTTGAGTTCTACATATGCAATGAAATCGTCATAGCAGCATGTGTAAATCCCACTGCTAGCCAATGTGAAAGGATAAAGATGTATAGTTGGGGCCTTCACATTAAATTTCAGCACATTATCATGAGTAATAGGACCATAACTGAACATCCAAAGTGTACTATAATAATCGTCAAATGTGGGCTTTGTAAGTTCAACTTTTTGTCCCACAACAGCTTCTATATATTGAGGGGCTATATCTTCATTTGGATTGATTTCTAACATGTAAGTGCAATTTTTGATGACATATCCAATACTCCATTATAAAATAATGTTTGTAAATGTATTTTTATAGTAAAATAGTCTAAACGTTTGCTAAAATAGTGTGAGGATCTCAAATATTCCTATTGATTCAACTTAAAAATGTTTAGTATAACAGGAAGACATGTTATTTAAGAGTAAATACTTATGAAGGTAGGTTCAATACTTTAGTTAAAGTCTTATTAATTTGATTCTTCTCTAACTTCAAAGAAATAGGTATGAATATATTATGCCTTTTACAGCCCAAAATGTTTTCTGAAGTGCTCAAAAATATTTACTATATATTTTCTAAATTGTACCCAGTTTCTTATTCATTGCTTGACAATATTAATGTAAAATACCATACATAAATTAGTTAACATTTCAATGAAAGTTGTATATAACTTTCATTGAAATGTTAATTAATTAGTTTATGAATATTTTCTACAACTTTCATTGTTAATTTATGAATGTTTTTTACTATACTTTACTACACAGCAGCTAATACTGAAATAGCTTTACTAATACCAATAAGAATTATTTAGAAGTATACCAAAGTATTATTGTTTACAATACACTTACGCCCAACACGGACAACAGCAATGGTATTAAAAGAACTGCCATTCAACTCTGTTCCAAAACATCCATAAACTCCCTCGTGATACTGTTTCGCCCGTTTAATGAATATTTTATTTTTTAAGAAAACAGCACCCTTGATAGTACGTTTCTTATTCAATGTCCAATCAGGTAGTCTTTCACTAATGCATTCTAACTCAATTTTATGTCCCTTTATAATTCCCACACTAGTTGGTTCAATAGTACCATATCTCCATTCATAACCTAAGTCAAAGCGATTAGAAAGCATGTCAAGTTCATTGTTTTATAACATGCATTTGTGAATTATACTTACCAAAAGCCAGGTACAAAATATTTATTAAGCACTGAAATAAAATCATTACTACAATAGAAGTCAATAGAGCATTTCTACTAAAATAATTATTTGCTTTCAGATACTGGCGTCCTTTGATTACTTTGTAATTGGCTGAGCGAGCGAAGCTAGAGACACTATACAACGATGTCAAATTGAGAATAGGAGATGTTTGTTATGGAGGGAGACAAGTGATCGAATACTGTTAGGTTATGACCCCACCCCCCCCCCCCCCCCTACGGCATTCACACATAAACAGAGCATAATAAATGAATTATTCATCGGATACTACAGAGTATCTTCGCCGGTTGGCCAGCAGTATTGTGTAAATACATAACCAACAGACGTATGATATTCTCAGTATCAAAATATACTGTGTACTTGATCATAAATGGCGAGCGAGCCTAAAACTACACTATTGGTTTTAACTTCACACTCAAGCTAATAAGAAAATGTCGAATTTTTAATACGATAAAGGCATTCTATGCTATAGTAACCACTCCCCGCAATTGTTTTGAATTTGAAAAAAAAGAAGTAAATAACATGTTCGGTTCTAGCCCTCCACAAGACATATCTTTATAACTTATTAGCTAGCTTTACTCTGTTACATTAAGGGTGCCCGCACACCGCCTACGCAATTTTTTGTTGATGGTTGCTATGCACGATTACTACTATTGTATACTTACAGGGGCTTCTCCACTACAATACAAGGACAAAGTACCTGCCGAAGGAGCCGCTCACTAATTTTAGAGCGAATCTGGAGGAAATATCGGGGCCTGGTTATAAAACTTTGGGGCACTTTTTTGGAGCGGTGCGGTAAGTTGGAGCTCCGCAATTTGGTGCACTACTAGCCGAGCCGATACTCTACTGCAAGACAGCGAGTTCTTATCCATTTCAATATTACTTAATGATATATTCGCAATTTTTTCTATTTATAAGATATTGAAAAATTCTCGCTGTAGTGCAGTTCATTTTTTTTTTGTTTACCCGTGTATAAAATTTTTGTGCCGTTCTCATTATTAGATTCCAAGAAAAACTGACCCAAAATTTGGAACTTTAATTCCACTCGCAATTCTTAAGAAATAGCCCCACCCCCATATCTCGTAATGCGAGTACGCGAGCAATTTTTTTTCAATTAGTTTGTATTGGTTCTAAAAAGAGCCCGCCTATATCAAGAGTAAACAAACATCAATACAACAATAACAAGAGAGTCCGAAGAGAGAGCAGTTTATTGGAAATAGCCAAAGGTGAAGGTATTAGATTTGCGCAGCTTTGGAAGTCTTCGCTTCGCAGAAATCGAGCCTGGTGGATCCATCCACTTGAGTTCAGGAGCGCATAGTCCGGAGAACGGCTACTGGTGGAGAGGCAGCCTGGTGCAACTTCCTGCGTGAGCTCAGACGACGTATGGAGAGTTGCTGTAAAGGAATAAAAGACAACATGAAGCTAAACTAAAACACCACAACTTCGCAAAGTATACGTCTGCTACTAATGCGCGATTGTTTCTGCTCGCGTATTATCGAATGGTGGGGTATTGGCGGGGAATAAATTAATGTCCGGATCTACAGGCTGTGCGCGTTGCTATGTGCGGGCACCCTTAATCACTCATGAACTCATACTCACTCATACACGCATACTGGTCGATGTCCTCGGCGTTAGTCGTCGATGTCGTCGATCGTCGATGTCATTCCTCTTTTGTTTATAACAGTAAACACGGCATCATTTTTGTTTAGTCACCAATATTTTAATATTAATGTCAGTTACTCTTGCTGGTATTAATCTTTACTCGCTAGTGAGTCTATATTTCAAGGAATATGACATTAGCTACTTGCTAACTGGTATACTCAACTTCATCGGGACAAGATTCCTAAACTTGTTGGACGGTTCGCACAATACTTGCCAACTGGTATACTCAACTTCATCGGGACAAGATTCCTAAACTTGTTGGACGGTTCCGCACATAATAAGTCAAGTTATTTAAACTTTTTCTTTGTGATAATCTTAGTAATAGTTGTAACGCACCCTACTTTCACACCACTGAACATACCTACGCAAGACTTACCTCCGCGGTGGTGGACAATGAATTTTCAAGTAAATACTGTTGCATAGGGCTTATAACTACGACAAATAGCGTATTAACTTACCATAGCCACTATGTCCAATAGAAATGGAACTCCCGTAAGTTTTTTGTTTTAACTGCACCCACCAATGAATTCAAAGGGGTAATGCAAAATATGGTATGTTTTATAGGTGTGTATAGATGGTACGTACGTAAAACGCGCCTGTGGTGAACATTTTTCTCCAAAAAACAGCGTTTTAGGCTTGACTCCAGTTTATTCTGAAACTACAGCATTAAACAAGCCTTACTTTAAAATTCAGCTCCAAAGTGTAAGAAAATTCTGGCGAAAAAACGCTTGATTTCAAGATACAAAAAGTTGCTGTGACCCGTTACTAGGTCATTGAAGACCCTTTTACTGACGTAATGTCAAAACTTCGCCGTTTAGAGGATACTGACTGCCGATTGTTTGGAGCGAGCGAGATACTATTAGGGGTGGTTAATGCAAAATCGGGTATATGTTATATATATGTATGTATGGATGGATGGTACGTATGCTCTTTAAACGCGCGCGGGGAACTTTTTTCTCCTAAAAACACGGCTATTTAGGCTTGACTCCAGTTTATTCTGAAACTACAACATTAAGCAAACCTTACTTTATACTTAAGCTCCAAAGTATGAGAAAATTCCTGCTAAAACGCTTGTTTTCAAGACACAAAAAGTTGATTAGACAGGTTACTATGGCATTGAAGACCCTTTTTCAGACTTAATTTCAAAACTTCGCCGTTTTATGGTGGGATACGGATACGGAGTGCCGGTTGTTGGTTGTCAAGAGCCGTTGGTAGTCAGAATGCCGTAGTATTAACGCTATGGAAGCTACTACTTCTCCATTCTACATTTTTTTTCCCGCCGTTAGTGAAAAGCCCGCCAATAATTTCTTAGCAACTCTCCGTATACGAGTCCAACCGGCTGGTGTTTCTAGCCTCCTAGTGTGAGTTCTAGAGCACGCCAGAGCTTACAACTGCGTCATAAGCTAGAGCTAACTGGTGTCTATCCATTTCTGCCTTAAAAATTTTTTCGAAAAAAATCGACCCATATGGCTTTACCCGGGGATACTGAAAAAAATTGTTTGCCGCGTTTAGGCCGATTTTCCCAAAACCGGTCACAAATATGCAAAATTAACTCTGGCCTTTCTTTTTTGTAGCTAAGAGCTAATTCAAATAGTCAGATTGGCTCAAATTTAGTACTACAAAAGTTACAACTGCTCAAGAAAATGAGGTAAAAAGTAATTTTGTATTTGTGTGCTAAAATTGATTGTCTTTTGTTTTTGTAGGTGAGAGCTTGTTGTCAAGAATGGTCAAAGTAACTTCAATTTGATACTACAGAAGTTATCAATACTCAAGAATGATGTAAGTAGTAATTCCATATTTGTTGGCTAAAATTACAAATTATAACACTGGTTTATTTTTTATCGTAGCTGAGAGCTTGTTCAAGAGTTACTGGTGATTGAGATTATCAGAATGGTTGATGGTTGATACTACAAAAGTTACCATTAATAAAGTAAGAGAGTGATTTTGTATTTGTTTGCTGAAATCAAATGTAATAACTGCTATTATAGTGTTTGAAGTAAGCTAAAATATAGTAACATTTTATGTTACCTAACCATCAGGCTCGCTCGCCATTTGTGCTCAAGCACACCACTAGTATTATATGTGAGTGGACCGAAGTATGTCATTTTGTACTTTGACCCTTGCATATGTTTGCGTTAGCTCTGTGTTCGACCCGTCCCAAATTACACTGAACAGAATTCCCCGTTTATCGATCATTGCCCATATCATCAAATTGAATTGTTTACCGCTTTCAAGTCTCATGGGGTGCATAGTTACACTCAAATACTTACCGGAGTACCATCTGTATTAGAGTTAGTGGCGATGGTAAGTTAATAGGTGTGTATAGATAGTTATAAGCCCTACGTAACACTATTTACCTGAAAATTTATTGTCCACTAGACTAACTACAAAGGTAAGTCTTGTGTAGGTATGTTCTTGTGCATTGTGCGTTATAAACTACTACTTAGCTAAAGAATGTCACATAGAAAATAACGTGATTTTGAAAATAACTGATTTTTTTTCTTGTTAGTTTTATTTTTCAAATCAAACGTTTGCGGGGAGTGGTTACTAGGCATTGAATATCTTTACCGTACATCATTATTAAACAAATTCTACTTTTTTTAGTAGCTTGAGTGTTAGAAGTTTAAGTCCAACGATTAACAATAGTGAAGTTTTATTATAGGCTCGCTCACCATTTAGCACATCACTAGACAGCCATTGGTAGTCAGAATGCATTAGTATTAATGCTAAGGAAACTACTACAACTCGAGGTAAGCTGAGGTAATTACGTAATTCCATATTTATTAGCTAAATATGCAAAAAATAACTCTGGCCCCTTTATGTTTTGTAGCTAAGAGCTTGTTGTCAACAGTGACTGGTAAATTCAAATAGTCAGAATGGCTTAAATTCTGTACCACAGAAGTTACCGCTACTCAAGAATGAGGTAAGGAAGTAATTTTGTATTTGTGATAAAGGAAAGTTGAGAATAGTTGAGCAAAAGCAGAGTGAGCATAAGCTAAGTGATCTTGAAGATTTGCCAAGTAGAGTGAAAGATAACATAAAAAGTGAGTGTAGTGAAGAAGGGCAAGACGAACTCACGCACTCTCGCCTGGATTTACCGTTTCTTTAACCGTCTCAAACACAAGACACCTACAGATTCTACTTCCCACACTACTCAAGAACTCAAGAACACTCGACTCAAGATTTTCAACCTTTCTCATCAACAAGATTTCGCCGATGTGTTCGCTGCAATCAAGGCAGACAGATCTTTGCCGAACTCACACTCACTTCACAAGATGCTGCCACTTCTCCAAGACAACAGACTACTTCTCAAAAGTCGTGTACGTAACCCTTCATCTCCGAAGTCACCTCAACTTCTCACTCCTCTTCACGCAAAGTCCAAACTCACTCGACTTTGGATTTCGACTCTACACAGGACTCATCTCCACGCAGGAGTCTCTGCCCTGCATTCGATCATCGCCACTCACTTCTACGTTCCAGGACTCAGAAACCTTCTCAAGAAAGTGAGCCGATCCTGCATGCAATGTCAAAGAGCGTATGCATGACCTCTCTCTCATCAGCTGGGTCTACTGCCATCCGTACAAACCACACCTTCTCCTCCATTCAAGAAGACAGGGGTAGATTTTGCGGGACCCCTCTACATCCGCCGTGGACACACCAGGAAGCCGGTCATCAACAAGTGTTACGTGGCTGTGTTTGTGTGTATATCCACAAAGGTTATTCACCTCGATCTATGTGCCTCCCTCTCTACGGAGGACATTCGGGCCTCTCTTCACCGTTTCACTGCTAGGAGGGGCTGCTCATCGGACATTTATTCCGACAATGGTAGCAATTTCGTTGGGGCCCGGGAGGAAATTCGGGAGTTGGAGGCACTCCTCGGATCAGGGAAGACACAGAAGATGATCAACCACTTCACGGAGGAACGCGGGATCAACTGGCATCACATCCCACCCAGAGCTCCACACTTCGGTGGGCTCTGGGAAGCCGCCGTGAGGATAATGAAAGTACTCTTACGCAAGAATCTACAACCACACCGACTAAGATTCGACGAACTCTATACAATTCTTCTAGACTCGAAAGTATTCTAAATTCTCGTCCCATCACTGCTCTAACCGTAGAAGAGACCCAACAAGGGTCATATTTGACTGCCGGCCATTTCTTGATTGGCAGGCCCCTTCGTGCCTTGCCATTACCATCACCTCCAGAAGGGAAACTGTCAACTCTACGTCGCTGGCGACTTGTCTCCAGACTGAAGAGCGACATATGGAACAGCTGGCTACGCCAGTACTTAAGGACACAACATGAACGGAATCGCTGGATTCAACCACGACCACCACTCAAGAAAGGAGACCTCGTCTTCATAAAAGACGAGGTACTGAAAGGAAGGACTTGGCCAATCGCACGTTTTCTGGACACATTTCCGGGAGATGACGGCCAAGTTCGCGCAGTTCTCCTACTCTGTCGTGGCAAGCAGTATACCAGAGCAACTCAATTCTTAATACCATTCTGCCTTGATGATCAAGATACCAAGTAATCAATTCTTGCCACTTCTCGCATCAAGACGATTCTGCTTCAAGCCACTTCACATGTTACTACTCTTCTATTCCACTACTACTACTCACTCTACACACCTCCTCTGGCCCCCTAACTTCTCTACTCAAGCCCGGAGTCTGTCTGGGATGCAAGCATCCAGACATAGAAGATTACAGATTACAAGAAAGAACTAACACATGAACATACCTCATCACATCCAATTAACACTTACTCGTTTTTCTTTACCTCTCTCACTCTATCTTATAATCATATTCATATGCTACAGTCAACCCACAGCTCATCCACTCATGTATTTGTTATATAACCCGCATGCCAATTCTATTAAACTTGTTGTTCACCTCTGCCTGTCTAGGAAGTAGTCATTTTTAGATAGTGCGCGCTTTTGCCTATCTACTCCAGACTGCAAGCTGCAAGGCCAGCAGTTGCAGGTAGATTATAGGCTGCGCCTGGTAAGTGGACTTCCTGGTCCTTCCTGCAGAGCAAGGAGGCCAGTGCACGTGACTCTCAAGCTGCCACGTCACGCCTCATATTCAGGCCCCGAGAGTTCACGTTCAGCTACCATATCTCCTGATGCTAGCTTTACCAATAAGTGGGTGTCATTAAGTTCTGTGGCCATCTTGCGTACATTTGCATCAAGTTGCTCGGTAGCAGCTTTGTGAAAATTGTAGTCAACCAAGGCATCACAAAAGAAGCACGTGAATAACTTTTCATCAGATTGAGATGTGCAAGAAAATGCTCCCCGGAGCCTGTCTTTAAGTGATGAACTACACTCCCCTCTAACGACTTTCTTGCGAGCCCTGTCCACTTTAGTTTTGTTGCACATAACATAGCAAGTTTTATGCCATTTTGCATTGTGCAATTTTAACGTTCCTTCGATACCTGTTCCATCATCTAAGCGAGAAATCGTGATAGGTTATGGTAGAGAAATGAATTTGCACGTGAGCATGCGAGCGCGGTAAGCATGGCGCCCATGAGAGATGCAGCTACCGCTTATTTTCTCAACGAAACCAAAGCTCATACAGTGACCGTAAGTTATCAGCTAATGTTTCATAGCCTGTTGATTGGCTTTTATTCTTACTTTTGGAGGGATCTATCAGTGATTCACTAGACGGTTGTTGACAAAGTGCACACAATGTCCAATCTGTAGGTTGTACTGCAGATACAGATCTTAAAGACAGGAGCTTCAATTTTTTGGTAGCCATTCTTCTGAAATGAAAACAGACAGCTTGGATAGCTATAGGTAGCTAGATAAAGACTATGCACACAAGAAACCCACAAACTCACCTTTAGGTTGTTAAAGGAGCCAGAGCAGCTAGACCACATGGCCTTAGTGATGAGTCACCAAAAGTACTGAGCATGTGCAGTGAAAACCACATTGAAAGTATGCTGCATGTTTCTAACATGCTTTTTGAGATGGCTTCATTAAATCTCAGAATTAGCTAATGGCACTGACAATTGTCAAAAATCAAGTTCATTGCCGTTTATATATTGATCAAGAAATTAAAACGCATATAACTTTGGATTGAAACAAGATATGACCATGATTTTGGTTTCATTTGACTCCTTATGATGTCAGCTTCGCTCTGATACCTAACACTTTATAAATATTTCAAGTGAAAAATGGTGCTAGACTACAAATTGTAGGTTCCCATTAAATTTGTAATCAGCACCCTCAAAAACCCCTGTGTACTCATTTTCATGCTTTCTGCCAAAAGTGAACATCTTTTTGACATATCTTACAGGCTATGATGCTTGTTGTAAGTTAGAAGGAGGAGTAACGATCCCAAAGAGTGTTGAGAAATCGATCCTGAGAGGGTTCCATGGCGTGTAATGGAGAGATCTTGAGTACATGAATTGCTTCAGGAGGTCGTGTGATCTTCGAAACTGGCCAAGCATCCGGCGGGCCAGAGAGCCACTGCGGACCCGACCACCATAGTTGTGAGGCTATCAGGTCTGATGCAGCTACTCCCCAACTGGCCAGGTCGGCAGGGTTCTGATCGGTTGGCAAGTGTTGCCACTTGGTGAATGGTAGCTGATCGGTGATGGACTGCACCCGGTTGGCGACAAATCTGTCCTTCAGTTGATCAGGTGTCTTGGAGAGCCAGTGTAGCACTATTGTGCTGTCAGTCCACGCGAAGATGTTCTTGGTGTCAATTTTGAGAGTGATTGCCGTCGTAGAGAGAAGTTTAGATAAGAGATGTGCTCCTAGGAGTTCGGCCTTTGATACCGTTATGTGACAGACCGGAAGGACCCTGGCTTTGGCTGTCACCAGGGCCGTGTGAGAGCTGCCATCTTCCTGCACCGCGCGCAGGTAGACGACAGCTCCATACGCAAGAGTGGAGGCGTCCGAAAAGCCATGGAGGCTGAGAAACATAACTGACCCTGTGAAGTATCGTCTTGGGATGGGGTGTTCTTTGAGAAGTGAGAGTTCCTGTGTCCAGGAGGTCCATGTGGATTGTAGATGCTCAGGGAGAGGTTTGTCCCACTTGAGTTGTCGGCGCCAGGTGTCTTGTAGGATGATCCTGGCCATGATCGTCACGGGTGAGTAGAGTCCAAGTATGTCAAAGATGCCAGCCGAAACGGACGCGACATGGCATTTCGAGATGATCTTGGGGGTGGTGAGCTCTGGGACTGAAACGAAGAGGTTGTCGTGTTGGGTGTCCCAGTGGATCCCAAGAGCCTTAGGTGATTGAGATAGGAGGAGCTCTGTGGAAGTTTCCTCTCGCAGGCGGGCAGGAGTGTGCGACATGAAGTCGTTGGAGTTTAATCTCCACTTGCGAAGGGTCATGCCCGCCTTTGAGAGTAGATCGCAGAGCTCGTTGCGCAGGCTGTCTGCCTTCTCGACAGAGTCAGTGCCTGTAACAAAATCGTCGACGTAGAATTCGTCGAGTATGGCCTCGGCAGCTCTCGGAATGGTGTCCTTGAACTGCTGAGCCAGGAAGCGTAGGGTCTGGGTTGCCAGGTACGGCAAGGAGGCAACACCAAAGGTGACCCGAGCCATGTGGCAGTCGACGACTTGTCCGTTGGCCTGACGAAGTATGAAGCGGTGAAAGTCTTGATGTCGTGTATCTAGCAAGATTTCACGAAACATCTTGCTGATGTCGGAGGTGAGGTCAATTCTGTGTTGGCAGAACTTGAACAGAACATCTGCTAGATGCGGGTATAAGTTAGGTCCAATCTCGAGGAGATCATTTAGAAAATGTCCGGATGTTGACTTCGCCGAAGCATCAAACACAGGACGGACCTTCGTCGTAGAGGAGGAATACCGGAAGATAGTAAACATCATGGGATTGATGAAGTTCTGGAGGTGGTATGACATGGGCATGGCTCAGTGTCAAGTATTCTTGGAGGGCACTGTCAAATGCGTGTAGCTTTCCTTTGGCTTTGAGGGATCACTCGTTGTGGTAGAAGCGTGATAGAGCCAGTCTCCGAGAGTCTCCTAGAGGCGGAGGATCTTTCTTGGATATCTTCACAATGATATCTTTAGGTACATAACCCATGAAATAACTCACCATATTTCATGCTGTTATTTCACAGCTGTACAATCTTATTACCCTTTTGTAGTCATAGCAACAGGGCCAAACTTTTCAATTTTCTCAGGTTTTTACAGCTACCTTCCTCTGGTGTACCCTGCTCAACAGCGTTAAAGGTAGGGAGACAGTCACGCGTCCATCCTTGAGTGTCGTAGTCTTGTTGAAGATTTCGACCGTGCGTAGCTCATCTTCAGTGAGTGTAGGTGCATCTGGAACTTGTTCCAGAGACCAAAGACATGAGAGGTCATCTTGTAGAGTTGAGACTTGAGAAATCAGTGTGAATACTTTAGTGTAGGAAGCCAGAGGTCCAACAACACCGTAGCCGAATTCAGTTGAGATAAATCGGTGGCGGTTGATCTTCATGACTTCCCAGGGGTGTTCTTCCCCGAGGATGATGTCAACTCGACCGCCCATCAGGGGGTCACTCAAAACTAGGCCTTGTTGTGAGGCCAAGTCGAGGACCGCATCGTGATTGGCAGGAGGAGATGTCGTGAGCGTTTGAGGGCTGATGGAGAATTCTATGGGAGGAGTCTTGAATGATGATGTAGTCGATTGGAGAGAA
>WLWD01005179.1_pt1 | contig 31045 bp, 38 predicted proteins | sample 6712731 | NCBI WGS metagenome assembly WLWD01 (sample SAMN12718690, study PRJNA576275) | sponge metagenome | isolation source: marine sponge | host: Mycale hentscheli | place: New Zealand: South Island, Marlborough, Capsize Point | collected 2014-11-01
TACTCCTATGGGACTCTTTTCTGCTTCCACGGCTTGTCTCGTATCTAACAAGTCCTTCACTTTCATCAGAGAAGGAATCAAGAAAAACATGGTGACCTTTTTGTACGGATCCAATTTACTTCGTGTAACATTTGTATCTCGATCTAAATATTTTGAAATGGTAGTTTCATGTGATCCTACATTCCAAGACTCCATTCACCATGAATGTACTGCTCTAAAACAAGAAATAGAGGAAGCTCTAAAGAAGGCCAGTTCCAGAATGAACTACAACAGCTACATGAACTACCAGTTTGCCTTTGACTGTCGTTCACATGAAGGAGGGAATCATCTCGGGGTCGTTGATGGAGCGCACTCTGTCCCCAAAGTCATGAAATGTCTCTTCAATCCAGACAACCCACAAGCAGTTGTACTCACCAATAGACACCTCATTTGGTATGGACAGGTATGTAGAAATAGACTATGTATTCTAACTTGTATTAACTAACTCTCATTTATTTTGTATCAGATATACGAAAAGAAAGATCCTGCAGTAGAAATCTCTGAAAGTAAGTCAAGTTGTTATTTGTATTTAGCTAGTATTATTGAAAATGTTTTATTATTAGGTGGCAACAACTTGAGTGTATTTCTGAGTGTGTATCCTGACTTGGTCCACTCAGTGACGCCTTGTGTTATGACAGTAGCTGATCACTTCTACAGTAAAGGACTCATATCTCCTGACATGTATGACCAGCTCCTTCAACGTCAGAACTGGATTGATGTAGAGAAGACAAGGAACCTTCTGAGTAGCATTCGTACAGTCTTATCATCTAGACCTACTGCCCTCAAGGAGTTTGTTACTGTATTGTCTCAAGTGGACTATTGTAGACAAGTGGCAGATAAAATACAGCAACAGCTTCAGTAAGTATTTTGTTATTGTTGTAGTATTTGTGTTATTGTTTTGATTTTGTAATAGAATTGTGGATTGAAGTCTGTCAACACTACATGGACATACATTTGAAAACTCTCATTCTATTGCATTTTACACTTTTTTATATATCACACACAGTTGATAATGTATCCCATATTTCAAATTGGATATTGAATTTGCACATTGTCAAGTTTTTAATTTTTATTGCAGCCGTAAATTTTCATTAAAATATAAATTATTAGCCATATATTATAATAGCATACAAAGGTAGCTAGTGTATGTTTTCAAGTGGTTTGAACTGGTAGCTAATGGTGGGCCACACAACTAGCAATAACTTGAGTATATTTCTGTATCCTGACTTGGTCCACTCAGTGATGAGGCCAACTTTTGGACTGGAAGACACAGGTGAGGCCAGAATTCTTCTGAATAACATTCATACAGTCTTGTTATTTACACCCACTTACTGATTAGTTACTATAGAAAGGCAGATAGTAGTTTCAGTGGGTGTGACATGTTTTACAGCAAAACTTGAAAAAATTACAAAAAATATAAAAAAAGAAATAAAGAAATGTGCTTCCCCTTAAACTCCATGATAGCTAGGGGCAATTATGCTGAAATGAATGTATTCATTTAACATAAAACAACTCTAAAGAAATAATGTAGTGCCTCCAAGGAAGCATATTTGATTTTGTTTAGTATTTTTATACAACTAAAACCATTTCAAAAATTGTTTTAATATTGGAATATAAAATTATGACAATCAAGTATTATTGATTATAATTAATTGTAATCTTTTGCCAACTTCAAAATTCCTTGAGTTCATACACACATACCCACCCACACACACACAAACACACACAACAACATCAAAATTTTAACCATTACACACAAAGTTTTTATGGCTTGCATAGCAACCCACAGTCTTAATACATTTCAAAAAGCTTAGAATATTCACTAGAAATTTATTATGAAAACATCAAACCTTTAGCTAACCCTCAAAAATTACTTGAAGGAAACTCATTTTGAGCTAATTCATTTATCTCCTACAGCTAACAGCTGCTTGAGGCACATAACAGCTGCAATATGACTGGCAGGAATGACCTCTCACCAAGGTGACCTCTTGAGCAGGCTGACCTTGTATTATTATTTTTGTTTTATTTCATTTTTTGTTGGGAGAGAGGACAAAATTAGAGAGTTGTTTGTTTGTGTGTGTGTGTTTGTGTCTTTCTTGTGTGGAGGAGTAAATTTTCAGCTAATTATAGTAAGGTCAGTCTAGAGGTCATTCTGCATGAGAGGTCATGATGATGAAGCTCACAAATTGCAGCTGTTTGAGAATGTTGCCCAAATTTCAGATATGTGAATAGACTGCAGCTATGTGAATAGACTGGGTGAGCTTGTTTCAATAAGAAATAGTAATAATTTTAGTTTAGGAAAGAGAGAGTATTTGTGTATGTACATATTGTATACATGTGTGGTGTGTGTATGTGTGTGTGTGTGTGTTGTGATAGTGGAATATGTGTCTGTGTGAAGATAAATTAGTTGTGGTGCAGCAAAAAAGTAAAGACTTGAGGTGTCAATTTTTTGTTAGTGTTAGCCATAACCATTTAATCTCATTATTATTTTAGACTATTTGCTGCTTATGATTAGTTCATGGCCTTAAAAGTTATTTTTCTTCTAATTGTATTCTTGATGGTGTAGATTAGAGAGGGTTTTTGTTTGTGTGAATGTGTTTGTGTGATCTTTTATGTGGAATAACATTTTCAGGTAATTATTGTAGTGTGTTAGGAAAAAAATATGGGCATAATTTTAATTAGATGCAATAATAATGAAATTTCTGGGTAATTATGGCTATAGCTGAAGCTTACAAGATATTTACACCTCTACCACAGACTACTAAAATGTGTCACATTGTCCTCTCACATCTAGAATGAGAGTACATATGTACTTGTTGTTACACAACAAGCAATTCTAACCCACTTATTTATTCCCCCTAATTCTGACCCTAATTAAATATACACTGAAATGACAACTATGCTGTGATTGTTTCATCCTTATTAAGAATCATCAGTATGTTATAATCACTATGAAGTCATGGGTGACAGTGTACTATAATAACTTATATAATAATGTAGCACTAAATAATTATAGGATACACCCATAACTTCATAATGATAAACATAGACAATCAGCATTAGTTAGTGTGTGTGTTTTTATGTTGATCGACAAGTTTTCTTACCTGTTATATGTTCACGATGTCTAGTCGAAAAAAAAAAAAGTTCAAATCATGACACATACACACTCTCCTCCTTTGGGTGGAGGTGGGGTAATTATTTTTTTTTTTTGTTTTTTATTCGATGGGGGAGAGAAGGGGATGAGACTGAGAGAGCGCAGAAGATGGACGGGAGGCGCTGGGGAAGGGAAAAAAAGTCTCAAAAGATGGGGGGAGTGGGTGGGGGGGGGGGGGGGTGTGTGGTGGGTGGGGGTGGGGGACCAGTAGGGGCGGGGGGGGACTAGTGGTGCGGTCGTAGTAGGGATTTGTGTTACTTCGGGGGAGAAGGGTATCGGCGCAGGAACGGAGAAGAGTGGTGAGGGAGGCGGGAGAGGGGAGGGACTAGACCGTGATGCAACCAGGGGTGGTGTTATTTAACGGCAAGAGGAGTAGGAAAGGGGGTGGAAGGGAAAGGGATGGGCTAAAGAGAGAGAAGGAGTGAGGAGGGAAAAAAGGGAGGGAAGGGGAGGTGTGTAAAGTCGGGAGAGAGTTGTGTGGAGGATGAAATAACGGCTCCTCCTACACACAAGAAATACATCACACACCATACAACCTCTTCTACACACTAAATATCGTCCCACACATACAACTCTCGTCTTCCTACACGGAAATATCATCACACACACATCAAACAACTCTCTAACACGAAATATATCACACACATACAACACTCTCCTCTCCTACACATGAACTATCATCACAACACTACACACACTTCCCCTGCACACTGAAATATCATCACATACACTATATAATTTTATTAAATTATTTTGCCAGAGGAAGTTCATAACTGTCTATTTAGCATAATGAACAGAAGTATGAATAATTAAGCTATCCAACTTCTTTGTGAAGTCAAATCTGGATTTGTTGATTGACAAGAATACAGCTTTCTAATGGTGCAAACCCTGGATGAGTAGCTGTTTTGGTTCAAAAGATATTCAAGATATTTTCTAGCCAACCCAAATTGTGTGTACACACTATAGACCTCACCAGTAGGGCAGCTGCTTCATTGTGAGAGGTGGTGTTATTACCACAAACCCATTAGTGATGACCAAATAAGGTCATACTGGAACTGGAGCAAAGTACACTATAATAACAATAATAACAGAAAATATTAATATCAGGCATTGCTAGTTCTGTTTTAAATGTATTTTATTCCAACTACACCTTTATCCACAACTATTAAACCCTCAACTATAATCATAACCTCCTCTTCTATTTCCAGCTAATTCAACTCTAGCTACACTGCTTAATTGCCTCTCTAAGTTAAGTTAAACTTACCGACCCCCCCCCCCCCCCCCCCCCCTCTATAACCACTGAGCTATGACACTGAGCACTGGTAGCTGAAACCAGGGTTCCTGACTTCAGATTCCCAGCAACAATTAAGATTTTTTTTTTCACATTTCTTCCTTTGCTTTTTCCCAGACTCCTTTAAGTAAGAAAGTTTTAATCTATTTTGTATGAAGGTTCAGAACTTGATAATTGTGATGATAAAGCCTTTTCAATCCACTAATTCTGGCTCCTCATTGGTATTTCCAGTCGACACGGAAAAGGTGTTCTGACGGCACATAATTGGTGGTCTGTTGAGTACGAGACTGCAGCAAGTGGTAGTACTCAACATATAAAGGGAAAGTGTAAAGGTCTTGGAAGTTGTGAGTTGTCGTAGCTCAGTTATTAAGCACTGGTGGCTAAAACCAGGGTTCCTCGATTCCCCGGTGACAACTAAGATTCTTTTTCATGCTTTTCCTTTGCTTTCCCCCAGACCCCTTTAAGTGAGAAAGTTTCAACCTAGTTTTTATGAAGGGTCAGAACTTGATAACTACATAGTTACTGGATTCCTGGCTTAAACACTTTTTTTTTTTTTAATGAAGTTTAATGGCACATTGAACGGGGTTAACAGAAGACCTAGACCTAGTTGCTGGATTCCTGGATTAAACACATTCTTTGATTAAATGCCAAATTGTCAAGGATTAAAGCTATCACTCGCTAATAGTAGGCTAACTTTTTTAAAGTCATTAGCAATTGTAGCTACACTGTATTGTTCTCTCACTATCTCCTTATTTCAGTATTAGCTTCCACTGGAACTTCGTTGTCAACGTACGGCTCCTCCTAATTTGTTAAAAAACATTCCGTCTAAGGTAGGTCATTCTGTGGTAAAAATGACCTAAGAAACTGTACATTACTTAGGTTAACGCTGCACGCATGCGCACTTACCCATACTATTTCACTTAGCTGCGATGGTACTGTGCCATCTCCATTAGTTATGCAGTATTTCAATTAGTTACGCGCTATTTCACTTTCCCCGTGGGATTTCAATTGAACAGCGATTTTTCCCATACATTTTAGAAGGGAAACTTGCACGCCGTACTATTATATATTTAATAGTACAGCGCGTAAGTTGCCCATTAAAAATGTATGGGGGAAAAATCGCCGTTCAATTGAAATCACATGGGGAAAGTGAAATACCACGGTAGGGTAGCTAAGTGAAGCAGTACGGATAAGTGCATATGCGTGCAGCATTAACCTTGGAAACGTACAGTTCGAGTAGTTTCTAGTTGGAGACAATGTCATTCTTTACCACAGAAGCTCTACCCGTATTAGACGGAATGTTTATGAACAGTTTAGGAGGAGCCTTACGTTGAAAACATAGTCCCAGCGGAAGCTAACCCTGAAATAAGGAGATAGTGAGTGAACAATACAGTGTAGCTACAACTGCAAATGACTTTTAAAAAAGCTGGCCTACTAAGCAAGTAATAGCACGGGTAACCTGTGCTATTACTTTTACATAATAAAAGAAAATTTGACTTTTATTTCTTTGCAATTGTCAGCCATTCTACCAGCAGAAATTAATTGAAAGCAAAAAAAAAATTAAATAAAGCAAAAAGTATATCATATGTTTTATTCCGGAGAGAGCACGCCAAGACCATCAGATACACAATGTCCACATGATAAAGAATGTACAATAAAAAAACAAATGATTAGCTCTAATTACCCCGCACTTACCTAAGAGCTAGAAAGGAATATTGTAATGTCCACACCAGATCTTGTCCGAGTAAACCATATTGAAGCCTTACGAGTTCACACCTACAGGGATATTATGACATAATACAGATGTAGTTTATCTTTAATTGAAATAATGATGGCAATTCACTATGAATACAACATGCAATTATCATAATTTTTTTCAAAATCCTATTTCAAACACAATCAAATGACATGGCAATATTAATATATTTAGCTGGTGTAATAGTACATTTTTACTGTGTCAACCTGAAGAGCATCCATCTCAGTAGTCCCGCAAATAGATAATTCAGATTTCTTTTTGCTTGCCAAGTAACACAAAGTGAAGTACAGCATTGATTGTTGGCAAATGTGATGTTGTCACAACAAAACATGAATAGCAGCTGTCTAACTAGCATCCACAATGGAGAACAAACAGAAAATTAGCAATTTTGTACAGATTATAATAGCCAAATTAGAATAATAAACCATGGAAGACCCAGAAGGATTGGTTAATTAACTGCAATCTGTCACTTTGAGTTGTTTTGTTTTTTTAACGTTTAACTAAAAACACAGGAGACCTCTGAATTGCAATAATCAACCCCCAAATTCTGCTGAATAGTTGGTAAACATCTAATTGCTATTAATGGTGCGATCCAGTCGTGCATAGTGACAAGCCAGCTAACTCAGCTAATTAAATACGGAATAAGTCGTCTATTCATTGAGCCCAAGGCATGAGTTTAGTCTCATGACAAAACCTTACCGTCTATAAACACAAAACCTATTTTAGTTGTGCTGCTATAAAGATACAAACATCTGATATTTGATAATGTCCTCCACTACTAAACTCCAATGTTTACTGGTAGCAGCACTACCATTAGCAGAAAATATTTAAATTAAGCACATACACTGTTGAATGCAAAATGCAATATTAGAGCGGACTGAGAAAAGATAGCAAGCATACAATCTGGTAAGCCTTACAGATATCTTCAAATACTGATTTCTTTCTCAAAGCTTATGTTATTGCTGAAAATGTTTTGAGCAAGTCTAATGAAATATGTCATTAGAAGCCCCACCCCTTCACATACAGAAGAAGCAATGTACCACACACACGTATATATGCCTTCGGCTAGACCCGAGAGTGTCTCCCTCACTTCCCTTGCCCAACAATACACAATATTTGGAAGGTACTTATTTTCTTAAGAGTTTGAACCCTCTCCCGTTTAGCCTATGGGAATCCTACATAATTAATGGCTGTAGGGTAGGGTTTCATACAGGATGTTTTCTTGAGGGGGCGTCGAGTGTAAAACGTGAGTTACTTTTTTAAAGAAAGTAATAAGAGAAGGTCTATTGCCAAGTATGCTATTTAGGGATTAAAAAAATGATAAAAAGTTATGGAGTCAAAGTCACTGAAGCACCAGGGCTCCAATAAGTCCTACAATGACTGAGAAATTCTGCTGTCTTTAATGAATTTTTTTTAGACATTATAACTACATGTAAGTGATATTGTGCTTTCAATTGGTAAGACTACAGCTGAGAGATTTAGATTACGAAAAATTGGCAATTATTTGGGGGAGGGAAATCCCAGGTTCCTCCCCCACCCCCTTCTATGAAACCCTGTGCTGTAGGGTAATATATTGATTTCAGAGTTACATACATTTCAGAGTTATATACTAACCTTTTTCCTAGAGGTGAGTCACTTTGTGGTACTTCTGTACAGAGTAACTTGCAGCCTTTGCAATATCTATGATATAAGAATATAATTCTCAAAAAGAAAAAAAAAAGGAGGTGGGGAGGGAGGGTTCGCAAGGCCAGATTAACAACTAGGGGTTGGATGAAGCTAGGTAGTCTCGCATTCTAAACTTTTTACCAAACTGCTACACAGAATAGTCTGGTAACATTTCTGTATCAAAGTTGTTATGCTGGAATATGGAAGTGATTTTTGGAGCTAGAGATAACCTTGATCTTCCATATTACTTAGTCAACACAGATAAAATGTTGAAACCAAATACAGACTCTTCATATCCAGTGGGAGTAATAGCAAAAAGTCATCTTCAGCTAGAAAAGATCTTGCAGATTCCTTTATGCCATAGCCTACGTATGGTCTAGATACACCACACTATGAGAGAGAAGGAGGAATGGGGCCAATTTTAAATGGATATGCATGCTGAACAAGCTGTAGCACAAACCACACCACTAAATAACTTGACCATTCCTGGCCAGCAATTAAACTTATCAAGATTGGTCATCTATTTCAAACATAGCTAATATAAACTAACAGTTAGCAAAAATAATTATACCACATAATAACTATAATGAGTACAACATTTGATGGATTTACTCTCTTATTATTATTTCATGTTACAATAATGGAGTTTTGACTGTTCAAGTTTTGTTAATATAGCCAGAGAATAGGCTGATCAAAATGATTGTAAAAATCCAAGAAGGTAAAGGTTACACAGCCAACTTCTTTACCTCCAAAAGCTAAATTTGCAGTCAATTTTCTGGGACAGGGCATTAGACTTTTTACATACCTGCATAGCTGCACTCCTTGTACATTTCGCCTACTTCCCTCAGGACCTTTTCTTGCACCGAAGTTCTTTACTCCCACAAGCGTCCAAAGAAACCCTTTACCTAACCTCCCTCCACCGCTCCCCCCCAAAAGTTTAAAGTTCAATGGCTATCGCGCACCTTGATGGTCGCCCACACAACTCATTTACTTGTGTATGTCTCTGTCCTTCAGTGTTGTATCATAGCCAAGATAATCAGCTTTTCAGTCAAAATAAAAAAATTCTGGAACTTTAGGGACTTAAATGTCCAGTGCAACATTTTGATCTTTACCAGAACATTGGAAAACTTAATTTATCTGAGACAGAGTTGAACAAAAATCACAAACTAATAAATAGGATCCTAGGTATAAATTATTATGAAGGTATAGTGTCAAGTGATGTCTTTGTGAGTTGCTTGAGGACTAGACTTCCATATAGCCCTCAAGTTAGTGAGCAGAGCTTGAGAGGACAGAGGACCAGTATCGTCAGATGAAGAGTTCGGAGGTGACATGCACTCTCCTCCCAGAGCTACCTTGGACCAGCATTGAGAACAAAGGTCACTAGAGTTCACCTTAGACAGCTATATCACAAACATTGTGTGAGAACAAAGGTCACTAGAGTTCACCTTAGACAGCTATATCACAAACATTATTGTGGTAGAAATTAAATTATCAACAACGACAATAACAACAACTACGACAACATGAAGACAACATCACTGCGGCAACAACAACAACTACAAGAACAATAACCATAACAACTACAACTATGGTAAAAATTAAACAATCAATAACAATGATAATAACTACGGCATTTGAATATGTCCTGATGTATCTTACCTTGGCTTGGAGTAGAGCTAGGTGACTTGTAAGCTCTTTTACTTCTTCATTCACATCCTTCTCCCTCTGCTGTGCTTGTTTACACTGCCACGCCTTCTCCTCTAGCTCACTGGCATATTCTGCTATTTGTGTCTTGGCCAGAACCAGTTCTCTCTCCAGATCCTCCTCATCCATAGGATCCTCTCGCTCCTTCTCCTTCTTCTTGTCTTTGTTCTTCTTCTTTTTCTTCTTCCTGTCTTTGTCGTCTATGTGAGCTATCGGAGAATCAGCCGCTCCTTGAGATTCTACTTTCTGCAGTTTTCTGCCGCTCTTGCTTCTCCCAAGGAGCTTCTTTTTCTTCTTCTTCTTGTCATGAGGTTCCTCACTCTCTTCCTCTGCCACCGGAGTGCTGTGAGATGCGGGTGCTGGGCTGGCTTCAGAAGTGTCTCCCTCGTGAAACAGATTCTGTTTGGAGTCAGTGCTGTGGCCTCTGCGAATGAATGGGCTGTTCTGAGGAGATGAAGAGCCTTCCTTGTACAGTGTACTGTGGCTGGATTGAGTCCAGTAACCAATGCCATCTCCGCCACCTTCATCAGCCCCTCCCACTTCTGTGTGGGCGGGCGGTGAAGAAGGTGAGTGGTCTGTGAGAGCTGCTGGTTCTTTACTCTCCTAGAAATCAGATCAGATGCTAACATTAAAGCAACAATGCCGTCTTTATCATCTTACATCACCAGACTCCTCATCTTGCTCGGCTGTTCCAGTCTCACTCCTCTCTGGAGACACCACACCCACTTCTTCCTCCTTTTCCAGCTGAGTAGCCGATCCTTGTCGACCAATCTCTTCTAACTTCTTCCTGGCCAGTGCTAGTTCCCTCCTCATCTGAATCATCTCCTCAGCCTCCTGAGCACGCTCAATACGCCCGCTAATGAGTTGCTGGGCTAGAGACTCGCACTCCTATAAAAGACATACAGATCCACATCAACATTCCATGCACTGATGCTCACCATGGCAACCACTCACATGTTGCATCTGAGACAGTCTCATACTGATATCCATGTTCTCATTCTGCAGTCTCTGAAAATAGATGGACATTGAAATGTGTTACTTCTATTCCAGCATCACCTGTACTCCTGACATCCATTACCTACCGTCATCTCAGTGATCTCTAAAGCCTTCCTTGCTTTCTTGTCCAAATATTCCTTTGCAAATCTAAAGAAACAACACAACCAACAAATACTGTTGTTATCACGCCAGTAACGTGTTTCCTCTATCAACTGTGTGGCTCCTCCCTCTACTGTGTGACTCATCCCCCTACGGCACTGCATGGCTCCTCCCCCTACTGCGTGGCTCCTCCCCAAACTATGTGGCTCCTCCCCCAACTGTGTGGCTCCTCCCCCAACTGTGTGGCTCCTCCCCCAACTGTGTGGCTCCTCCCTCTACTGTGTGGCTCCTCCCCCAACTGTGTGACTCCTCCCACAACTGTGTGGCTCCTCCCCCAACTGCGTGGCTCCTCTGACTCACTTCTTCATTCTCTTAGACTGCAGTTTTATCTTCAGAGCTCTCTGTATCAGTTGTTCTGGTTCACTCTCGTGCAATGATCTCATTCCTTTCTGGAAATACTGTACAAACACACAAACATCACTACACTCTACCTGACACTAGTGGTGGACGCATGTCAATATTCAAACAAATTTAAAATTGTTTTGTTAAAGTTTCATAATTAGGTTTCTGAAAAATAAATAAAATCACATATCCTAGCACTTGTGTCTGTGGAGTGGACGAGGAAACACAGAAAACACAGGAGGAGGAGAATCAACAAACAAACAAACAAACAAACAAACAAACACAACAACAAACAGTATGATAGGCTTTAAACATAATATTCCAGTCTAGCAAGAGGGAAGAAAAATCTATTTCTTCTATTCTCTCAGCACACTCTGTCATTCTCTTACCTTCATCATCTCCTCCATGTCCATCTTGACCAGAGTCTCTGTACTAGTCTCCAGCAAAGCCAGGCCAACTCTAAACAAGAACTCCTTACCCTCCACCATCACCAGATCCAGCACTCTGAAGGACACGTTCAGCGACAACACAGACGCAAACATCGTCAGAAACCATGGCGATGCATAGATAGAAGTCTGGAAACCCTGTACCAGATGATGACACACCCACAATAAAAGACCACTCAGAAAGATATGCTATTGGCTGACACACTTACCACAGCCTTGAAATGCTTGGACAGAAGTGGGTATGTCTCCTACAATTATATGAGATTAATTACTACATTCAAAGAGTTCAACATGATCTATTGGGTAAATATATGGTATCCGCTATACAAGTATTTATTGACTGAACTTAACTACAAAACAATAATTTAGTTTACATGCAAATACGCCTCATTTCAATTATTTCACTAACTAATGTCTACAAATATACTCTGACTAAAGTATATACTACAATGAATTCAAATTCAACAACATTGATTACCAAGTTTGCCACTAGAAAGAGCACAACATATACAATATATATTAAAACATTTGGAGTCTCTTACCTCTATGAGCTTTTCCAGCTGGTAGAAACAGAGAGACAAGTCAGTCATGGTGGGCTTGTAGAAGTCTCTCAACTGATACGTGCTCATAAGATTCACTAGAACACAGAATGCCTCTTCCTCTGGCATCTGACACACACACACACACACACACATCACTTACCATTACTGTGCACACAGTAAGCTGTGCTTAAATAAATAACCCCTCCCCCCCCCCCCCCCCCCCCGACAAAAAAAAAAAAGAAATAAAAAATACAAAAAACTAAAATAAAATACAAAAAAAAAAAGTGTTGACTTTGTCAACCCCCCCCGCCCCCCCCCCCCCCCCCAAACACACAACAAAACACAAAACAAAAACAAAAATAGAAAGAAAAAGGAAGAAAAAAAAAAGAAAAAAAAAAAAAAGCACCAGAGTGTGTACTGGGCATGTGCAGATGCATGTACACACATACCTGCATGAGAAGCAGTCCCACTATAAATGGACTTCCCTGGCAATACCCAACCTCCTTGTCATACACGGAGTACGCCTTCAACACATTCAGGAGACTCTCCTGACCCAGCCCATCTCGCTCCTTGAAGAAGGCATGCTCAGGAAACGTCCGGTTGAGGTCACGCTTGATGGCACGCTCATGAGGGGATGACTCCTGCAATTTAAAAAAAACAGAATTGCATTCGTGTACATCTAGGCTATGTACACCAGGTTATCATCTTCATAGTATTGCGTAATCTGAACTGCTAATACAATCTCTGCATGTCTCGGCGTGTCATCTAGCAGCACATACTTATGAATACAAGAAAATAATTATAGTCGCCTAATACACAGGTGTTTGGTAAGGGGTCAACATTGGTTTGGTCCTAACCTACACCAGCTCATTAGTAATCCCAAAGTAATTAATAGGGACATGCCAATATAGCACAGAAAACCAACCACAGTGTACCACTGCAACCAAGATGACCACACCTTACCACATTCTGACAAACTGCTACCACACTGCTCACCTACCCATGCTACACAAAGCATCAGTTATCTCCTTAGGTCTACCTAACTCTGCACCACGTAATAACCAATCCAACCTCAATAATGAGTATGCCCCTGACATTAGTGTGATAATGAATGTGTGCATGACTCACTGTAATGAGCACAGGATATTTCTCCTTCAGTTCTGAGTTAATTGAATTAGACAACAGCTGCCAGGCCATGCCTCTCAAGTGCTCCGGTACACCTTGACGAGTAAGATGGCGGACTAACTTGGAGTTCTTGCTTCCTGTCTCCTCCCAGTTCTTGAGAAGTTCACTCCACTGCTGCCACTGGGTCTCTTCCAAACTCACCGGTGGCTTCTCCTAGCAACACATAACAACCAATCATTAGGACAACATATATATATATATATATATATATATATACACCAGGGTTTCATCCAGGGGGGGGGACGGGGGAGTTTTGACCCCCCCAGTCAAAATGCCAGGGGGGGATATCCCCCCCACTTTTTTTACCTACCTATTAAAGTTAATTGCCTACAAAAAAGTCATATTATATTGGGAAAACAATCAGAGTTCAGTATTTTTGCATCACAACAAAATTCGTCTGGGCTTCACCGATTTCCACAAAAAAAGTGAAAAGTTTACTCAGAGTATTTCTGCTTAGTTGTGAGATTAGGGAATCTATTATTTTAGATAGCAAAAAGTATTACTTAAAATTATTACCTAGTCCACTTTAATTTTGACCCCCCCCAGACAAAAATTTCTGGATGAAACCCTGTACACTATCAAGTACCCTGCGTGCGTGATGTACTAACTTGTGCAAATTAGGAGAGCAATAGTATACAGTATTTTTATCTACGGTTTTCCTCTCCTGCTCTCTTTTTCCTGAGATATCTCAGTTTTTCTTATTCCTCTTTTCAACTCATGGATTCTCCTCTTTTGTCTACCTCTCCTGCTCCTCACTATCTCTGCCCTTTCCTTTCACTTCTTCATAAAAGTAGTCACATCAGCCAGCTTTTCTCACCTGATTGTATTTTTCTTGACCCTTGCATTCTACTGTTTCCCTGCCTTTCTCCTGCCCATGAGTTGTGGTGGATTATGATTAGCTAATGTTTGTAGGTGGACACGCTTTCTTAACTCAATTCAGCAACCCAGTGTTTTATAGAGCAGTGGATAGAAAGGGCAAGACCTGGGGGAAGGGGGGGAATGAAAGAATAGGTTACAATAAGTTAAATAAGGTTCCCAACAGTGCAGAGGTAAGAGTGTGCGACTCTGACACTGATGGTCACAGGTTCGAGCCCCACATGGACACTTTTTTTTTCCTCTGCCTTTTTTTCTTGCCAACTTACAAAGCAGGTTGAACTTACATTCAGGTAATGACGATGCATTACTAACTCTACTCAGCTCATGAATTATACATGAATACAATACGTCGTTACTGACACACAAGCATAAATTATTATTATGTAGATATATTATATACAAACACGATCACTTTACCCTGCCTGCCGTGCTAGTGCACACAGGAATGACTATCTATTTATAGCCCACATTCCTGGTCCATACAAGATGGAAGGCTCACTAATTAACACCCTTGATGAGATTCTCTCTTTAGTTCAACAACAACACTAACAACCAGAGAAACACTAGACAAACAAACTACTCCTTTCACTAACGGTAACCAGGTAACCCAGCGTTTCTATGGTGACTGTACTACTGGTAAAGTACAATGCACACTCAGAATAAGAATACTGGAATTTAGAATACTGGAATTCAGAATACTGGAATTTAGAATATTGGGGTTCAGAGTATTGGAGGGTTCACAGTGTTCCCCTTCATTGCTCTGCTAGACCCTATACTTAGTTTGAAATAAACGACTTTTTATTGTTCTTAGAGCGAGGCATATGGTAAACTGGAAAGAGTAAAACTATAAATCAGACAAACAGAACGGCTGTATTTTACCCAAAACCCGTACCGTTTTTCCATCGTATTTTAAGCATGCAACTGCCGTTCTACGAAACGGAATCCAGAAGTTTTTTTTGGAGACTACTTTATTATTTAAATGTGTGTGGCTAAGGGTGTGGTAAAATCCCACTCTACTTGCATTTCTGGGGGGAAACTGGTTTAGAATACTGGGGTTTCAGAATACTGAGAGATTAGAATACTGGGAGATTAGAATACTGGGATTTCAGAATACTGAGAGATTAGAATACTGGGAGATTAGAATACTGGGAGATTAGAATACTGGGAGATTAGAATACTGGGATTTCAGAATACTGAGAGATTAGAATACTGGGAGATTAGAATACTGGGAGATTAGAATACTGGGAGATTAGAATACTGGGAGATTAGAATACTGGGAGATTAGAATACTGGGAGATTAGAATACTGGGAGATTAGAATACTGGGTGTTAATATTACTAGTAGTTGTGATAATCCTGACAGCACAGTGTATGTTATAAACATGTGTGCAGGTTGAATGCCTCAACTCATTGGGACTAACATATGTCCACTAAATGTTTGTCCACCGCATCCTTAGGAAATAAACATACATACATACATACATACACACACACACACACACACACACACACACACACACACACACACACACACACACCTCCATACTTTAACTTGGGTGTTCACATTTAGTCACATCCCTTCATGACCACACCCTAACTCCACCCACCTCCTCGTCCTTGTGGTGTTGACCCTCTACTTCATACAGTGTATGGCTTCTTTTCCTGCCTTTGAAGGGAAGGAGAGACACACGTGGTCCTCTAGACTCAGTCTCACTGCGCGGTCGACGCAGCTTCACTGCGGGAGAAGGAGGGAGCTCTGACAAGACGTCCCCATCCTCGCCATTAACCTCATCCACTCGTGGGACAGAGGAAGAGGAGACTGCAGGACTAGAGCATCCTTCTTCTTCTTCTTCTGCTCTACTAATCACCTCTACTCCCTCGTGGTTCTGAGCAGTGGACTCCTCCTCCCCTTCCTGGAGGACCTGTTGGGTAGAGAAGGAAACATGACCTCATACATTAGCCACGCCTCCCAGAACCTGATGGTGGCTTTCATCTATTCAGACTACTAGACTACAATACTTCTTATTAAAAAGGAAGGCAAAAGTACAGCCCGGTAAAAGTTTCGCAGAGCCTAAGTCCACAATCATGACAGAAGGACAGGGAGATTCAGAAGTAGGAGAGGTAGACAAAGGAGGGAAAGGGACTCCATGACTCAAGAAGAAAAAGCTGAAAAAGGGAAAGGTTGGGGATAAGAATAGCTGAGACTGTTTAGGATAAAAGAGAGCAGGAGAGGGAAACTGATGCAACCTTAACCAACGGTAGGGAATGATAACAATGATAACAAATGACTTACACTTCTGCATTCTTACTGTGCAATACATCCAGCGTCAATGAGTGGTGGGGCACTTGCTAGTATAATGTATATTATTACTATTACAAATATACCCGGTTTTTGTTGTTGTTGTTGTTTTTTAAAGTCAGTAAGAATTTTTTTAAATTTCCTTTGCTGCTACTAATGGTAGGGGTAAATGAGTACTATGTCTGGCATTGCACTGATGCTGTGTTGAGACGGCCATGGAGCCCCATGAATGGAGCAGTGGTAAGGACAAGTTTGTTAATTCTTCTCTTTGTGTTGTGTTATTGTTTCTGTATTCAGGGACTTGTGTGCTTTTTCATAAATGCCCAGAAGTGTTTCTGTGGTTGCCTGGTTCAATATCAGAGTCACATGTCTCTCCCCCCAACTCCTAGTAATAGAATGATGCACTGGATACTGGGAACTGGCTGCTAACTTGTCTTAGCAATAACAGTTCCTCCAGACAATTAATGCATTGTTCATTTCCAGCTACCATAGATTAAATGTTGTGATGTGCGTGTGCATGTGTGTGCGTGCATGTGTGTGTGTGTGCGCGTGTGTGTGTGTATGGTAAAGTAGGTACCAATCTCTTGCATGGCTGTGTTGGTAAACTCAACGTATTCACTACTTGCAGGAGTTGTTTCTGGCTCTAAAAAACTAATGGTTTTTGTTTTGTCTAAAGTATCTTGGGAACATTCCATGGGAACCCCAAAAAGCACACAAGATAGAACCCAGATTATATATATATTATATTCTATATATATATATATATTAGTCACCGACTCACACATAGTGTCTATATCAATGCCAGGCATAGCACTTATTAACACCTGGAATAGCAGCAACTAACTAGTGCAGTATATAAAATTGTCTTCATAGGTATCTACAGTAAGTGGTTGTCGAGTTCTAGACAGACTGAAACACTCAGAGCAAAGAATTCAATACTAGTTGGAAACGTATTAAAACAAGTATATGAAATAAACACGGCTTAGTATACTTGTAGTAATTAAAGCTTAATTAGGCAGGGGTGATTACTAATAGCCTCATTTTAATAACGGCAATAGTTCTGGTTCAAAGTAAGAGTCCAGCCTTTAATTTCACAACTAGCATTATCCCTTACCAGATGATAAGATCTGATAGTGTCACTGCCCCCAGTGACCGTAAGCCGCACCCCTTCCTCCTCCTCCTCCTCATCATCATCACTGCCCTCTTCATTGCCTGCAGCAATATCACCAGCTGACCCTTTCCCAGAAGACTCCGCCCTCGTAGTCGGAGAAGACGACGATGACGATGGTGAAAGTGGGCGAGGAACAGGAGTTTCAGATTCCACCTTTGCACCCTGCTCAGAGGACCCGTTGGGGAGAGTTCTAGTCGTGGAGCCATTTGAAGACTCCGGAGTAATCGTGGCGATCGAGGAGGATTTGGTAGGAGAAGTGCTCTCAGCAGTTTCAGAGGAGGAAGACCGGAGGGAGTTGCTGGACGTAGTCTTGGGAGACAACTTCTTCAACATGTTCTTCCAGCCAGCCTGGTCATGTGACCTGAGGGAGGGGTCTGAGGTAGAGATTTGAGTTTTAGGGAGGCTGGATGCAGAGGGAGTGGCAGTTGAGATGCGAGTGGTGAAGTGAACATCTTCTTCCAGTAATCTGTAGAGATACATGGAAATAATGACACACACCTTCTCTGCCAGAAACTGTACACATTCATTTCTTCCATTTTATTGACTTTATCCTGCTCTCAATCAGGGAGTCAAAGTACACATGGAAAGTGTACAATTACTCCATCATCTTCACTTCCACCTTATCTCCAGTGAGTCAGTAAGTACAAGATGAGAATACTGAGATACAATACTCGTGTGTGTGTGTGTGTGTGTGTGTGCGTGTGCAATAGAATAAGCAACATCTTTCCTATTCCCTCATAGCTAGACGACTCCTCCCCCGGGAGGAAGCCATAGAAGTGTGACATACCTTCTCCAAACAAGCAAGACCAAGTGTCAAGTGTTTTCAAGACGTCTCACTAATTGTTTGTTGTTTTTGTTATAACAATTGGTATATGTAAACCTGGAGATGTATTGTTTCACTAAAGAGTAGAGTGGAGTATATAATTCGCCCACCATCACACATCACTACACCCACTACTATGTATAGCAGCACTGTAGGATATTTCAGTCATAGCACCACAGCACTGTGGTTACTAGTCACTGTTCAAAGATACAGCATCAATGGCTGAAGACTTCTACTACAGAACTACAATCTTCAAATTAGTGCACAGATTTATTTCTTAAGACACACACACACACATACATACACACACCATACGTACTGCACATGTCTCTATTCTTTTCTTTCTGTTGGTCTTACTTGTTTTGTTGCAAGAGTTTACTGAGTAGCTCCTCCTCCTCATTATTGCAGTCTGCACCTAGTGGCTCCGCCCTCCTCTCTGTTGGCTCCGCCCCATTACTGGTGTCCACATTAGATGACATTATGCTAGTATAACACACACACACACACACAAAAGTAAAGATCTCGGTCATAAGTCGTGAAAATGTGTTCTTTGAATACCCCTCTAATTATGCTCCATTAAATTACAGTCAGGTCATACACTTTCATACATTCATACATTCATACATCTGTGAATACATAAATTCATGCAGACTTGCAGTATAAGCACAGACATCCCACATGCACACAAATAAGGTAAATAAATAAACAATAATATTTACAACAGCAGCAATAATAACCAAAACAACAACCATAATAAAATTAAAAATAATAATGATAAATATGATACTAATAATGATAATGATGATGATGATAATAATAATAATAAATAAATAATAATAACAATAATAATAACAATAATAATAATAACAATAATAATAATAATAATAAAGAGATCCGCGATAATGTATAGTATGTAAAGATCATAATCATATAGCATATGCCAGATGTGTGTAAAAGAGAATAATGCAGTATTTATAGCAGCACGAGCATGGCTGGGTTTCAATAGCACTGTATGTATGTATGCATATATTTATTACTGTCCCTCACATATCCTCCTTTATCAACTTCAGCCACATTTTTTTTTACTGCACAAGACATACTCCTTCTCTTTCCAACACTGGACCAGAGGAAATAACTCAATAAACTAAAATATGTCCACATACACACTCTTCTCTCTCACACACACACACAAACACACTCACATTTCACACACACACACACACAAACACACTCACATTTCACACACACACACACACGCACACAAGACTTGAGCATGATAAAACACTATGTTTCCACTACTACTTCTTCTACACATAACTAGGGTTTCATTTTTTCACTGGGGGCAGACACTTCTGCATTGGACCACAGACACTTCTGCATTGGACCACACCCTTGATGCACATGCCTATACGAGAGTGTGAATACTTCACACTGATCAGTGTTTGGTCTCATGCATGAATCTCACTACTCACAGAGTTCAACTGTAGCCAGATCCCTGGGCCGGCTAGGCCATTGGCTCATGAGCTAATAATACTCCATGAAATAGTCACCACTTACCAAACCATACAGCAGCCTCCTGCCACACATGCACACACTCTGTATACATGTGTGTATGTGTGTGCATGTGTCTTGTCGTTAGAGACATTCTCAAAATTAGTGAACCACGACCACTTCAACCACATACACACACATACACACGATACTCCTCCCCCTCACTTGATCAGCTGTCAGCCTGGCTGTCACCACATTGTGCTACATTCTGAACACACACAATATGCCACTACACCACAAATCTCAATCTTAATCCCTTATCTCCGACTTGTTCTAAATTAATATCTCTCTAACTAATACGTCCTAATCGGGTATAAAGGTGAATCCATCCCATGGAAGAAAGACTGGCTTCTGGTTTGCTATACATAACACTGACACGCACTGACTGATACTATCACAAAATGTTTGCCTTATCTCTTTCTCCCAAACTCCACCATTCCCCACAAAGTTGACAAACACAGCAACTGTTCAACTCTCATCTTCTACAAGGCCACACAGAAAGACTGGTCAATATGACCTCTGAACCCTAGTCTCCCTGTCACATCGACCACTTGAGCAAGATGCAGGCACTAACCAACTAACACCTCCATTTAAGGCCCAAAAACAAATACGTAACTATAGCAACAAACCTTGCTGCCAAGAAGGTCCCATAATCAACAGTCTAATATACCCTACCCAATCAGATCGCAGCCGAGTCTTCTCCGGGTTGAGAAAGACATCATCTGAGTCTTTGCAAAGCTAGCTCTGACTGGCCTGCCCTGAATGACTGTCAGACCTTATGTTCCAGACATATGCTGGACTTGGTGGAGATCGGTACTTAATGAAGTATATACTTCCATAATGTCCGACCTAACGGCCCATAAGCCACGGATTGGTGCATGGTTGGCCATGTACAAGAGAACTTCTCCAGGCATGAGACTATTAGATTGCACACATGCTGGAGCTGGTGTTAAGAGAGATCAAGCATACGGAACAAGCTATTCAGAACTTCAAGTGTAGAAATAACTTCAAGTAGTCTGAGAATAGAAGGAGGATGATTACAATAGTTGCAAAATAAAACAATTTGCTAAAAAATATAGAATTCTTGTAGACTACGAGAGATAGCATTACAAATGGAAAACACAGTTATCAAGTATTAATAATAATAATAGTAGTAGTAGTAGTAGGTGAGAAAGGAACTGAAAGTAACAATGATGTGTCCTGGTAGAAGGCAAACTGAAATATATCAGAGACTGTATATACATTCACCACGAATAATGGTGTTAAATACCCCGCCACTCGATAGCATATCGTATATCACCTCACACCCTCACACACACACACACACACACACACACACACACACACACACACACACACACACACAATGCATGATTGTGCAACACTCACTCACTCTACCCATGGTCAACTGTCATTATAACACTGTCTTTCATGCGTAGGAGCCACTCCCTTCATACCTCTCTCTCTCACACACACACACATACACATACATACACTATACATGCATGTACTAACATTCACACCACTGCACTACCCACACCTATCTATCCAACAGTCTGACACCTCTACACTCCTTGGGATTCTCAAGCTGCCATTGAAGTGTATAGTATATACATACAGAGTGATGTGTACACGTGTGCGTGCGTGAATCTTCTCAATCTGTTAATGTGTGTTAGCATGTGTTGTGTGTTGCATGTGTTTATTGATCATAGTCTACAAGGTACAGATGTAGCTGGAGTGATTAGGGAGAAATGTTCGCATGATGAAATAGTAATTACTACTAATTTTGATCCGACCAAATTAAAAACATTTTATTAAAAACATTTTAAGATTAGAAACTATAAATTACTAACTTCATCTCCATCTCTTGCTCTCTCTTGCACACACACACACACACATACATGTACACACACACACACACATACACATACATGTACACACACACACACACACACATACATGTACACACAAACACACACACATGCACACACAATTGGCTTCCTATACATCTTGCCTTACTCTAATGATGCTATATTCCAGAGTAACATGTGTTTAATGTTAAATAAACATCACAGTTCCGAGCTCTCCCATTACTGTTAATTTACACACAGGCTACTGCCTCAACCTCCAGCTGCAAACTCAACATGTGCCTGCACTGATTTATGTTTACTACAACTCAAAACACATGCAACCACAACCTTCTGCCAGTACTCAAACTGTGAGGACAGAGAGCTCTCCAATACTCCTTGGTGTGGGCCACTAATTGTGTTAATTATGCATTACCATAATTGCTGGCTACTTGCTGCAGCTCTTAACTAAGCCTTACCACTAGCCTCTGGAAGTTAGGAAGATTTAATGCAAATAAAATTGAAGCTATTATCTTATAGTAAAACTCATGGGGAGGGGAAGATGAAGACAGGGGAAAGAGAAAGAAGCCAGCTTGCTATTAATAACTCGCCACACCTTGTTCACAAATACAAAAAAGAGGTGACAGAACTTTAGAATATATACCACCTACTTACCCTGGCAGTAGCGTGGAGATTCTCCTAAACACTCGTAGTTCAAGATACCACACACCTTCTTCTCACTGTCTCATTTAGCTAGGGGTAAACTATCCTGCGGCGGCAACCGGAGTAAATAATTTGTGTAAGCATCGTCACTCCCAAAGGGCTTCTAAACAATGCGTGGGCGCACGTAAATTACGACGCGATTCCGCCATGAATTTTCAAATGTGATTTCCGGCTGACACACTTACTTACAATACATATGTAGTGCTTTTTTAAACAACAGTACATGTACATAAATCATAAAAATATGAATGATATTACTCCCAAGCAAGTCGAATTGCATCTTTCATTAATTGTGGCCAATCTTGTCCTTTATCAAAAAACTTTTTCCTTTCTGGAAGAGTAGTCAAAGCTTCAAACCTGTTGTTCTCTGGCGGCTCCAGGCCAGCAGTCTGTACTGCTTCCACAAACTTATCAGGCGTTGCAGTAGCTATGACAACCAGTGGACCGTGGGGGGTGGAGCTGGCGTGATAATCCAGAGCGGCTGTGACTCCCACAGAAGAGTGGGGACACAGGAGATACCTGTGGTCTCTCCATACCTCCTTCATGGTGGCCAATACCCTCTCCTGCTTCACACTTGTAGTATCAATACATTTTGAAGCTTCTTCCATGAGAGATGACGGAAGCGTAACAGACTTAGATCTTTCAAACTCCTGCATTATGGTTTTCATAATGTCCTGATCGCCATTGACCAAGTAGTACCAAACACGCTCCATGTTGTAAGGGTTGGTGATGTCCATGGCAGAGGAGAGGGTCGTCTGTATAGAGTCACTAGGCGCATAGCAACCAGACTGGAAGGTTCGATGAACCACGTCATTCTCGTTTACACCCAGAAGGAACTTAACAGGGAGGCCGAGAGATCTAATGAACATTCCAGAGGAAACGTTCCCCATGCCGCCTGTTGGTATGCAGAATGTAACGATATCATCCACTTTGGGGCACTGCTGCAGGTAAAGATAGGCAAAGTGCATTGATTGGACGAGAATGCGGCAAATGTTTAGGGAGTTAAAAACATTAATGTTGTATTTTTCATAAAATTCAGTGTCGTTATGAATGGCAGCCATAACTTCATCACCATCATCAGAGCTGCCGTCTACAGAAAAGACATGTATATTGGGGGCGTGTACTGTGGTCATCTGGAGTTCCTGTATCTTGGAAACCATGTGTCTAGGATACATGACCATCACTTGCACATGCTCACTGCCCAACACACTGTGGATGGCCGCACTGCCTGTATCGCCAGACGTGGAAACCATGATGATGCTGCGCTTGTTCCTCTTGCGCAGGTACAAGTCCACCATCTTGCCAGTGACTGACAGAGACAGGTCTTTGAAAGCACCAGTTGGGCCGTGCCATAGCTCAGCCAACACAAGAGGTCCCAGATTGGTCATTGCTATGACAGATTCAGGATCGTCAAACTTGGAGTAGCAGTTGGACATCACCTCTACAGACATTGGAAACTTAGCTCACTCAACAAGCAACAATAATTCCTTACTTAAAAAGGAATAAGGAGAAATGCTTAGTTTTCACAGTTAAAATGGGAAACTTAATGCATGAAATATTTCCTTGTAATTTCTCACACTAGCATGCCCTCATTGAGTATCTTAATCTCCTGTGAATCACTCACCATCCAGATCACTGTCTGGCAGCTCTGCTGGGCTAATAAACATTCTGAGCAACCTCTTCACAAGTTGGGGATAAGTCAAGGAGGACAATTTCTTCCAATCCTCTCTGGTTAAAACTGGAGGATCTTCTGGAAGGAAGAGACCACCGTCTGCAGCGTACCCCGACAATAATGCCTCCTCAAAGCTCACCCCAGATACGCCCCCTCTAGTAGACCTAAACTTCATCTTTATCTTGTCGCACACAACGAGCACAACGCCACAATATACGACAACAACCAGTACTGACCCTTTACCCGATTCAATCAGCTGTTACAGCCCCGCCTTCTCATTGCTTCACGCGCGTGCTCAGCATCTCCCACATACAAAACCATTGAGGTGGTGACTATTTAGAAAATATATTTTGGTGCGGTGTAAGAAATGTCAGCTGGAGACTGGTGCCTGATAGAAAGTGACCCGGGGGTATTCACAGAGCTAATTAGAGGCTTTGGTATGTACTTGTTGTTACAACGGACGATCCAAAATAAACAAAATGACTGGCAGTCTAAATTAAAGGTTATCGTAGTGCAGTCCATCTTGTGGAACTGCTAGTGAGCTCTCTGTCTTACTTATGATGGTGGAATAAATTCCCAAGAGTGTAAAGAAGTTGTAAAGTGTACAGTGGTTTGTACTGTGCATTCTTTATAATATTCATATAAAGCAATTAGTTTCACAAGCCAGGCCCTGCTTATGAATACGTTTTGTGTTACACTATAAGAAGTAAATGCATGTGGTCAAGTTATAGCTACAATAGAGATTGTGTTTATTCTGCAGGATACACTCACTTTGTTGCTGACAGTTTTGAGAAGTTGAACTAGCCACAGTGTACATGTATGTGTGGGACTAGTCCTGAAATTGTGTATGTTTGTGTGTGTGAAGGGGTACAGGGTCTACAGGTGGAGGAGTTGTGGAGTTTGGATGAGGAGTCCTTCCAATCATTGAAGTGAGTCACTCTGGTCAGTATGTATGTGTGTGAGTGTGTATGGGATAGCAGGTGTAGAGTAAGAAGTGATATGTCTGGTACAAACATTTAGGGTTTGTTGGTTGCTTTACATTTGTATTTTTGAACCATGAAATTTTTGGATACAAACATTAAGTAGCACATTCAACAGCACAACCTTTACCAAAATATACAGTAAGCTAGGAATACACTGCGTAGGCTTTGTTAAAGGAGAAGCATCAATAATTGGCGAGCGAGCGTAGCGAGCGAGACACTTACAGGGGTAAAAATGAAAAAATCGGGGATGTTTGTTTATTTATTTGTATATATGTATGGACGTACGTAAGGCATTTTTGTACTTTGACCCTCGCGTTTTTGTGTTAGTTCGGCTGTCGACCCCGTCCCAAATTGCACTAAACAGAATCCTCTGGTTTATCGATCAGTACCCGTAATACCGTAGAAATTGAATTGTTTACCGTTTTGAATTCTTTTGCGGGTGCAGTTAAAACTTGAAAACTTAAGGGACTTCCATTTCTATTCGAGTTAGTGGCGGTGGTAAGTCAATGCGCTCTTTGTCATGGTTATAAGCCGTGCGCAACAGTATTTACTTGAAAATACATTGTCCACTAGACTACCGCGAAGGTAAGTCTGTGTAGATGCATGTCCAGTTGTGTCAAAGCATTGTGTGTTACAACCACTACTTAGCTAAAGAATACCACAAAGAAAACTTTTAAGTAACGTGTATTGTTTTGTTGTTGTTTTTTCCTTCAATTCAAGCAGTTGCAGAGAGTTGTTACTATGGCACTGAAATCCCTTTACCTTGTATGCTAAATTAAAAAACTGGACCTTATTTTCAGTAGCTTCAGTGTTAGAAGTCAAAATCATTCATATAAAAATAGTATAGTCTTTAGGCTCGCTCGCCATTTGTGCTCAAGCACATCACTAGTAAGTTTTTCTTTCTGTTTAAAAAAAAATCTGTCAAGTAATGTATATACGCACATGATCTGTTTGTTTGAATATACTTTACCAGATTAATGAGGTTGAGACATAACCCTCCTCCCCCTCCTCCTCCTCCTCCTCCTCCTCCTCCTCCTCCTCCCAATTGCCATGGAATTTATAATTGCTGGATTTCTAGGTCAATGATGAGCAACTGAGACATTGTATCTCTGGTAGCTGTTAATGGGACACAAATTCAGATTGCCTTAGTTAAGTCACGAGTTATTGATACTTCTTGAAAGAAGTGTTCGAGTATTACCATTAGCTAGTGGAGTGAGCAAGGCTTTCTCAGGTCAAAGATATAAAAAGAAATTCTTAAAAACAACTTTTTACAGTAGTTACTTTTTAAAATATTCACTGTTCTCACCGGGTTTTATACATGCAGTTCTACATCACTTCTCATCTTTCTGATGTCTTATTCAGGTGAGCACAAGCTAACAAGCTTTTCACAAGCAATACCCAGGGCCGGAGTACATGGTCAGGCTATGGTCTGACCACTTTTTGAGATGTCTTAGATTCATAAAGGAAAACTGACAACTTATCCTTGGAGGCATGTTTAAACACTTCCATTGCAAACATTGATACATAGGAAGATTATTTGTCATTGTGGTTACTTGCAAAGTAATTCATTATAATTTAATCATAGCACATGTCTTTATTAAGTGGCACATTTAATTGCATATCTCTGTGTACTGGCCACACCCATGACCACGCCTTTTCCTGGCCTGACCACTAAAATAAAACTTCATCTGGCCCTGATACCAGAAACATTTCAATTAGCTATGTGTGTACAACTTGGTCCACTTCCAACTCCTTACTTCACTCAAATAATTAATGTATTTAAACTGGTAAAGTATCGTCAATGTGCTTTCTTAACCATTTACGTATATCACACAAAGTATATTTCAGTTGTTGGGCGTGGCCACCATCACTGACCACTAGTTTTAATATTTTTTTTTGAAATGGAGTAGTGCTTTTAACATGGCAGTATGGTTATTGCATATGAACTGTGTGTGTGTGTGTGTGTGTGTGTGTAGACCAGTGTATGGCCTTGTGTTCCTCTACAAGTTTCGGGAAGGGGAGGAGCCTCAAGGGTCGGTTGTTAAGGATAGCCGACTGCAGGACATTTATTTTGCCAAGCAAGTGAGTGAGTTAGTGTAGCAGTGACTAGATGACTGGTTCAACGTGGGGGCCAACACCTTCACTAGCACTTGAATCACAGTCATATATCTGAGCTTGAATGTTTGTTGTGGCTACATTTACTGACTGTGTTAGCTACTGCCCCTGAAAGTGGTAAGGTATCAACACTCTTACCTGAAGTTTATCAATTACTGGAGGCTTCAGACGTACATGTCCATGACCACCTCTGGAGAAGGGTCCAGTGTGCAGGGCCTGAGTATGCCAATGTTTTGTCAAGTAGCGACTAATTTGTCTGATTAAATAAGTTTAAAAAAGAGAAGGCTTTATAGGATTCAATGTAGTGTTATTCTATGATCTGTGTAGTAATACGCTTGATGGTGATGGTGTGTATTAATGAATAATTCATGAGCTGAACTGGTTGGTAAAGCCATTGCCGTATGGAGTGGGTAAAGCATCATCACATTCAGTTGCGCTTTGGGGAACGAAGGTAATTAATGAAACGACAACTATTGTAGCTACAAGAGGTGGAATAGGTGAAGAGCTAAGTTTCACAAGGGAAGTCAAAAGTTGCATAACGCCTTAGTCCACAATCCTGGGTAGAAGGACAGATACTGAGAAGCAGAAGAGATAGATGAAGGAGAAAGCAATCCATGAGTCGCGAAGAAAGAGCTGAAGAAAGGAAAGAAGGGGATAAGAAAAGCTGAGGTAGTGCAGGAGGAAAAAGAGTATGGAGAGGGAAACTGATGTAGCCAAGCCAAGGTGGTTGAGGATAATAGCAACGGGTAAAATAACTTATGCTACTGCATTCCTTTTGTGAAAGTTAGTATATCAAACGCCACGGTGTGGTGGGAGGGGCACTTGCTAGTCTAAATTATTTTCTTTCTCTCTTTATTTATTAATATATTTTTGTTATAAGGTGGATTTTTCTAGTGTATGTTGCCTTGGGGATAGTATAATGTATGTACGTGTGTGTGTATGTGTGTGTGTAGGTGGTAAACAATGCGTGTGCCACACAAGCCATTCTCAGCATTCTCCTCAACATATCTAGTCCTGACATAGACCTGGGCACTATCCTCGCTGACTTCAAGGAGTTTGCCACGCCCCTGGACCCAGCAGTACGTCACTTATTATTACCTCATATTGTGGTACAGGATCATCACAGCATGTTGTACCACAGCTAGCAGTGTTGAATGCACCCTGAGTTTTATTGTTATTTTGCTGAACATTTGTAGTTGTGCTGTTGTCATTGTTATTGTTGTGTTATAGAACAGAGGTCTCGCACTCACTAACTCGTTGAGTATCAGAAACGTGCACAATGGTTTTGCAAGGTACGTACATGAGGTTATAGTATAATTGTAAGTCATTAATGGCCAGTGATATGTGTGTGATTGTGCACATGACATGGGTACTGCTGGTGCATATGTGTGTGATTGTGCACATGACATGGGTACTGCTGGTGCATATGTGTGTGATTGTGCACATGACATGGGTACTGCTGGTGCATATGTGTGTGATTGTGCACATGACATGGGCACTGCTGGTGCATATGTGTGTGATTGTGCACATGACATGGGTACTGCTGGTGCATATGTGTGTGATTGTGCACATGACATGGGCACTGCTGGTGCATATGTGTGTGATTGTGCACATGACATGGGTACTGCTGGTGCATATGTGGTTGATTGTGCACATGACATGGGCACTGCTGGTGCATATGTGTGTGATTGTGCACATGACATGGGTACTGCTGGTGCATATGTGTGTGATTGTGCACATGACATGGGCACTGCTGGTGCATATGTGTGTGATTGTGCACATGACATGGGTACTGCTGGTGCATATGTGGTATATCTCTGTCAGACAGGAGATGTTTGAATTTGATAAGAGTCTAACTAAGGAAGAAGCTGCGTATCACTTTGTGGCGTACCTGCCGATAGCCGGTCGACTCTATGAGCTGGATGGTCTGAAGGAGGGGCCTGTAGACTTGGGGAAGTGTGAACAGGACAATTGGCTGGACTCCATCAAGACCGTACTGGATCAGCGCATACAGAGGTGAGGGGTGTGGTCTCATGTGATGGCCTGTTGGGACTAAGGAGGGAGACCATAGCTAATCAAGGTGGGTATTTGCTGCTTTATACCTTATAAGGAAAGCTATTTTAATTTCTATTTGGTGTTCACAGCTTGGCTGGTTAAGTTCCAGTTTAGTGAAGGCTGTTTTAAAAGGGTTTTTTCTGAATTATTCACCGTCCAACTTTGCCGTCAAGATCCACGGGTATTTTGGGAGTCTCCACCCACTTACATGGGTGTGTCCTATGGAAATTAATCCGTGATAGCCGAAACTATGCAGTTATCATTGTTATTGCAGTGTACCAGTCATGTGACTGCTAGTACCAGTCATGTGACTGCTAGTACACAAAAGCTAGCGTGATTACATTCTCTCATCTGTGTTGGTATGACAGGGCATTAACAACCATGTGTGTGTGTGTGTGTATGTATATTTAGTTAAATTGTCCGTCTCTAGGAGTCGCAACATACCAGACAAGCCACTTTAATTCTTCTATTGCTAAATAGCTTTATTGTGTGTGTGTTGCAGTCAGCCAATAGTTAGTGTGTAAGGAAAATGTCACTGGTCTCCTTGGAGCACTAGACATGGCATGAGAGCAGACAGACTGACTTATTCATGGACTACTTGCCTCTTGGATTTGCCTAATATAGACATGTATAGATTGCTAAACCTAAAGCCACTTGCTGCCAATTGCAGGACCTGCTGTACTTCTTTAGGCCTAGAGATCCTGTGATAATTGGACTAGTGAAGTTTGCCCCTTAACTAATTAAAGATTTGTCCCACGGCTGGGTCACACACTGTTAGCCGTGCTAGCTGAGATTACGAAGGTGTTAACATGGCTGGCCAGTGGGACCGTACCGCTATAACACATCACCAGAGACATATCCCCATGGCAACACATCACTACACAACCATATCTCCACCTCCCGATCTAATTAATATAACATTCACCAAACACTCCACGCTACCCTCACCAACAATTTAATTAAAAGTGAGATACCAGCATGCACACATGCATGCATTGTTTGTAAAAACAACAATAACAGATTCTGGTGGCTGAAATGAGTTGGTGACGGCTGAGATTTTTCCTCACATTAATTTTTTTTTTCAACTTTTCAATTAACTCTTGTGATTGAAAGGGTGTAATTTCCAATGTGGGTGTGGCCTTGCTTACGTGTGTGGGTGTGGCCTTGCTTACGTGTGTGTGTGCGTGTTTGTTTTTTAGTTACACAAGTGGAGAGATCCATTTCAATCTGATGGCAGTGGTGGGGGACAGGAAGAGGATGTTGGAGAGAGAGATACAGGAACTCACACAGAGGAGAGACAAGGCAGCACAGAGGGTGGGTATCACGTGCACACGCGCACCTACATATTTCACACACTCGCACTCATCGAGGTGGGTAACACGTGTGCACACACATACTACATATCTCACATGCTCACACATGTCAGAGTATACGAGGAATAAGTTCTCATTGAAGTTGGTGAAAGGTGCTAATACAGTGTTGCTGATATATGAAAATTGAAATTGAATTGGTAATATGTGACCGGTTTTGGGAAAATCGGCCTAAACGCGGCATCTAAAGTTTTCTAATTTATTCTACCAGTAGGCAGCACGGGGCCTTGGGATGCCGTCCTCCTAATTTGGAAGCTGTAGCACAAGCCGTCTTCGCCCTAC
>WLWD01005897.1_pt1 | contig 31042 bp, 15 predicted proteins | sample 6712731 | NCBI WGS metagenome assembly WLWD01 (sample SAMN12718690, study PRJNA576275) | sponge metagenome | isolation source: marine sponge | host: Mycale hentscheli | place: New Zealand: South Island, Marlborough, Capsize Point | collected 2014-11-01
GCTAGCACTATGTGCGTGCACAGAAATAGTACTACGTGCATGCACAGTGTTAGTACTATGTGCGTGCACAGTAATACGTGCATGCAGTGTTAGCACTATGTGCGTGCACAGTGTTAGTACTATGTGTGTGCACAGTGTTAGTACTATGTGTGTGCACAGTGCTAGCACTAGGTGCGTGCACAGTAATAGTATTACGTGCGTGCACAATGCTAGCACTATGTGCGTGCACAGAAATAGTACTATGTGCATGCACAGTGTTAGTACTATGTGCGTGCACAGAAATAGTACTACGTACGTGCACAGTGCTAGCACTATATGCGTGCACAGAAATAGTACTACGTGCATGCACAGTGGTAGCACTATGTGCGTGCACAGAAATAGTACTACGTGCATGCACAGTGTTAGTACTATGTGCGTGCACAGTAATACGTGCATGCACAGTGTTAGCACTATGTGTGCAGTGTTAGTGCTATATGAATGCACAGTGTTAGTACTATGTATGTGCACAGTAATAGTACTACGTGCGTTCACAGTGCTAGCACTATGTGCGTGCACAAAAATAGTACTACGTGTATGCACAGTGTTAGTACTATGTGCGTGCACAGTAATACGTGCATGCAGTGTTAGCACTATGTGCGTGCACAGTGTTAGTACTAAGTGCGTGCACAGTGTTAGTACTATGTGTGTGCACAGTGCTCGCACTAGGTGCGTGCACAGTAATAGTACTACGTGCGTGCACAGTGTTAGTACTATGTGCGTGCACAGTGCTCGCACTACGTGCGTGCACAGTGTTAGTACTATATGCGTGCACAGTAATACGTGCATGCAGTGTTAGTACTATGTATGTGCACAGTGCTAGCACTATGTGCGTGCACAGTAATAGTACTACGTGCGTGCAGTGTTAGTACTATGTGCGTGCACAGAAATAGTACTACGTGCATGCACAGTGTTAGTACTATGTGCGTGCACAGTAATACGTGCATGCAGTGTTAGCACTATGTGCATGCACAGTGTTAGTACTATGTATGTGCACAGTACTAGCACTATGTGCGTGCACAGTAATAGTACTACGTGTGTGCACAGTGTTAGCACTATATGCGTGCACAGTAATACGTGCATGCACAGTGTTAGTACTATGTATGTGCACAGTGCTAGCACTATGTGCGTGCACAGTGTTAGTACTATGTATGTGTGCACAGTGTTAGCACTTCGTGTGCAGTACTACTTCGTGAATGCAGTGTTAGTATTAGTACGTGTATGTACAATGATAACAGTAGTGCATGCCTAGAGACTTACCATTATTCTTTTCTTCAATCAAGAACACCAGAACCTCAGTACAGATAGCAGCAGCCCAAGCACCATGAAATCTAGGAAATGAAAAGAAAAAAAAAAGGTTACTAGCAACTACAGCAACAAAAAGTAGACAATTTAACTAGTTAACAATTACCTTTCTTCACATTTCAGGAACACCAGATCCCCAGTTGTCATAGCATATTGCAGCACTAGCATCATCAAAGCTAAAATGAAAGAGAGGAAAAAAAAAAAAAAAGAACAAGTATTATAAGGGCTACCTACAACTACAACGAGAATAGGAAACTAGCTAGCTAAAAAATCACCACCCAGTGTTCAACATAGCAAGATACTAACTAACTATCCTCTTAGAACAAGAAAGACAAGCTCGCTAACCTTTTTTCCACCAGCAGTGTTGTTGAGAGAATAACTCCTTGTTGATGTTTCTACACAATGAGCGCGGTAAAAACATATAGTATGCGGAGAGTGCGGTAGAATACGGAATCATTGCTGCCACGCCTTAGTGCCCGATTTTCCCATAGACGGTCACATATACACAAACATAACACAACTAAACACGCTATTCTAAACACACAAAAATACATAGAAATAGAAAAAGAAGCAAAACAAATGTGTTTGTCTACAAATACATTTTTTACTATTATCACTCTATATAGCATGATAATGCTTTTGAATAGTCTGGACAGCATGAGAACACAAACTATAACAGGAACTAATCTTGTGGCATGTTTAATTTGGGGGAAATATTTGGGGAAAGAAGAAAAAAGAGCAAACTGAGGGTAAATGAATGGTTTATAATCAACTGCTGAACTAACAACTGTAATAATTTTGTGTTAACCTTTATATTCTTACTTTGTTAGTCTCCAAAAGCATCTCTAGATTTTCACAGCAGCACTTTTTTGTAGCCTAAAATTACATATGAAAAAAAAAAAATAAAAAGAGTGCAGTAAATAATTTTTGAGATAACTCTCAGATATAGTCGGAAAAAGTACTGAACTAGCTACCTGCTAAATTCATTAATCATAAAGAAGAAATTACCTCTTCCGTGCTCAAACTCAACTTAAACGGCTAACTCTATTCAAATGCGTCACTTACATTAGCCAAAACACTCTATTGTTTCTAATAATAAACACATATTTAAACTAACCATTTCTCCGAAAGATCCAAGGCACGATCTGCACTTAAAAACACCATATCCATAAAACTCTTCTGCAGGATAAGGAGGGCCTGGAATATTCTAATAAACGCTCTCCGGTAAAAAGCGGGTGCTTGTGCGCATCGCAATAAAAACCATACCGCGCATTCAGTAAGCACTCGATCGAATAGTAAACAAATTCTCAGAATTTTTTTGCCAAAGTTTGTACAGCAAGACGGTCTTCTGCGGGGATTTAAATAATGCATTAATTAGACATTGCGTGGAGCAATGGCTAGATTTCTTCTATTTCCTGCCCTAGCTTAGCTATATACAAATAAGTAGCCAACAAAGTTACTGTCAATTGTAGAATTTAGATAGATAGCTATTGCAGCTAAGTTCCCTTACTGCTTGTTTATAAACTTCTATGAATGTATCAGTATATTGATAATGGCTTGAATGTTATCAGGTAAATAAATGCTAAAGAAACAAAAAATGTGGTCATATACACCAATTTTCACAATTACACTTATTTCAGTGTTACTGGAATGCTGCAGTGTTTACACTTAGAATTAACACTGGCCTCAGTGTTACTATAACACTGCAAGGTTTTACACTCTTGATTTACACTTCAAAAGTGTTATTATAACGCTTCATTTTTAACAGTGTAGCTTGATTTAGGTTAGTATGGATTTAAAACTATGTTCCTAAACATGTATTGTCAAAGTATAATAGTCAAAAAATATGAAATAACATTAAATGTACATCCAAACATTTTTACTAACCATGAGATATAGTCCACACATTGCTTTGAAAATAATAAGATCCACATGTGACGGATGTACCTGGGAGTAAAGCAGATATGTTTTGGAGTTGTGACGATATACTCACGCTATCATCCTGTCTTGATAAAATGCTTGCGCTAATATCATAATTTGTTAAACTACTTGGTGACGTTTTGAGATCTTCTGTAACATAATCATATTGGACTACTGTTGTTCCATTGATATTCCATACAAGTATATTATTTGTCGTGTTTATCACACAGTTTCTAACACTCAATTTTTGTGGAATGTTTGACCCATTGCATATTAAAGAATCCATATCTTTACTTGGAAATAATTGAAATATACCACGTCCTAAATGAACCAATAAAAAATCAGCTCATATCAGATAGTCAATAAAAAATCAAAATTGAATGAAGAAAGGTAAACATATTGCAAATTTCGTATTGGGATCAACTATTGTGGTTACAGCAATTGTTTGGTAATAGATGCAAAACTTAAATAGTTTCTTATGCTATCTAGTTCCGGCATACTTCCTTTATTACTAATATGAGTCTATATAAAAAAAATCTATATCTTTAAGTAGTATATTAATTCCAGCAGTTTTAGTAATACATAGATGCAAAACTTAAATCGTTTCTTATGCTATTTAGTTCCAGCATGCTTCCTTTATTTCTAATATGAATGTATAAAAAAAATTTCTATACAGTAGGGGTCAAAATAAAGTTCCCACAAGGGAGTGACAAAAAAAAAAAAAAAAAAAAGCAACATACAAATCAATAGATAGTATTAATACAATTGTTTTCAAAAGTATGTGTTAATATAATACACCAGCCACACTATAGTATGTCCACGTTGAGTTGGCGCGACCACAAATGTGGCAAAAGAGGAATGCACTTGGCGAAATCGGAAACCAATTAAGGTCATATAACATGCATTGATATGTATATAAACTAATATTAACATTTTGAACAGTGTCTTCTTCATGACACCAATAAAGGCACTTAGAGATTCAATTCTTTGTAGAATATATATTGGAAACTTTAATACTATTATTGCTATATAAAAATACTTGATATAATTACAACATTTTTTTGCTTCGCTAAGCATTTGCTAGGCTTTGTTCAGGAAGCAAATCAAAATAAGAAGGCTGAAACACACCTACTGTGCCATTCCAGCTTATAAAACGAATATACTAAGTACATTGAGTAGCTAGCACTATACTAATATACCTTTCTATAGTTGTAAAGATTGATATAAGGTCAATGATACACATTGTTTAATAAAAACGTTTAAATTTTTGGCATGTTGAATTTATCAAGTATAGCTTCATACATATTTAATAATATATATTCATATAATCCTTTTTTGTACATCACTGTTTCTGCTTGCCTAAAACAATATACAATGTATATCTTTTCCATAATTATTGTAATATACAATTTACACAATTAACTTAATTTTGCGCACATTTTATTGGAAACTAACCATCAAATAGAGTCATTTGTGGACTTCTCACACTACTATTAACATTTATTGATCCACATGATATAGTAGTTAAGTTGTATTGTATTAAATGTGATATATCAAATGATAAAGTACTATTAAAGTTGGTGAAAATATTGCCATCCATAATTCCTCGGCTCACAATAGTATGATAATCTATGACACCTTCTAATGTAATTTCATTATATGGTGGATTAGTTTCAGCATTTCCTCCATCATTTCTGGCAAATCTTATTTCTGATCCATTAGAAAACTGAGCATACCAAAATAAGTTTCCTTGTATAGGGCCTGTTGTACATGTGAAGAGTTGAACACAATTACCTTGGCCTGCTTCAATGGTTTCTGAAATGGAGACAGTGTCCATGAAACCTAGTAGATATGAACAAAAACTATTATCAATGAGCTTCCTTAACTGCTTCTTGTATTTGCAAAATTTGTAGTTCATATATAAAATCAGTCAAACATTCTGAATTAGCATTTTGTCTAGATACACTTTTCAATTATTACTCGTTTTATTCTAAATATGTCATTTTAGTTGACTGTGTGTGAATATCTATGAATATATTCTGCAATAATTATATTATTTGCAATTGCTAGCTACAAAATGTGGAGAGAAAATTTACAGTTATATGGCAAACTAGCATTAAATAAGGTACAATACAGCTGGTGGTTATAGGGCAACCATGGAAAAAATTTCCTGCAATTTTTTGGTTATTTTCTTGCAGTTGTATGTGCAAATACATCCCAGAAAAAAATTACTACTGTAGTTCAGAAACCCTCACCTTCAAGATATAACTGATCTTATTTACTACATATAGTGGGACAGTCTTATGTGATGATATAGATAGGGGAACAGCTGTACTTGTTTTGTTTAGTAAGTTAATGGCTGTTGGTTAGTTTTAGTTAGCTAGCGATGTCTGATGAGTCTGAGACAGAAGAAATTTGCCAATATAGATCAGACTACAGCTCATCCGAGACATTAATGGTAAACAAGAGTGACAAACTCCTTAAAGCTTGGCAGTGATGGTGGCACAACATGACAAGGACGAAGAGAATGACAAAAGTACCATTGAAAAAATGTAACCCCATGCCGAGATTTGTGCTAGTTATATAAAATAATTATATTGATTATCTTCGGGAACCCCTTCCTATCAGTATGAACACAAAAATTTGGCAATTTCTAATGTCTCAAAATTGTTAATTAATGCATAAGAGGTTAAAAAAATGGGGACAAGGGTTGGCACATGCTCCTGTGTCCCCCTCCCCCTCTCATAAATTGTGATGCTTCAGATACCAGACTCTGACTGACTTGCTGTTACATCATGATTAGCATAGTAGATTAAATATACACATTATCTAGTGAGATTGCTGGTGTATTGTGAGGACTGTAACATTAGTGAATAAAGTGTGTGTGGTATTGACTCCATTGAACCTATCACAACTATGAATCAGGAAAGTTAATTTTTTTTTGATATGGTAACTTTCAGCAATTGTTACTTAGATGGTTGTTTACAATGGAAACATTAAGCAGCCCAGGGCAAAGTTTCCTTCACCTTTAAGCAATGCAACTGAGCATATTGAAAAATGAATTAATCAGCAGTAATAATAGCTGATTTTATTAAAGGTTACGACTTCATTAACTAATGTGACCATGAAATTACCAACTCATAACTAATAATGTCACAAATATGATAATTGAATCCAGTGGATGTGCAGGATGAAATGATGTAGTATGACTTGAATGTTCACTCCCAGCCACTCACAAATAATACATTCTTTACATTTGGCAACATGCTGTGTGTCTATATTTCAGTTTTTACCTTGAGATATACGCATATATTATACTTATACCTATAGTCCATAGGTTTGATAGCCTAGCTCTGGAATTGATGAAGTATAGATCTGGTGTTCTTGATTTGAACCCTAGTGGACTCCCTTGGTCATTATGGGCCTATCCTTGGGTCATTATGGACCTATCCTTGGGTCATTATGGACCTAGTCCCTTGGTTAATATGGACCTACTACCTTGGTCACTATGGACCTTTTCCTCTTAGTCATTATGGACCTTTTCCTCTAGTCTCGCAAGCCAGACCCTAACACTCCGTGTAGGCTTGTCCTCCTTCCCTTTTCCAACTCTTCGCACGTGCTACTCTGTACGGCCGTGGGAGGGGGATTTGGCTTGCGAGACTATTATTCCTTGGGTCATTGGCGAGCGAGAGGAGTGAGCGAGACACTCTCAGGGGTAACACAATTGAAAATCGGGGACGTTTGTTTATTGGTGAGCGAGCAGAGTGAGCGAGACAGTATTAGTGGTGGACAATGCAAAATCGGGTATATGTTCGATGTATGTATATATATATATGTATGGATTGTACGTATGTAAACGCGCGTGAGAGTACCGGTTTTTCTCAAAAAAAAACACGGCCTTTTATGCTTGACTCCACTTTCTTCTGATACTACAGCATTAAGAAAGTCTTACTTGAAACTTAGGCTCCAAATTGTGGGATAATGCCTGCATAACGCTAGTTTTTCAAGTCCCAAAAAGTTACTGCGACTTGTTACTATGCCATTGAAAACCCTTTACCAGACTTAATTTCAAAACTTCGTCGTTTTTTGGGGGCTACTAAAAATGCTGCTTGTTGGTTGTCGTCAAGTGCCACTGGTAGCCAGAATGGCTAAATGATAATACTAAGGAAGCCACCATTATTTGGAAGAAGCTGATATAAGTACGTAGTTCCATACTTGTTAGCTAAAATTACAAAATAACTGTGGCTATTATGTTTTGTTAGAGCTGCGAGCTTGTTCACTGATTACTGGTGACTGAGATAGTCAGAATGGCTGAAATTGGATACTACAGAAGGTACCACTGTCAGAATACATTAAAATAATGCTAAGGAAGCCACCACTACTAGAGGGAAACTGAGGTAAGTACTTAAATACATAATTATTTGTAAGTTAAAATTACAAAAATAACTCTGGCCTTTCTTTTGTATAGTTGAGAGCTTGTTTTCAAGAGATAGTCAGAATGGGTTCAATTTGATTACAGAAGTTGCTATTACTCAAGAAAATGAGGTAAGAAAGTAATTTTGTATTTGTTTGCTAAAATTAATTGTCTTTTGTTTTGTAGCTGAGAGCTTGATGTCAAGAATTACTGGTAATTGAGATAGTCAAAATAGTTTAAATTTGAAACTACAGAAGTTAACAATACTGAGGAAATTGAGGCAAGTAGTAATTCCGTATTTGTTGGCTAATATTACAAAAATAACACTGGCCTATTTATTTTGTAGCTGAGAGCTTGTTCAAGAATTACTGGTAATTGAGGTAGTCAGAATTGCTCAAGTCTGATACTACAGAAGTTACCATTACTCAGGTAAGAGTGTAATTTGGTATTTGTGTTTGCTACTGCTATTATACAGTTCTGCATGAATTAAGCTAAAGTATAAATTCTGTAGTAACAATACTGTAGTTTAACTAGGCAGGCTCGCTCGCCATTTGTGCTCAAGCACACCACTACTTTATATATATGTTTGGATGTACGTATGTCATTTTGTACTTTGACCCCCACGTATTTTTGTGTTCGCTCCGTGTTCGATCTCGTCCCATACTTCACTAAACAGAATCCTCCGGTTCAGCGATCATTACCCGTATCACCTTAGAAATTGAATCTTTGAATTGTTTTGCGGGTGCAGTTAAAACCAAAACTTATGGGAGCTCCATTTCTATTCGAGTTAGTGGCGGTGGTAAGTTTATACGCTATTTGTCACAGTTATAAGCCCTACTCAACAGTATTTACTTGAAAATTCATTGTCCACTAGACGAACCACGAAGGTAAGTCTTGCGATTACTATGGCATTGAATCCCCTTTACCGCATATGCATAATTTAACAACTCGACCTTATTTTAGTAGTTTGAATGTTAGTTGTTAAAAATCAATAGTTTAACAATAGTGTAGTTTAAGGCTCGCTCGCCATTTGTCCTCAAGCACACCACTAGTAATGAACACTATCATTATACTCTCTTAGTAATTGTTTCTGGCTCATTACCGACCTACTCCAATTATAGAATACAATACATACCTTTTGTTCTAGTGATAGGGGCATATATGCTCTAGTTGACACTATCTCGAATTATATAGCTAACAATTTGGCCACTAGTTACCGCTTGCTAAACAGCTGTCATAGCTACACACATCACCGTACTGCTTACCGTATACTCGTCGTGTAATAATAGCTACGATCCATACTAGCATATATGACATAGCTCTGGAACGAGATAGCCCGACTTCAAGTGGTCTGCGTTTTGTTTTGAGTCTAGGTGGGCGGAGTCCGACTTTCTGGTTGCTATCTACCCACCATCTCATGGAAAACCTATTTCCAGTTACGTATAGGTAAGTATCGCCAGGTTAAAAAAGTTAAAAAAGCTTTACCAATTATAAGTAAAACTCTCGACTTCGTTGCGCGCTAGTAGTCTACTGATTCGTAATGCGGCTACGCTATGTGTCTTGAAGGAAGCTTTCGATATCTACCCTGGCTTATGCTTCTGGGTAAGTAGTTTTATGGCTAGAGGTCAGTGGGTTTCTAAGTATTTTAGCTGCACGGGGGATCACCCAGGTCTTTTTTTTTCCCGGTTAGAGGTTTTGTGTTTTTCTAAGTCAAAAAACAACGAATCAATGCGAAAAATGCCATATAATTTGTATTGTGTTTTCGGGTTGATGTTGGGGTGAAATTGTATGAGGGAGGTGGATGAGAAACAGGAAATTTTCCTGCTGTGGCCTTAGCTTAGGAAAAAAATTGTTCAGGAAACACAACTTTCACTGATATAGACAAGAAAAGTGTGAAAAATAATGTTCATGAAATGGTATTTGTAGCATTGGTTTAGACAATAGTTACAGGTTAAATGCTTCTGTAGCAGTTTGCTTCTTCCCACCAAAACGAGGGCCTCTGGTTCCTTCCTTAATACCAGTCTCATAACATTCACTCATACTGGGTGAATGGTTTGATTTCTTCTTCATAGCATCCGAAATACTTCGTAAATCACCATAATGAACCATAGTGATAGCAGCAAGGAGTATTCTTCAATCTAGGACCTGAGCGCTGAGTGAGAAGTCTACCGTGTGAAGTTCAGACTTAAGTTTATACAGCTGTGTTTTGTAATTTTAGCACCCGCCCGCATACAATTTTTATTACTTCCTGGATGAGAAACAGGAAATTTTCCTGCTGTGGCCTAATATAGCTACTGTATGAATGAAAATAAAGAACAAGGGTGGCCTGAATTATGATAGTGATATTTTGTGGCATTTTACAGTAGCTATATCTTTATGACAAGGGCTCGTCAGTCTGTTTGTTCCATAGTACTCTTGAAATTTTTCATTTCTTTGTGAGAAAGTGTGGGTGCATGTTGGAATGGTTTCTATTTACTGAATTATTCTAAAACATGCTCCACCAAAATTATCCTCACTCATAGCTTTTTCCCATGGCCACCCTAACATCCTTTAGTGTGCTTCTGGACAATGAAGGGGAGAATATCATTGCATACGACTCAACATTTTGATGTCTTCTACTTTGTTTTAGGCCCATAGTTTCATGCAGGTTATGGGACCCTGGGATTTCCACCCTAATTTTTTTTACCCCTTCTAAATTTATTTCAATGTAAGATATGAAAAAAATGTAGCAATTCGTAGTAGTTTATTCAAGCTTTCATGATCTTGACTTAACCATTTTCATGTGGCTAAACTGTTTTCGTGACTCTACAAATCGCTCTCTTCTCTCTTCTCCCAGTGAAAAATATCCTGTATGAATTCCTGTCATTTTAGTTCATGCAATTCTGATGAACTTCAGTGAAATCATTTTACTTATCTGCTCATTCTTCATTGAGCTATTGTAGAAGGATTTTTTCAGATTGCCAATTGCTTAATATGGTTTAAACAGTTTTATTACGTGATTATCCCTTTTTATTATGTCTAAGGCAATGTCAGTAAATTGGTCAGTTTCTCTAAGTGCACAAGTGCTAATATCACAGCTTCAGAAGCACAGTGTCATATTAGCTTGTATAACCAGGTTTCGTGCAGAGATTGTAGGAACACTCTGAAACCCCCCCCCCCCCCCCCCCCCCCCCCCCTAGAATTTTAATTTAGTAAGTAGCTACAATAGCTATAAGCTTGTATTGTGGCAAAACACAGATCAGTGTAAGGTTTATACACTTTCACATTGGCATGTCCATCAAAGCAGTGGGGGTTTCAATATTGAGTGTGGCTAAGTACATCAGTATTTCCCACCCCCACCGCAAAATCCTGTATGACACCCTGATAGCTTAGTCATCATAATGCTTTTTCTGGAGTAAAGCTTTCCCCTATTTCTAAGGTCACTATGAAGCATTGCTTTTTTTATATTGTGTGTTGTTGTTTTTTTCAGTTGATGTTGTTGTGAGAATAGGGAATAGGAATTTCCATACGGTGGCCAAATATATTGGCTTCCAGTATCCAGGTGTACAGTCATGGGAAGGAAAAGTGGCTATTTTTCACATGCAGTTCATAGAATAAGACTAGGACAGGTCATAGGAGCCAAGGCGACCACTAAGGCCATAAGCAACTTGGTATGATATAGTGTAATATTGACGACCATTACCGAATGTAGGCATTGTGGCCTCATAGAGGTAGTTGCAGGTCTTATAAGTCACAATATAGATTTGGGGCTGGTAGTCTGTTGTTTGGTTTTTGTTTGTTTGTTTGTTTTAGTTTTGTTTCTTGTGCTTGTTTAAAGCTTACATCTGTACATAAATTATAGCCAGTACACAATGATTTAGTATGGTAGTCAAGAGGTGGTGTAGTTTCACTGACTATACACGCCCTTCCTTCTGCTGTAGCTCAAGTATGCAAGCAAACAATCATACACACCCACTCATATATGTGACCGAGAAAAGATCGATCGATTTCTTTAAAATGTATTGTTTCAAGCCGACGGAAGGGAACGGTTAGGTCTATTATAGTGGGAACGACTTAAGCTACGACGATAAAACTTGGAGAGCTTAATATCTGGACGCCGACAACTTTGTAAGTGAAAAAAATTTTTTTTCGAAGGGTGCCGCGTTGTGCCTGGTTTTCCTATAGACGGTCACATATACAGTCTTGTGATGTGCTTCAGTAAAAATTGACATATAAGGTGAAAAGGTAAAATTCATCTTTATAAAATCATCGTGCACAGTTTGTTCAAGCAATTTACACGGCCAACTTTTTAAAATTAGCGTCTGATACCACTCGTGTCAATATTTGGGATTTAAAACAACAACAACAAGCTTTTCCCAGTGATTATTGGGCTGTATAAATCCTGACTCTAAGACTTGCTTACTATCAAAAGAAACAGGAAGGAACCTAAGAAGCTTAACACAAAAAGAAGCAAATATTATATTTATTGTTTGTTCTTAGCTAGTCAGCAGATGTAACACACAACACTCTCACATGCACACGTTCACTGGATATACCAACACAAGATTTACATTGTATTCTCTTGGTGACTTGGCATGTTGGGCAATGGATTTTCAAGTACGAACAGTGATGACAAACAGCGCATTGTTAAAACCAAGGTAACTAGTGAACACAAAAAATGGAGAGAGTCAAAGTACAAATTACATACATATTATGTCCAAGCATATAATATATACAATAATATATCCTTGATTTTCTGTGTTGTCCCTGATAGTGTCTCGCTCACTGCCAATTATTGCATATATAATTACCACGGTTGAGCTTTGTGTGTGTTTGTGTGTGTGTGTGTTTGCATGACTTTTAACTTTATTCTTATATTCTACCACTACTCTGCATTTTATGACGTGATGCCAGTAATGATTCTCTATAAAACTGTTGCTAGCTGTACCAACTTTAGGGATGATGTTTCAGCCTTCATGGCTTGAAGCCGTAGTACTAGTGGCTGGACCCATCGGTTCACTTCCTAACCACAGTTATATGGTATTGCTCTATCTTGTGCAAAACCAGGGTTTATTTCAGGGAGCGGAGGGATGGGGGCTTGTACATCTCCTTAAATCTAGTTAGCCCCTCCCCCCACCCCTTAGGGATTAAAGACGTCCTAAAATTAATTGTACTCAATATTTACAACAAAAAAAAAAAAAAAAAAAAGAACACATTGAGATATGCATTTTTTTCCTTCCAAATATCAATTAGTCATCATTAGATAACTGTTCTGGTGAATTAAAACCAATGTACAATGGTTAAAATAATTCTTTGTCTAATTTAATTTGCTTCATTTGTGAGAAACTTCTTTCCACATGAGCAGTGTGAGGTAGACTGTGGCAAGTGCATTGAGTATACATAGCTTGTATTATCTCTTCTGCTGTTAAATTATGACACTGAGCAGTAATCATATCTTTTGGGGCTAAGGAAATGATAAATGTGGTCTTATTGGACGAAATGCTTTCTTCGTGATTTCATCAATTGATAAACTTTTGTGGCTTTTTTGGTGTCCAGGGGCGTGGAAGATTATTTGGAATAGGGAGGCTCCACTGCACTTGAGTTAGACAGGGAAGTACTTTGCTTCCCTTTGCTCCCCTCCCCATATGCACACACACACACACACATCCCAAATATTATTTAGACTTTCGTGGAGACATTTGCCCCAATTTTTCATGAAGTGTTGTGGTAGTTATAAACATAATGTAATATGGAATGTGTAAATTTTAACAATTTCTACTGTACTAAACTAGCCTATTTCTCTAAAAATGTCTACATGTGTTAGAATTGCTAGCACCAAAGCACAAATTTGAGAATTTTGAATTATGTTAAACTAATTTTACTCGAGACATACACTTTCAATGTAGGAATGTGAAGTGGGAGGTGTAATAGTGCAGTGACTACTCCACTGGTCTACACGCGTGCTGATGACTCCTGGACTTCACTACAACTGGAGGTGAGGAACTCTACAATGACTTCTTAATTCCACTAACAAGAAAGAGGCCTTTTGAAATTATATTTTATTGATTACTATATTTATTACTCATATTATTTTAATTGGCTTGTGGATATTTCCATTTAATGCACACTTACAAGACAACCTGAAATATATATGTAGGGAGCGACCTGAACTTTAGAACTCTTGTCACTTCATTTGTATGTGTGGCTGGCAACACACACGCACACACACACATATATACACACACATATATACACACACACATATATATACACACATGCACACACATATATACACACACATACACACACACATTATATTTATACAAATCAATGCACACACACACACACGCACACACATTATATTTATTCAACTCTTCATTTGTAAAGTATTGAACTCAAATGAAAGGTGAAGAGTTCCCGAATCATTTGGTCAATGACCTGACAACAGCCATGCACAATCACCTGGCCTCACACACGCACACACATAGCTATAGTGATGAAATAAATGAAAGTGAAAGAAGAGAAGTAATGGTACACATGATAGTTAGTCACTTGTTACACAGGGGCTGGAGTCAAGTATTTCTATGGTTCTGTGATTTTCAGATAATGTAAGATTCTTTAAACCTTTCACCGCCTAGTTTATGACGACCAGTTCGGTAACATGAAAATGTAATTTTTTTTATTATTTTTTTCTGCACAGACATTCAGCAACAAGATATATTTTAAAAGCAGTTAGACAAAACTGTTATATATATATTCTGTATGTATTAGTCCGCACAATAAATAGCTACAAATTCGGACTTACTGTTACCAACCGTACTAACTGAAATTCAATTTCTGATGGTCTCAGAGCTGCTATGTGGTTCAGACAGAGTACGCGGCTTATTCTGAGCTTCTCAACCTCGTACTATTAAATATTTTGGGCGGACAGACAACTCAACGGCTAGCGTTCCAGTAGCCGTATTTTTTTTTTTATTGTAAAAAAAAAACTAAATTCCTGTACTATCATTTTGATTTTTTTATTACAGGAAGTACTACATCAGACCACGTATAAACAAGAATGGGAGCGTTATATTTTAATAATTGATTTTTTTTTTAATAAGGAGAACCGCTGACCAAATGCAGAATGCCATGTGGCATCTATGGCTGTGACCGGGTTAAGAAAACCTGAACCCTAGTGACTGCAGATCAGTGTACTTGCTAGTCTTGCCTTTCACCACACACACATATACATAAACACAACACTGCGCACATACACACACACTCATCCACACACTAGTTTATGTACCCATTTGTGTCTAATGGATTATACTTTATCACCTGAGATTTGATTTGAGGATAGTTGGATACAAGGAAGAAGTTGAGTGTTATAGAGGATTATGTATATGTGTGTGTTTGTTTGTGTGATAAACACACTATCGTCTCCCCCGTCTGTCTTGTGTTATCTTGGTTCTTATGCAAGGCCAGAGCGACCTAAGCGGTCATGGCTGTATTGGTAGTTAGTAAACTGGGTGTGGCACCAGTGGTATTAATTATGGCGAACTTGTACATTTTACACAAGAATGCTTGATCGCAACTCTGATCATAATAAAGCCACTTGTACCAAGTGCTCCCAAAGGAGACTCTGCGAAATCGTCTAAAAATTGACGATGAAATTCAATGTCTACTGTGTTTGTGCTATCCAAACACTTCAGCTAACCCGAACACCATAATCAAATAATAGCACGTACAGACAAGAAATATTGCTTGACCCTGTCCCTTTATCAGTGTTTTTATAATTCATTTTCTGTTTTGTTCAGTTATCTGAACATTTAAGTCATCCGAATACCTCTCAGTCCCAACATATCCAGATAACGGACGTTCTGCTGTGTACCATTTCATATGTCCTCCTGTGTACACACCTCAACACCTCCGGCATAGTTACTTGACTGCAGCCATATTCGTGTCATTTACCAGCTGTATATTTCTTGGTGTTGTTGTTATTGTGTTGTCAGTTCACACACTTCATTGCTTTGAAGTTTTGCTCAGTCCAGGTCTGTGCCATTGGCATTAAACTGAGATGCCAGAACTGCCGTATGTGCATACTGAATGTTTGACATCGTGGTTTCTATCCTATGTGATTGTGTAGATGAGCGTTAATAAAAATATATATGTGCAATAAAGCATTCCTTGAGGCAGTAATACTTAGGTGAAATTGTTAACTGTTCTAGTGCGAGAATTATATCTGAGTTCAATCAAATGGTAATGTCTAAATATTATCCAGCTATAATTCAATATGTACCTGTGTATGTGTGTGTACATGTGTGTGTGTTTTGCAGAGTACTAAAGTCTTTATGCTGTACTTCATGTGACAGACCAAAGTTGGTTTACTAAAGGTATGTTTAATTATTATTTTGTGTTGTTGTACATAGTTTTGTGGATGTATTCAATCTTTTCCACGGCTTTTTTTAAACCATACAGAACTTTAAATTAAAAAATATATTTTTTTTTTGCTATCACCAGGAATTGAACACACAAGCACTCTGTGACTCAGCTCCGACAGTGAAATGATAAATTAGCAGAGGGAAAAAAAAAAAAAAAAAAATTCCACAGATAAAAAAAATATTTGAAAAAATAAAAATTCCATTGGTCTGATGCGAGTGAGACTGTAGCATAGCAGTACCCTTTACAGTATAAATACAGAATTGGAATGTTTTGCTGGCTAGTTGCTGTAGCTCAGTGGCAGAGTGCTTGTGCATTAAGCAAGTGGCGCCACGGTCCGGTTGTGGCCAGACCACTTTTTTTTTTCTTCAAAAGTCCTATGCCTAACTGTTTATAATTTGCTCGCGTGTACTGCAGATTTTGTGGGTGTAGTTTTAGAACTAGTTCTAGGGCGCCACACAGCATATTGTGTTAGGAAGTCCACATCAACCGAACAGATTGTTTTTCTAAGATAAGTGACGGTAGTAGTAAATTACAACTTTCAATTTAGAATAGTTTGGGAGTTGTGAAGACTAACTCTTTGTTTCTTATGTGCCTGAAAGTAAACAATGAATACATGAAATGACTGAATCAGCTAGTAATATTGTTTTGCTAGTTACGATTGCACTACCATATGCTTTTATTTTGCTATCTGGAGGGTTTCTCAAAAGGTATCTTTTTGAAAGCATGAGCAGAGTGCTTGTGATAAATAGCATTAGATGCTCTTCAAACAATGCCAGCACTACTATATATGCTTCAGATGCTGTTTACTGTGGTTTGGTATGTCACACCTCTTACACCACACCCACTTCCTGGTCAGACAACTTAGAAAAGCCAGAGAAGCCCCTGAATGGTCTCACTTTGATTCCCGATGATAGCTAAACATTTTTTAATTCTTTTTTAAAAGCCAGTGAAAGAGAAATAATACATCTAATGAGTAAAGGAAGGCTGAGAATGAAATTGTGAAATATTTTTATGCTCTTGATTTTTAGATGCAGTGAACTGTGGAATTCTGCGGATACTCGTCTTATGGCAAAACAAGCACAGAATTTGTTACAAGTGTGAGCCACTCCCCCACAAGAAGATGATGGCCCCCTAGTGAGTTGTCCTTCTCAAAAGGAAGAGTGAACATTCTAGCCTGACTTAACACCCATCATTTTATCATATCCCACTTCTTTGTGCACTTTCATTGAACCCACAGGCTTTTTCGTTAATTTGAGTTATACTACATTGATAATTTTATTTTGATGCACTGTAAAATGCTTGTTTATCTGACGTTATGTCTGACTCTGAACAACAGCCAAAAATGGATAACACTGTGGTAATAGAAATTTAATTCCTAAAGCAGTTAACCTCCGTCACAAATACTCCCACTCCTGTATGTGAGGTTTCGCTACGTAAAAACAAGATTAACAAATGAAGTAATTCACTCCAGACTTTGAATGCACACTATTTCTACTCAGTAATTTAGTGCTAGTTCGAGAAAGCTGCTCTCCTGTGTCTCTACCACTCTCATCTACTATCCCTTTTTTTGTTGTACCAGGTTTGGTTGATAACTGGTTCACCTTGCGCCCTTGGGTTACCCACTAATTCATCGTTAGTTCACAAGTTATCGTCATCAGCCACTAATATTATATTAGATTACTATTATTATTACTATTATTATCCAATATCAATACAAGCTGAACTTGTATTTCCATTACGCTAAATGTGCACCACATTGGTTTATGAAAGACACAGGTTAGTGAACTAATCAGTTTAGTTTCATTATAATTTTGTAGAGCTTACTTGAATATTAAATTACAAGATGCAGTAATAGAACACAAGTTGTGCCAACCTGCCAGCACTAGTGAAAGTTATTATAACGTGAATAAAGTTAGTAGTATGAGCTCATGATCAACGTGGATGTGCTGGAAAACAAAAACAAAACAAAAGCTACATCATAAATGTACATGTATATGCAAACTCCATACACTAACAATTGTATGTTTAATAACGTTTGAAACGTTTAAATGGTAAAAACTGTTGTGAAATGAGCACTTCGAATAAGCTCGTATTAATCACATACTTGTAGGTAAAGTATTCTAGATTCTGCTGGTAGAATTTGAGCACAATAAATAGTCAAAAGTAATGAGCATTATGCTGGTATAATGGGGTAAATTTATGGCCAAATTATAACATATGGTTGCTAAAATTAATTGATCTAAGGATATCTCACCAATATTTGAAAATTTGAGTTGCACCCACATGTTCACACACATTTTTCTTTATTCAAAGGGTTGTAATAATGATGTAGAAATTTTATAGATGGGCATGAATTAGCTAGATTTTAAAAAATTAGTAAAGAACAACGGTGAGCAAATACATTGCTTAAAACACTTTGCTGTATTACAGCATGCTTACTGATCAAAGTAGTATGCGTAATACATTTAAATACGCAATAAACATGCCCTCAAACCACTCAAGGAAAAAAAATTACTTGTATGTACCTATTTATGTCATCTTTAGTACAAGTAGTAAGACATCACCGCCAACATCAACACCGGCACTGCAATACCAATTGTTTCAGCATGGTTATGACCAGTGGTAGGGTCTACTGCAGAAATAGAAACATGTACATTCATAAGAATGATACAAATACAGTAAATTGTTCTTAAGCTCAAAAATACACCAACACGGGCGGACAGAATGGGCCATGGCTTGTAGCTAAGTTGGTGCATGATTGTCAAAAAAACTTTTCAAAAAATTGAAGCGAATGGAAAGAATAATAATTTTTTGTCTTTTTCAATAGTAACTATGGAAATAGTCAAGCACAAATGCTACTCTGCTATCAATATAATAAAGAAAAAAAAACAAGATAGAGAATGTTATGGAATTAATATGTGACCGTCTACAGGAAAACCGGGCACAACGCGGCACCCTTCGAAAAAAAATTTTTTTGCACTTACAGAGTTGTCGGCGTCCAGATATTGAGCTCTCCAAGTTTTATCGTCATAGCTTAAGACGTTCCCACTATAATAGACCTAATCGCTCCCTTCCATTGGCTTGAAACAATACATTTTTTAGAAATCGATCATCTTTTCTCGATATTTACGCACGCCGCGTTGTGCCCGGTTTTCCTGTAGACGGTCACATATATAAAACTCATTATCTTTCAAATCAAGGATATTTTATGTTGTTTACTCCAGTATGCTTAAAATTCTATAGAGACACTCTGGAATTTAGAAGCAATGTTGTGTATTATTAGCTGTTGCCTAGTATACTAGAAAGTAGCTAATATCTGCCTCCACTTCCACATACACAAGCCATTACAATGCTTTGCAGTCAGCATTTCTAAAGTAAAGTTGAGTATTGCCGGTCGTCGACTTCATACTCCATCACATGCACTACTGATAAGTCACACGTACACTACAACAAATTTTTGGTGTTTTCAAGTCCATAATACTAAACTAACCCACTGTAGTTCTTTTGCGAACCGTTTAGAGTCAATTATTGATTATGGCTAGCTACTATCTGGGCAATTACCTTGTCAGTACAACCCAATACCATTGCTGTGAATCCTCAGCATTGTACATTACATGTATCTCACTATCACAGCTAACTAGTCGGTGACTTCGAGCATTTGCTTACATATGTGTAGTTTCCATACAAACACACCCACCCACAAACATGTACATACACAAAACTCCTACTTGACATGACAATAAAGCATACTCACATGAACATAACAATATTTACACGTGCCAAGTATCGAATGTATGTAAATATTACCTGGTACAAACTTATCAGTGCTTCTTGTTGGTCTAGTGGGTTCTCGTGGGATCGCAAACGTAGCATTTCGATCTCCATCCTGCACCATAACATTCACAACCCGACCATGAACCACGAGGATATTCAGCTGCACATGATTCGGCTGGGTACCAACTTCGATGTTTGGCAGCACGACCCGACCAACCTCCAGCCACTCCCCATTTTCCCAACGCATGATACTGGTGGTGTTTCCTGCATTGATAGTGAAGCCGTCCACAATCACTGGGTACTGAATGCCACCAAAAAATTCCATAATAACGTAATCAAATATGGTCCCATTTTCATCGACTGCTTCTAGCGTAACAGTGACATTGGCTATCACATTATCACTGAATTTAGCAGAAGATGACACTTTTGGATAGCCTGTGGTAGTTGTAATTTTCTCGTCAGCTGTAAACGTCAAATTGCTGGTGTAGATTGCCGAGCAGCCCTGAAGGACTACTGTAACACACAATGAGGATCCATTCTGGTACCGAGAAATGAGCATGGATTGATAGTAATCACATCCGCCCTCGTAGTGACTTCTCCATGCTTTACCAACAGGATCCGAGTGTGAATTACTAGTTAATGTTCCGTTATCATTAAACCAGGCAAAGTTATTTCTACGTTGCAAGTCCACACAAGTGGAACTCATGAATTGGCAATATCCGACCTCCATGATGCTAATGCCCTGGGCATGCCCAATCGTGGCACGCAAGATCAATAATACGATAATGTATCTTCTTCTTGAGGATATGTGACCTGTGAACACAATCCAAAGATAACACGTTACATATATTAGTAAATCAAAATCGTAGCCAGGGTACTAAAATGCTTACACACGAGAATAAATGTACCCAAAAATATTTATCATGATCAATATGCCAAAAAATAGTTGGATAATGAAGAGACTATTATTAAATAGCATTGAAGACCCTTTCCAGAATAAAAAACAAAAAAAACAAACAACTAAACAAAAAACAAAAACAAAAAGCACAAGCGGATATCTACTGCTCTCTTCTGACTTCTTTGTCTCAGGTTTTCTCCACTAAATATGTGGATAAGCACTATTCAAAAGTGAAATGTCATTTAGCATTCCGATGAAGTTAAAACAACACAAAAAAACCCCGATAAACTCCATACAATACATATTGATCCCATAATTCCAGCCCATTCAAATAAACTGTATATAACAATAGTTCCAAGCTGATAGACATACATCATTATCTTATCACATGACAATATATGATCACCTGACTGAGAGTTCACTCTGTTCCTGACTGAAGGTGCTGTGAGTACCATTTCTATACCACCTGAAAAAAAAACAATGTCAAAAAACAAAAAAAAACTTTATGATTTACAACTGCTACTACATTCTACACTAATGTTCTGAAACAAACATAAATGGAAGATTGTGATAATTCACATAATCATTCCTGCTACATAAAAACAATGTTGCAGAAGTGAAAGGAGGCAATAGCCATACTAAAGGTGCTTGTGTGACTATCCCTTTCTGTGATTGATACAGTGGGAGGAGGAAGGGGAGGGGGGGGGGGGCACTGGGACTTCCCCATTAGCTATGTTACACCCCCAAACAGCAGAGTTGCCTCCTCCCCAAGCAAAGTTGTCCAATCCCAAAAGAAATGTTTACCTCTGTTTTACCCATTCAAGTTGACTCAATTACATAAAGTATAATTTTATGTACTTGAAATGAATAGTTGACAAAAAAGGTTTTCTAATGTTATAACTAAGTGAAACTTTGCTGTCCATTGTCATCAAAGTGATCATATGGGAAGTGAGCGAAAAGATCTGGATATTGCTTACAATTTTTATAGCTAAAAAGAAATAGGTAAGACTAATGAGATAATTTGCCTTTAAAAAATCAATTTGTAACTTACTACATGTGTAGACTCAACGTATATAGCCCCACCCTCTAATGCTAATGCCCCCCTCCCCCCCCTGCTAGCAAAAAGTTCTGTATCAAACCCCGCTTCCCCAACCAAACCTCCTCATTGCCAAGTCAATGTTACATGCTCAGTACATTATTAACTTAGAAAAGTTGCCCATTAATTGTTGCAGCTCAGTGGTTGGAGTAGTTGAGCATCAGCAAACAACGGCTTAGTTCAATCCCATCTATAACTAGTTTTAATCTTTTAGATATTCACAATTTTTTGACCTATTTTAACATGGCTACACAGCGCCAAACTAATTTAGAACATAGTGACTGTTCCCAAGATAGTCAGACAAATTTTGAACACACATTTCCTCTTTCAACACAATTGAGTATTTCTCACATCCTCAGGAGTGGGACACTAAGTTCATAGTGTCCGTCCTCACTGAGAATTTTGAGTCAAACTAAATCAGTTCTGTTCTAAATAGAGCACACTACGAATTATTTTAAGCATTTGGCCCTCATGAGGGCCAGTAAAATAATTATCAAACACACGACAGGCACCACAAACATGTAATACTTTTACCAAATCATTTACCTTCTTCAACGAAAAGGTAGTAAAACGCCGACAATGAATGGGGGTACCTTCAAACTTAGGTGAAGTAGAAACACGTGGTTCTGGATGTGAGGTACAGGTACGAATATATATGGCTGCCTTTCTTTTTTGTCAATGCGCGGTCGGTGTGGTGGGTGGGTACGTCGGTGTCTTCCTTTCAACCCAAACCACACCCAATAGCATAATTGGCGAGCGAGCGTAGCGAGCGAGACACTTACAGGGCCAGGGGTAACACAATCGAAAATCGGGAATGTTTGTTTATTGGCGAGCGAGCGTAGCGAGCGAGACACTTACAGGGGTAAAAATGAAAAAATCGGGGATGTTTATTGGCGAGCGAGCGAAGCGAGCGAGACACTCTCAGGGGTAACTCAATCGAGATTTCGCTATATTTATTTATTTATCTGTTTATGGGGTACGTGAGACCTCTGTTTTCGCCCGCGCTTCTAATTACGTAAGTTAGGTAAAGCGTTCACAGTTCCAGTATTTTTCAATTAACGAGCTCTGAGAATCCTTAGTGGCGGTGGTAAGTCAATGCGCTCTTTGTCATGGTTATAAGCCGTGGCAACAGTATTTACTTGAAAATACATTGTCCACTATACTACTGCGAAGGTAAGTCTGTGTAGTGCATGTCCAGTTGTGTCAAAGCATTGTGTGTTACAACCACTACTTAGCTAAAGAATATCACAAAGAAAACTTTTAAACAACGAGTATTGTTTGGTTGTTGTTGTTTTCCTTCCAAGCAGTTGCAGAGAGTTGTTACTATGGCACTGAAATCCCTTTACCCTGTATGCTAAATTTAAAAACTTGACCTTATTTTCAGTAGCTTCAGTGTTAGAAGTCAAGATCATTCATATAAAAATAGTATAGTCTTTAGGCTCGCTCGCCATTTGTGCTCAAGCACATCACTAGTTGGCGAGCGAGCGAAGCGAGCGAGCAACTCTAAGATGTAGTCTATGGAAATCCTGAATACGTCGTCGTTTAAACGCGCGCGCATGAATACGTCGTCGTTTAAACGCGCGCGCATACGTGGTCGTTTAAACTGAATACGTGGTCGTTTAAACGCGCGCGCGCATTCCAGAACTTCGCTGGCTCGCCCAACCAATGCTACACGAGCATGCTTAGCATGTGGACACTTCAGAGTATCCCCCATCCCCATTTCCCCCTTTACACGTTTCCCCCCTTTACACGGTTCCCCCTTTAATGTTTCCCCTTTACACGTTTCCCCCCTTTTCCCCTTTTCTGTACTTTACACATTATTTTGTTATCATTGTTACTTTATCATGAGGAGTACCATTCTTTACCTTTTACCAATCATCATTTCCCCCTTTACATGTCATTACATATTCTACTACTAATAATGAGATGTGAATTCAGATTTGGCAACCTGCAGGAAGAAAACCAATGCAAATTCAAACCAAACGACCCCAATGCAATTGAAAGTGTCAACATTTCCCCAGAACTTCGCTAGCTCGCCCAACCAATGCTACACGAGCATTTTCTAGTTTATTTGTATATATGTTTGGACGTACGTATGTCATTTTGTACTTTGACCCTCGCGTTTTTGTGTCAGTTATGTGTTCGACCCCGTCCCAAATTGCACTAAACAGAATCCTCTGGTTTATCGATCAGTACCCGTATCACCCTAGAAATTGAATTGTTTACCGTTATTCGAGTTAGTGGTGGTGGTAAGTCAATGCGCTCTTTGTCATGGTTATAAGCCGTGCGCAACAGTATTTACTTGAAAATACATTGTCCACTAGACTACCGCTAAGGTAAGTCTGTGTAGGTGCATGTCCAGTTGTGTCAAAATATTGTGTGTTACAACCACTACTTAGCTAAAGAATATTACAAAGAAAACGTTTAAATAACGTGTATTGTTTTGTTGTTGTTTTTTTCCTTCAATTCAAGCAGTTGCAGAGAGTTTGTAACTATGGCACTGAAATCCCTTTACCTTGTATGCGAAATTTAAAAACTGGACCTTATTTTCAGTAGCTTCAGTGTTAGAATTCAAATCATTCATATAAAAATAGTATAGTCTTTAGGCTCGCTCGCCATTTTGTGCTCAAGCACATCACTAGTTTATTTATTTATTGGCGAGCGAGCGAAGCGAGCGAGACAGTATTAGGGGTGGATAATGCAAAATCGGGTATATGTTATATATATGTATGTATGTATGGATGGTACGTATGCTCTTTAAACGCGCGCGCAGGGAACTTTTTTCTTAAAAAAACACGGCTTTTTAGGCTTGACCCCAGTTTATTCTGAAACTACAGCATTAAGCAAGTCTTACTTTATACTTAAGCTCCAAAGTGTGAGAAAATTCCTGCGAAAACGCTTGCTTTTCAAGAAACAAAAAGTTGATTCGATCGGTTACTATGACATTGAAGATCCTTTACCAGATTTAAATTCAAAACTTTGCCTTTTTTCCGGCTAAGTGCGGCTTGTTACTAGTTGTCAAGAGCCACCTGTAGTCAGTACTAAGAGAGCTATCACTACTTCTGAAAAGTGTATGTAAGCACATAAAGTATTAATGCTAAGGAAGCTACTACTACTCGAGGGATGCCGAGGTAAGTACGCAATTCCATATTTGTTAGCTTAATATGCAAAATAACTCTGGCCTTTCTTTTTTATAGCTAAGAGCTTGTTGTCAACAGTGACTGGTAAATTCAAATAGTCAGAAGGACTCAAATTTGGTACTACAAAAGTTACCACTGCTGAAGAAAATGAGGTAAGAAAGTAATTTTGTATTTGTGTGCTAAAATTGATTGTCTTTTGTTTTGTAGGTGAGAGCTTGTTGTCAAGAATTCAAGGTAATTCAGATGGTCAAAGTAACTTCAATTTGATACTACAGAAGTTATCAATACTCAAGAATGATGTAAGTAGTAATTCCATATTTGTTGGCTAAAATTACAAATAATAACACTGGTTTATTTTTTATCTTAGCTGAGAGCGTGTTCAAGAGTTACTGGTGATTGAGATTACCAGAATGGCAGATGTTTGATACTACAAAAGTTACCATTAAAAAGGTAAGACAGTGATTTTGTATTTGTTTGCTGAAATCAAATGCCATAACTGCTATTATAGTGTTTGCATGAAGTAAGCTAAAACATAGTAACATTTTATGTTACCTAACTATCAGGCTCGCTCGCCATTTGTGCTCAAGCACACCACTAGTATATATATATGTATGTATGTATGGATGGTACGTATGCTCTTTAAACGCGCGCGGGGGGAACTTTTTTCTCCTAAAAACATGGCTATTTAGGCTTGACTCCAGTTTATTCTGAAACTACAGCATTAAGCAAACCTTACTTTATACTTAAGCTCCAAAGTATGAGAAAATTCCTGCTAAAACGCTTGTTTTCAAGACACAAAAAGTTGATTCGACAGGTTACTATGGCATTGAAGACCCTTTTCCAGACTAAATTTCAAAACTTCGCCGTTTTATGGGGATACGGAGTGCCGGTTGTTGGTTGTCAAGAGCCGTTGGTAGTCAGAATGCCGTAGTATTAATGCTATGGAAGCTACTACTTCTCAAGGGAAGCTGAGATAAGTACGCAATTCCATATTATTTAGCTAAATATGCAAAATTAACTCTGGCCTTTCTCTAAGAGCTTGTCAACAGTGACTGGTAAATTCAAATACAGTGTAGTCAGATTGGCTCAAATTTGGTACTACAAAAGTTACCACTGCTCAAGAAAATGAGGTAGGAAAGTAATTTTGTATTTGTGTGCTAAAATTGATTGTCTTTTGTTTTTGTAGGTGAGAGCTTGTTGTCAAGAATTCAAGGTAATTCAGATGGTCAAAGTAACTTCAATTTGATACTACAGAAGTTATCAATACTCAAGAATGGTGTAAGTAGTATATTCATATTTGTTGGCTAAAATTACAAATAATAACACTTTAATCGTAGCTGAGAGCTTGTTCAAGAGTTACTGGTGATTGAGATTATCAGAATGGTTGATGTTTGATACTACAAAAGTTACCATTAATCAGGTAAGAGAGTGATTTTGTATTTGTTTGCTGAAATCAAATGTCATAACTGCTATTATAGTGTTTTCATGAATAAGCTAAAAATAGTAACATTTTATGTTACCTAACTATCAGGCTCGCTCGCCATTTGTGCTCAAGCACACCACTAGTTTATATATATGTTTGGACGTATGTATGTCATTTTGTACTTTGACCCTCCGTATTTTTGTGTTCGCTCCGTATTTTTGTGTTCGCTCGGCGTTCGACCCCGTCCCAAACTTCACTAAACAGAATCCTCTGGTTTTGCGACCATTACCCGTATCACCTTAGAAATTGAATTGTTTACAGCTTTGAATTGTTTTGCGGGTGCAGTTAAAACTCAAAATCGTATGGGAGCTCCATTGCTATTCGAGTTAGTGGCGGTGGTAAGTTAATGCGCTATTTGTCAGTTATAAGCCCTACTCAACAGTATTTACTTGACAATTCATTGTCCACTAGACGAACCACGAAGGTAAGTCTTGCGTAGGTACATATGTTCAGTTGTGTGAAAGTAGTGTGCGTTACAACTACTATTAAGAATATCACAGAGAAAATTTTAAATAACGTGACTTGATTTTGTTGCTTCTTTTTCAATTCAAACAGTTGAGGGGAGTGGTTACTATGGCATTGAATCCCCTTTACCGTATATGCGTAATTTAACAACTCGACTTTATTTTAGTAGTTTGAATAACAATAGTGTAGTTTAAGGCTCGCTCGCCATTTGTGCTTAAGCACACCACTAGTACGTAAAACTGGTGCTGTAGCACACACGCAAGGTAAATGTTTCTAGTAAGTGTGAAATAGGAGGCGTGAGCAATCCAATAGCTGATGTCGTCGCTGCGCGGGTGTCCAAGATTGATAGAGGAAACTTTCGAGTTTTCTGCGGTCCAAGTATCTTCGTTAGCTGGTAATGGTAACTCTCTATCCCTATAATTGCCTATCCCTATAATTGCAAGTGGGAGTAAGGTCAAAGGAGTGTGTGCAAAGGTGTTTGAATTTCTGTAGGGCAGTAGGTTATGTATGTTACTAAATCAGCTCTGACGTGATTGTATAGTTCATCATTTCAATGAATGTGACACTGACAGTATGAAGCACCCTTGACCAAAGCCTGATTTTGTTTAGCCCTCAATAAAAAACATGCATTTTTTTTACTTTTGTTCAAGTATTCTTATCCCAAAAATAATTTAGATATACATGTACGTGTATACTTACAATATAATGATTTTTAATATATACTTTTGTAACACAGGAATTGGAGCTAAAATGCTTTTAAGAGATCAATGGTCAACTTTCAGTATGAACTGCATAAGATATTTATGAGGTATCCAGCAATGTTGAATGGAGTACCACAACTGATCTGACTTACCATTCCACTAAATTCTGTTCCTGGATATTTTTCTCTGAGGTGAGTGTTTCCTGAGGTGTATCATACAGGATTTTTTTCTGGGGGGAGGGGGGGAGCCACACATTTGTTTGACCACACCCAGTTGAAATCACACCCATTTGATTAAAAATCGTCTCAGGTTTAGAATTAGTGACATCAATCTTGGAAAACTAATACTTATTGCAATTGGAGGACCTCAATTAACTGAATACAAACAACAAAATCACAGAATACTATTATAAATCATAACCGCAGAATACCATTAAGTGGTACATATTAATTTGTTTCATGAAATTCGGGGGGGGGGGGGGGGATATCCCAGGGCCTCTGTATGAAAGTCACTTTTTTTTTACTTACAAATCTCTTTTTTTTTTTTTCTTTTTTTTTATTAGGGAATATATAGCTGTAGTCAGAGCTGTAGTGACTATACTTAATATTGATTCATTCCATTCTGTGGTATTTTACTTAAAATTTCAATTCCAGTATTCACCTGGATTTTTGTCATATATTTGGAACTAATGTGGTATTACTTTGGCAGTTATATATGGCAAACGAGTGAAGCGAGTGAGACACTCTCAGGACTGACACGCTTGAAAGTCAAAGATAATTTGTTTGTAAGCTTGGATGTACGGATTTCATTTTTGTACTTTGACCCTTGCATTTTGTAAATGGTCAACCCAGTCCCATACTCTACTGAAAGAATTTTTTTGTTAGTCTTTATTCATGTCATCCAAGAATTCAATCATTTAACCCTTGAATTAGGCTGTTTCTGGTACAATAAAGGCACAGGTAGGTCTATCAACTTGCTTGAGTTCATTTTCTATTATTTGCGGTAAGTTGCACTGTTTGTCATAGGCTTGACAAAGAGCGCAACTTACTACATAGCTGCATGCCCTATGGTGAAAAAATCGGAGTTGGTAGCAGTTACGATGGAGTTGAATCGTAAGTTGCTCTAATGTCTTCACAAGTACAGTCTCATTCCAATCCTTTGCCCTGCAAGTATAACAAAAGGATGTTATTTGAAGTGGTTGTATCAAAATAATACACTATAGTTAGTTCTGGGACAGGTTCATCCTCATGCTTCACTGTAACTGGTAGATTTTTGGCGCTGAAGTTAATTGATCCGCGTAAAAATTGAGAACTGGTCTTGCGTGAATAAAGATAGCTTGTGAAGGGTAAATAGGGACTGGGTTATGGACAGAGACAGTTCTGAGGTACAATATAATCATGAATGATTAAACAACCACAGGTTCCTGTGGCATGACACCCTTAACTAAGCAGTGGCTTTAACACACTACACGTACACACACGCACACACACATACGCACACATATACCACCTATAACTGAATAGATACCTACATCAATATTGTACTTATTTTCCCGTGACTCGACTAATTAGAAAATGGATTTTCAACTAAGAATAATACTTGTCTATTGCAACCTTCTCTTCAAACTCGTCTGCGTAGGCTCCATCACCATACTTAAGTTCTCTCTGTCTGGGTTGCTACTGGTAGTGTTCTTCAGCCTTATCTGCCTACAGGTCTGAATCTTGTGCTGAACTATCCCTCTCCCACTAGCTAGTAAGCAGCCAACTCCAAGATACATTGGGTTCTACTTAACCATTTCTACAGTCACAATGACCAACTCATAGCCCATTGGTGTATTTTGTTTCTTTCTTTCTTTTAAACTAGGGTCTTTTTAGAGCCCCCACAACATGAAAGATTTTCCTCACCAATAAATTGTACATTAACGAATCCCACCAATTAGGGTTGAGGTTGATATTTAAATTTGATATTTCGTTGAACTTAATAACTGGGATGAGTTCATATTTTGCACACTGACAACACGCCAAGCCCCAATCCACGAAAGAAAAAAAAATTGGCTCTATAATACTTCGGAGACAGTCTTAATCTACCACTGAAAAAAAAAAAGCTTCGTAACTAGAAATATATAGCTTCAGAAGAGCACAGTATCATCACCAGTCTGAATGTCCTAAATATAGGAAATTCAAGTTTTTGCCCAGTGCTCTTTCTCCATCCCTGATCAGTTTTTGTTCTTCCAACTTAGTTCAGAAGAGCGCTCTAACTGTGCCCATTTCAACTGCAGCAATGAAATGAGCCTAAAAAGCTCAGTGTTTTTGTCTGGTCCAGCTGCAGCTGGTTATTTAGATAGTCCGAATGCTTCAGAAACTACTACTGCAGGTTCGGTCACAATACAGATGATGTGTGGGGTGTGGCTAAAAAAGGGAGGTTCGATCAAATCCCCCGAATCCCCCTTGGCTACAGGTGTGCCGCATGAATGTTTACATTGCTGAGTCGTGCATCATAGTTAAGTCTGACCACTCCTACTCGGTTCATCCTGCCTAGTATGTATTTGCCTAGTTTTCTACTGGCAGATGTTGTGTTCACACATCTGAACTTTTTTATTTTCAACAATATTTACAAAAATTATGGTGAGTGATCATTGCAAGGTCCACACAGTTCTAGATCTACAGTTGAACAGTTATCCAACTTCAATATTCTAAACACTTCAGTTATCCAAATATCCAAAAGTTGTAGTAGCATGTGCCAACATGAAGAGTTGCTTCACCCCTTTATTAGTACATCATTATAATCTTTTAGTGTTTGGTTATTTGTTATCTGAACACCTTTCGGTCCCAACACGTTGCAATGACTAACAGAAGCCCTACTGTATTACGTTCTCTGGTGTTATGTGGGGTAGGGAGGTCACCACAGTGGAACTGGTTCGTGGTTGTGAACTTCATGGTTGTGGTGGATTAGGCACTGGCTGTGGCAAGTCTTGACCACTCTGTTCCTTGTGAGTTGTCCACATCAGTGTCAGACCATGTGTATTTATGATCGTGCACACACATGCACACATACAATACATACATTCTCACTCCCTCATATTGCATTCAGGAATGGCTTCCACAACACCTAGCACTATTTGTGCTGGCTACTTTATATTACTTAGTTGTGTTCATTTACACTTACAATGGTGCTCAGCATTACATATAACCTTGAGCTAACTGCTTGCAGATAATGAGGAGGAGGGAGGAGGCGGAGCTATAGGACCAACCTGAATCTTACATGACATTAGTAATTAATCCTCACTCGTGAGAGGGTTACAGTACTCAGTTTGTCTGTCAGTTAGTCAGTCATTCTGTCACACGGATGTGTGTTAAGTATTAATGTCTACAGTTTCATTGCACGAGTTGCATATCGACTTGCTCAAG
>WLWD01004236.1_pt1 | contig 31040 bp, 28 predicted proteins | sample 6712731 | NCBI WGS metagenome assembly WLWD01 (sample SAMN12718690, study PRJNA576275) | sponge metagenome | isolation source: marine sponge | host: Mycale hentscheli | place: New Zealand: South Island, Marlborough, Capsize Point | collected 2014-11-01
AATGGACTGTGATTATGAAAATGGCAAGCCATTTTGTCTGAACAATAACTTCACACCAGTGTGTAGATTTGTGTCATAGGTCAAGTCACATTTTTAGTGATGTATTTTAGCACACCAATGGCAAGTTAGCCAATTAGTTGAAAGTTTCCTATTCAATGCAGGGGTGTTAAAATGGGAGTGGTAGTGCAGCCGTGGCCACACCAATACTTTAACAAAAAGGGGTGTGTTATTAATTTTACTACTCTTTACTAGATCTGGGGCCAATTTCGAACTTGGGCGGTCAAATCGTCCAGTTGAAATGACTTTTGCAGGGATTAAATAGCTATCAAGCCTTTTGGAAAATTATAGGAAACTAATCATTTGGAGAAAAAAAAAAGTCTTTTCAGCATTGTTGGTTTGTAAAATGGCCATTTTTGTACTACTATACATCTTTGTGGTAGATAATGCACGAATATTCAAAGGGACCCAATCATTGCTATGAGATGGCACCCTTTAAGGCTACATAACATTATGTACATAATGTTATGTAGCCTTAAAGGGTGCCTGCTATAGAGGCCAATGTGATCAGAGTAAAAAAAATGAGCTGCCTCTTAGCAATGATAGTAAATAAACTACGTGTCCAATAAAAGTACCTAGTGGGGTGTTTTAGCTGACTTTTCAACAATGTTTTTGGCTCCTATTTGGTGGAGTTTGTGCAATGACTTTGTTAGCGGCTTTAGTTCCTGGGTAGTTCCTTATTCAATCATACTGAATTATGGCTCCGTTATTGGCAAAGTATTTTGACTGCTACTATATAAACATTTTACCTAATTGTCCATAGAACACCCTATTACTGTCTCTTGCTCATGCTGAATTTCTAAATCAAGTGACTATGTAGTATTGGTATAGTGGTGACATAATTGTAAAAAAAAATTTTAAACGTTTTAGTTGCATGATTTATCTCATCTTTTGTAGTGAACTCACCATTATCGAGTGTGTGATGTGAAGGATAATTATCTCCTGTGTCCCTCAATATCTACAGATACAACAAAATAGTTGATGTAACTTCCTTAACACTACTTATTCCCCAAAACCAAGTGCTCACGTTATTCACTTTATAAATATAGTAACTCGTCATTTTTTTTCTAGTCAAAGTAGCTAGAACCAGCTGCAAACTTTTTCTGCAGAAGCTATAATAACTATGTCCACAATAATCCCAAATAATAAATTGGGCAGGCTAGCAGTGTGATAAAATCAAATCTCACAAATAAGAATGTCAGCTGCCACACTGACTCAGCAAAAAAAAAATTTTTAAACTAGTCTAGCCACAACCGTTAAAAGAGAAACAGCAGTGGTTTAAATGTTGGAACTTTCTTTTTGCTTTATGTACAACTTCTAAGCTGCTCATGATCTGATAAGGCTAGAACCAGTGAGTCTATCACATTGAAGCCAGAGGTTCAGATACATCTTGTGTCTTCAGCCAATCATATTCTGCAACTGATGCTAGTCAAGACAGCATGAACTCTGATGAATTGGAGTCATACATACCTCTATGAACCAATTGTAGAGCTCTAATGATTCTTCTGATGATGATTATGATGATGATGATTGTCAGGACAATGAGAGACTTCTAACAACAAACTAGTACTGAAAATGACCTAATCAGAAATTTAGCATTACTATTTCTTGCAAATAGCAGCATAGAATAATTTGTTTTGGCATTTCTGGGTGCAAGAATCAACCTTGCCATGGTGAAATTAAGTCCACTGCTTGAATCCATGAATGCCAGAACTTAGTTCTATGATGCTGTTTATAGAAATGGCTACACTAAACTAGTTAAAATGTCAGAAGTCTCTAATCAGCAAGTATAACAAAAAAATTTAGCAACCACAGTCTCCCCTATACTTTGCCTCCTGCTATACTGCATATGTGAAGGTAAGGATCATTGTAATGCCACAGTAGTATCTTGCGCTAGTGGTTGTAGTGTTTCTGGAGACTTTCCTCCTCAGGAGCAGAGTCAGAATTAAGAACTTTATAAATAAGAGGTATACTTTGTGTTCTGTCATGAACCACACTTACTTTACAACCATAGTTTTAAATTAAATGGATTTCAAATTTGACGATAATTTTGACTTCCAATGATACAAAATAAAAAGCAAGAGGTTTGTATTAATTGGAAATTGTTTAAGCTTTTATTTTATGATATTTAAAACAGTCTATATTAGGAGCAATTTTAGACTTACCATAGGAATTCCTACCACTTTCATGTGGGTCTATACTTAGTTAAAATGAATAGTCCAACTAATGATATACCCATGAAATAAACATTTACATTAATTAAAAAGAACTTTAATAAATACTATCTATTTTGAATATTTATATATAGTATAAGTTCGTTCTGGTGCATACTATAGCTTATACCATTTCCTGACTCATGATATCCTGTATACAATGTTTTTCCTTGAAGTAGAAAACTGTGATAATGACAAAGTTGGTTACGGTGATCTCTCAGTGACCCCGTCTAATCGCGACAAAATTCATGAGCAACGCTACTTTAGCAATTGAAAGAAAAGAGTGAATAATGGCAGAATCAGAGTGGGATGATTACTGTATAAACGATGCAGCTAACTCGGTAGAAATGTCCACTATGTTACAGGGAGACAGGAGAATAGTAACGCAACTGACCACAGTTACCCTGCTGAACCCACAGCAGAACTATCCCACACTAATAACTAATGTCTTCAGGCTACTAAGCAACAAAATATTACATTAGAAAACTGACAAACAAAAGTAGTAATAGTAGTCGTAGTATTAAGTATAAGAATATAGGAATATATAAGAGAGGATGAGACTAAAGCAAGCAATGAAACAAGAGTGGGGATGGAGACATAAGTATAAATGGTAACGAGGTATAACAACTGTTAATAAGAGTGAACATAGGAGGTACTAATTAGGAATGTAAACAGTCACACAGCTTTCTGTTTAGGTATGGCCTGAACAAATATTTTGACGAAAATATGTCACCTTATACAAGATAATGATTTCAGAAATAAGTTCTCTTTCACTTTAGTGTTATCAAATAATAGCACAGAAAACTTATATTTTCGTGGAAATTGTGACGGCGAAGCTGGTATAGATTGCCAGTTGTTTCAACACATGTGTTATGAAGATTCCTGTGCTAATGTCTAGTTTTTAATCCTCATTTATTTACCACGTAAGAAAGTCGTTATATTTCAATGGTAAAAGGTCATAAAATTTACTCAACAATCTCCTAGCTTCTATTTTGGTGATGATTCAGTATTAAAAAGTCTAAGTAGCCAATAATGGTGGTATTGATATGCTACTGAGGCAAATAATTGAATGCCGTGAGTGACCGCATATGTGTCAGTCTCCTTTTTGACGGTTGTTGGCACAATCGGAATACTTGATAGAGATTGGAACATGTGGCTACCTTGTTTAGGAACACTAGCTATTGTTATCATGAAGAATGAGTAATGAAGCTTGGGAGCTGGCAAATGCAAAAATACAAAGCGGGTGTTATCAAGACTTACTCTAACTAATTCATTAACTGCGTCTCTCCATTCTGCTTTCACCAAGATGGCTAGAAGATTTTTATATGTTGGTGAAGGTTGCTTAACCCTCTCGTTCCTGAATTGTTTTGACGCGCGCGGAAAAATCTAATTTTCTGCCGCGGAATAGAGCATTGCCGTTTTATTTTTTTAACTCGATGCTGGCTGGGAAAACCCCATAGCAACCATATATCACTAAATAGACCAAGAGTTTGGGATTCCCCTCATTTTTTGATTGAGAAAATTGAATAATATTTAAGCCATCTACTAATATTTCAAAAAAAAAAAAATTTTTCCCCCCAAAAATCCACTTTTCCCATCAATAAAAAAATTAAAAAAAATAGAAATAATATTGTTTGATGCATTATATACCAATATTATATTAGTTCAACAATAAAATATGTTGTTTGTTGTGTGTGGTGCTGATTGTGATCATGTAGGAGACATCTATGAGTGTCCACAAGGAACGTATGCCATCGGACGTCGAGCTCTACTACAAAACAATTTCATGTACACAAAAACACAAACAACAAAGATATTTGTAATACAAACAACAAATTATTCATGGTCCTATATAATTGCAACTTATGATGTATTGTATGCGGCTTCATACAGGATTTTTGTTTGGGGTGGGGCTCCGAGTGTACTTCGTCACACCCATTTTTGGGAACCTACACTACTTTGATGCACATCTTTGCATACGAGTCTATACTTCACACTGATGATCAGTGTTCGGTCCTATGCACTGAATGGCTCAGTTATGATAGGAACATAATGGGATACAATATCAGACTAAAAATAAATGCTTCCTAAATGTTCATTTCTATTCAACTCCCAAAATTCTAGGGGGGAACCCAGCCATGCCTCCCACTGTATGAACCCTGGTATGTATACTCTACACTGTACATGAGAGAAACATGTATTGAGAAAGTGTACTTTGAAAATGAAGCACACACGTGGAATTCAACTTACCCGGCATGGATGGTGTCACAGACTGAACGATCCCTCCCATAGGATCCGAAACCTCCATACAATACCAAAAAAACACAAGACAACAATGACATTTGTAACATAACAGCTGGCCTCGCTGAATTGAGCCCCCCCTCCCCCGTCATTACTTTTCACTGACATTCTTGTACCATAACCCCCCCCTCCTCCGTCATTACTTTTCACTGACATTCTTGTACCATAACCCCCCCCCATCCCCCTCCCAGCCCTAGCTGGACACCCAAATATCAGTAAGTTGAAAAAATGAAATTCAACTTACCAGGCATGGATGATGTCACAGACCGAAAAAGACCACCGAGTTCGTTCTCTCTCAGGTTGGATCCGGAAGTGCCACATACTGTTTGTTCATGGTTGCTCTCTCTCTCTTTCCACAAATGCACGCACACACATACACACACACACATACACACACACACACACACAAGAAAAAAGAAGCTACAGGTGAATACAGATCATAAAAATAAATGTATAATTTATTATACATAAATTGACTGGTGCACACACACACACACATGAAATTCAACTTACATGGGCATAGTAGTCACAATCCAAAAAGATCCAGAGTTCCCTCCCAGGTTGTATACGGAAGTGCCACATACTGTTTGTCCACGGTTGCTCTCTCTCATTCCACAAATGCACACACACACATACACACACACACACACTAGAAAAAAGAAGATACAGGTGAATACAGATCATAAAAATAAATGTATAATATAAATTGACTGGTGTACAGACACACACACATACATGAAATTCAACTTACATGGGCATAGTAGCCCCGATTGGAAAAGACCCCCCCCCCCCGAGTTCGTTCCCTCCCCGGTTAGATCTGGAAGCGCCAGAATAACATTTCAACTCCACGCACACACATATACATCGAGTGTGAAGCTCCACTACAACACCACAAAAACACAGACAACGACAACAACAATAACAATACATATTACAACTTTTGGGATGTTCAGGGGGGGGGAGGGGGAGCAGCCACAAATATCAAAGTCTGTGGTCCTTCACACAAAAGATTATGGAATAATATCAATGGGTGTGTAGTCATTTATCTTCCACTCTCCCCCTACCTCATCCACCCTACTCTTGTTCTTCGATTCCCGCCTTCTCCGACCGCGAGGACGTCCAGAACTCGGAGCAGGAGGAGCCACTTCCTCTTCTTCATCACTGGAACCTGCTGCCTTTTCGTGTTTCATCATTGGAAGACTCAGGTCCGGTATCCTCTCCTTCATGACTGGAAGACTCTGCTCCTGTCGCCTCATCTGCGTAATCGGGTTTGTGACTGCATTCACATCTGGTCCTAGTAGTATATGTGGTAAAAACTTTTTTTAATTTTTTTGAAAATTTGAATTTGTTCAAAAAACCACAAGCCACTTTCAAATCTCAAAACTCAATGAAATATATATATATATTATAGCTAAACAGCTTACTCTATCTCAATATAGCTATAAATAAGTCCTTTCCACAACAAAAGCTTGCTGTTTTTCAAGAGAAAGACAAGAGAAAGACAAGCTTACCTCGATCATCTTCTTGACTCCCATTTTCAGTATCAGAGTTGACGGGGTCTGTCCACCAACCCTGATACAGGGCCTCCTATAGCCCTAGATGTCGTCTCCCTTCTCTCCGCTTGATCCTGAGTCGCTAGAGTCAGCATCAAGCAAGTCTAAAACTTGCACCGCATTGTAACTTCTAGACGCCATCTTCCAAAAAATGACTTTGAAAAAAAAATGGTTTGGCATAGTTACCGGGGTCACACGACACGCTCACTTTTTTCCTATGATGTAATAAGCATTACCTAAGACTGTACATAATAGGGAGGTCCCCAGTTGAACTGGTGATTTTATAAAAAATGGAGAAGACAGTAAGTCAAACCGCAAAGTCTTGGTCGGCAAAGAAGCGGTTGTTTCAATGTGTTATGGAAGGCTACTGAGCTCAAGCAATTTTTTGCTGCTTCTACAAAGCTCTGGGGATGACTGGATCCATAAATGAAGCTGCTGTGAAGAAGGTAACTTTTTTTAAATTCGACGGAGAACCGATGTTGTTGTTTTTTGCTGAGGAAGAAATAAACGCAACTGCTGTGAGGTACTGTCGAATCAGTCCTGGCTGAAAGCTATTTTAGATGCTTCTCCAATGCATTGGGCACCTGTGTATGCAATCTGAAGGTTACAGCTGTAAAGTAACTATTTTTAAAAATTCGGAGAAGTCAATCGGTCTTCACCCGCTTCAAAGCGGGATCCGGAACGAAAGGGTTAATGTCCATCTTCGCTTATCCTTGGATAAGCAAAGTTCCATTGCCACCGTGTCTATTTCGACGCCCAGGAATGTTGTGCACGTTGCTGGGCACTCGTCCTTCTCAGGCTCTGGTGGGAGGCCCAGCCTGGCACAGGTCTCGTGCATGACCGTGATGTTGTGCGTACACTCTGCTAGGTCTGCCCCCAAGTTTATGAAGTCATCCACGTACTGGAAGACATGCGTCGTGCCGTGCCTCTTCATCACCCACTGTGCTGCGTCTGCTAGAGCAGTGAATAGCAACGGGGCAGATCTCGAGCCAAACGGGAGTGTCGTGTCGATGTACACTTGGTCCTTCCACTGCATGCCCAGGAGGGGCCTGTCGTTGGGATGCACGGTTACCTGGCGGTAGGCTTGCTTAATGTCCATTTTCGCCAGCAGTGTCCCGTGCCCCAGCCTTGCTGCTGATACTGCCACTTTGTCCAGCGTGATGTACGACAAAGAGGCTAGCTCCTTGTTTATGCCATCATTTACGCTAGCCCCCTCTGGCGCCGACAGATTCAGGATCAGTCTGAATTTGCCCGGCCTGTTCTTCTTGGGGATGACTCCGAATGGGCTGCAGTGAATGCCCAATGCTTCTGCCAGCTGGAGAGTGCCTGCCAGCGCCACCCTCCCCCCTTCAACTTCCCCAGCCAGGTATTTCTCCACCACGCTTTCGTGCTCTGTTGCTGACTGCATGTTCTTGCCTTGTGCCGTCAGGGGGGCTCTGCATTCGTAGCCGACCCTGAATCCCTCGCGTATCCCACAAAAGATTTCCCTGACCAACACTGGGTCGGGATGGCTCGCCAGTTCCTGCGCCCAGATGCCCCCGTCCATCGGGGTGGTTATTCTTGCTAGGTGTTCGGGCAGTGGAGGACCTTCCCTCCCAGCACATTCTGCCAGCGCTTGCACCGCCTGCCTTGCACCGTGTGGTGTCCATTACTCGCTTCTGCATTTGACAACAACACAACGGCACACTCGTGAACTCGCTGCCATCAGCTGGCCACTAGAATTTGGTTATATCCCTGCATTCCCCTCCCCCACCCTTGACCCTCCGAAACCATTAGTCTACACCCTCCCCTGCCCCTGTTACCACCCTCTGCTACCCACCCCCCTACTACGCCACCCTATAGCCACCCTCCCCTCTTATATGGCTGTGGCAGTCACTTTCAGCTCCTCTTTTTTTTTTTCTTTTATCTTTTTTTTTTAACTATCTTGCATGATATCACTGCAATCTCCATGCATCAGCAACAACATGACTATATTGAACAGTTAGACCGTTTGTCTCTGCAATCCGCCTTGCTCGTGCATCACTTGTCGCGCTGCTGTTGAGTGTTGGAGCCAGCCTTGCATCTTGCTATGGGGTGTGAACCCCTGCAGCCGCTGCACACGTGTAAGTATCTGCATGACTTCCCGTACCGACAGTCCCCATTGAACTTGTTGTATTTTTTACACACTTCTTGCCCGCTCCAGTTGTTATTCCTTGCCTGGGGAGCACTTGCTGCCCCTGGCCCCGTACACAGTGGTCCCAGCTGACGGGTGACCGCCTAGTCTGCTCTGCCTTCAGTCCTGCTAGCCTTCTAGCCCTGCAGCTTGCTCGGCCCCCAAGTGCCGCCTTGCCCAGGCGGCACTCCTTGTTAGTGACCCCCTCACTACTGCCCCCCCCCCCCCAGGCTCCTGCTACTGTCATGCTTGTGCACTCTTGCTTGCACCCTGCTGAGTCAGCCCGCCAGCCCTGCTGATCCCTTACCCCCCCCCCCCCCCCCCTTTGTTGTACTCAACTGTACTTGCTTTATTGCTGGCACCCCAGCACGGCAAGAGCGTGAGCAGAGGCAGAAGGCAGAGAATGGTCAACATGTGGCGGGCGAGAACACGCACGGCAAGAGCGGGGGCAGTTGCAGGGAGCTGTAGCAAGGAGCATGGTGCGAGAGCCCCAGCAGACCAGGTGGGTACAATCTAGTACATGGGGGCTTGGGGCAGGCAAGCGTGGCCCCGGGGCAGAAAGCAGAGAGTTGTCAGCATGATGCAAGCAAGGTCCACTGCCTGCCCACATGCTCCTCCTACAACTAACCCCTAACCCTTCCTAATTATCCTATGGGGGGGTCCCCACCTAGATCCTATAAATTCACAGCCACAGTGGCTGGAGGAGGGCTGGCCAAGGAGACCGCCCCCGCCCCCCTCCTGACTAGACTACCCCACGTATCTCACCACCCCCGCCGCTTTCTCTCTGTGCCTCTTGTATTTTACCGACAACCCCGGTTATTATGGCAGCCAGCGTCGTATCGTCTAGGTTCACTGCCGCCACTACTGGTGCTGCCCCAAATGGCTGCCCGCCAGTTCGTGATGCCTCCTCACTCGCCATTTGGACTTTGTTTCTGCCTTTCAAGTACTCTCTAGGTGAACTAAGACACGATTTTGCTGTCCCCGCTGCTGCTGGTCAAGCTGGCTTGCTGGCCTGGTTCTGCTCGCTTGTAATTCCGCTAGCACGAGGTAGCTTAATCTCCTGCCAAAACCTATATACTTCGCCGCCTTACCCACCGTCCTTCCGTTTCTGGTCTACCCCTTCCGTTACTGCCCTGTTGCTCCCAGTGCCGATATTAACCCCGGTTAACTGGGTGTTAACCTCCATTATATATATTATAATTACAAGAAGAGAAGGACAAACAATAGGACTAGTCTGGCGCAGCCAGACCCTTTACCTAACCGCTATACTGAGAAAGGATCTGGGGACAATCATGCACCTTGGCTGTTCTAGAGGAATGTGGTAGTGGTTGTCTAATTACTGTTACGGCGCCCACGGTTTGCTGGACGAGCTGACCTGAGTACAACCACAGAGTATTTGCGCAAGCGCAGCAACCACCAACATTGATAGTTGGGAACGTGGGCTCCATTATGTACACTTGTGGTAAAATACCCACCCATTTCACCGAGGGCTGCCTAGAAAACGACAAAAAAATGTTAAGCTGCTGATGATACTGGCTTAACTGTGCAACAAGTAGTAGTAAGTTATGAAGATATCGCTTAGTATAGAATGGCTATATTATTTATTTGCTTTAGAATTGTGTGAAGGAGTAATAGTAGAAGATAAAGCATACCAGAAACACTGAATCAGTGAAGACATTTCAAGATACCTTTGACGTCCTGGCAGAATTTTTAACAGGAATAGGCAAAATCAAATGGTTAGATGAATTGTTATATAATAGTACAATCTAAGGTTTTCTTTAATGATTCAATCATTCTCAACTGAAATAATAGCATATTTTTCTTGTTCAACAAAAAATATTGTTAATTTAAACTTAATCCGACGTTTTGACTTCTTGCCAAAGTCCTCTTCAGGGGTCAACTGAGGTTGATTGTAAGGAAGAGATCGTAGAATGTATACATATGTGTCATAGCACAGATCACACTACTTGCATAACTAGCATTGCATCCCAACATGAAGAGGGAAGTACTCATGCACAGTCAATGACTGATGAGTCAGATCATAAAGGCTGGCTTCTCAGTTGCTGTCTGAGACTTCCACTCATAGTTATTAGTTCATTGGAATTGGTTCCCTGCATTGTACTCCCACTAATTAGCATCGTGTGAGCGAAGCAAGACCCTCATTAACACGTCTCAATTGAGATTTTGGTATATATATGTATGTGGCAACATTCCACACATGTCCATGGTCAGTGCATGCCACCCACGGAAGCTACTTACAAACATGAACATTGGAACAGGCACAAGAAACTCAGGAGAAAAGACTTAGTTAATAATCAGGAAAAATTATTGGCAAAGAGCCATGAAGACAGGGGAGGAGTGAAGTTCGCAGTGAGGTTTTACAAGCTTAACAGAGTTAACCCTCTCGTTCCTGAATTGTTTGGACGCGCGCGGAAAAATCTAATCGTCGACCGCGGAATAGAGTATTACCGTTTTATTTTTTTAACTCGATGCTGGCTGGGAAAACCCCATAGCAACCATATATCACTAAACAGACCAAGAGTTTGGGATTCCCCTCATTTTTTGATTGAGAAAATTGAATAATATTTAGGCCATCTACTAATACTTAAAAGAAAAAAAAAATTTTTTCCCCAAAAAATCCACTTTTCCCATCAATAAAAAAATAAAATAAAATAGAAATAATATTGTTTGATGCATTTTATACCAATATTATATTAGTTCAACAATAAAATATGTTGTTTGTTGTGTGTGGTGCTGATTGTGATCATGTAGGAGACATCTATGAGTGTCCACAAGGAACGTATGCCATCGGACGTCGAGCTCCACTACAAAACAATTTCATATACACAAAAACACAAACAACAAAGATATTTGTAATACAAACAACAAATTATTCATGATCCTATATAATTGCAACTTTATGATGTATTGTATGCGGTTTCATACAGGATTTTTGTTTGGGGTGGGGCTCCGAGTGTACTTCGCCACACCCATTTTTTGGAACCTACACTACTTTGATGCACATCTTTGTATAAGAGTCTATACTTCACACTGATGATCAGTGTTCGGTCCTATGCACTAAATGACTCAGTTATGATAGAAACATAATGGGATACAATATCAGACTAAAAATAAATGCTTCCAAAATGTTCATTTCTATTCAACTCCCAAAATTCTAGGGGGGAACCCAGGGCTAGCCTCCCACTGTATGAACCCCTGGTATGTATACTCCACACTGTCCATGAGAGAAACAATCATTGTATTGAGAAAGTGTAATTTGAAAATGAAAAACAGTACGAGCACACACGTGGAATTCAACTTACCCAGCATGGATGGTGTCACAGACTGAACGATCCCTCCCAGGTTAGTATCCGGAACCTCCATACAATACCAAAAAAACACAGACAACAATGATATTTGTAACATAACGGCTGGCCTTGCTGATTTGCCCCGCCCTCCCCCGTCATTACTATTCACTGACATTCTTGTACCATAACCCCCCCCTCCCCCCTCCGCCCCAGCTGGACACCCAAATATCAGTAAGTTGAAATGAAATTCAACTTACCCAGCATGGATGATGTCACAGACCAAAAAAGACCCCCGAGTTCGTTCTCTCCCAGGTTTGATCCGGAAGTGCCACATAGTGTTTGTCCATGGTTGCTCTCTCTCTTTCCACAAATGCACGCACACACATACACACACAAACACACACACACAAGAAAAAAGAAGCTACAGGTGAATACAGATCATAAAAATAAAATTTATAATTTATTATACATAAATTGACTGGTGTACACACACACACACACACACGAAATTCAACTTACATGGGCATAGTAGTCACGATCCAAAAAGATCCAGAGTTCCCTCCCAGGTTATATACGGAAGTGCCACATACTGTTTGTCCACGGTTGCTCTCTCTCATTCCACAAACGCACACACACACATACACACACACACACTAGAAAAAAGAAGATACAGGTGAATACAGATCATAAAAATAAATGTATAATATAAATTGACTGGTGTACACACACACACATACATGAAATTCAACTTACATGGGCATAGTAGCCCCCCGATTGGAAAAGACCCCCCCCCCCCCGAGTTCGTTCCCTCCCCGGTTAGATCTGGAAGCACCAGAATAACATTTCAACTCCACGCACACACATATACATCGAGTGTGAAGCTCCACTACAACACCACAAAAACACAGACAACGACAACGACAATAACAATACATATTACAAATTTTGGGATGTTCAGGGGTAGGGGGGGGGGGGAGCAGCCACAAATATCAAAGTCTGTGGTCCTTCACACAAAAGATTATGGAATATCAATGGGTGTGCCACTCTCCCCCTACCTCATCCACCCGACTCTTGTTCTTCGGTTCCCGCCTTCCTAGACCGCGAGGACGTCCAGAACTCGGAGCAGGAGGAGCCACTTCCTCTTCTTCATCACTGGAACCTGCTGCCTATTCGTGTTTCATCATTGGAAGACTCAGGTCCGGTATCCTCTCCTTCATCACTGGAAGACTCTGCTCCTGTTGCCTCATCTGCGTAATCGGGTCGGTGACTGCATTCACATCTGGTCCTCAGTGGCGGATCCAGGGGGTATCGTTAGGTTTCGGACGAAACCCCCTTTTAGCTCAATACTTACCTAATTTACAACCGCTACTAAACTCCCAAACTGGCACAATGGAACTCCACAGAGAAACAATATCGCGACTTCTCCGCGATCAATTAATCCAAAATTGGGGCGGTCCGTCTACAGTCTATAGCTGAACACGCCCAGTATTTAGCTGTGTTTGCTAATAAACGCACACAACAACTAGCTGATCATGCATTTGTAAGGCTTCATTGAAGTGTCTTCGGTTGTCAGAGTGTTTGTGTGGTTTGGTTAGTGGAAGGATCAGGGGCTTTATCTGTTGGCCATGTCTCAGTGAAAGTTGACCTTCTTTCACAAGTTAGTGTCAGTTATATAGCCTCGTTGCAATGTATTAAGTCATGCCAATTTTAAGAAGAGTTCTGGTGCTGGAATTTCTGCAGACTCTTCTCCTGATAATGCTTTATCTACAAAGAGACCTAGAATAGAAGAAGGAGAATTCATTGATCTCCCTGATTCTGCACCTACTTCTCCATGCTTGAGTCTTCATGCCCCTGCCGATACACCAATTTCACCCCCTCCTGCTTCTCCTACCTCTTTTTGTGGTGTTCTTTCTCCTCAAACTGCTCCTGTCCCAGGTACTCTTGCGCTAGCGCCTGTGGTTTCTAGTACTTCGTTATGTAGTAGCATGAGTGAGCAACTATGTGACGATATTGGGTTGCTTCTACAGTCAACCCCTCAAACCTATATAGCTGGCAGTCACCCAGGCAGAAGCTTTAAAAAATTCACAGTTCAGACCACAATTAGCTGTTGATAATCTGCTTGTAAATAGTTCATTAAAAGAAATAACAAAAAATCGTTCTATAATTGTGACCGTCTACAGGAAAACAGGGCACAACGCGGCACCCTTCGAAATTTTTTTTGTGCACTTACAGAGTTGTTGGCATCCAGATATTGAGCTCTCCAAGTTTTATCGTCGTAGCTTAAGTCTTTCCCACTATAATAGACCTAACCGTTCCCTTCCGTCGGCTTGAAACAATACATTTTAAGAAATTGATCGATCTTTTCTCGATATTTACGCACGCCGCGTTGTGCCCGGTTTTCCTGTAGACGGTCACAATTAAACATATTGCAGATGCCATTCATTTGTGTGGTACACAAAGTATAGCACTTCGTGGGCATAGAGACGATAGCACAGCTGATCCAAGCAGTAACAAAGGCACCTTTTTGGCCTTACTTCAGTATGCTATACGATCAGGAGACACTGTTCTTGAAAAGCATTTCAAAGAATCTGGATGGAATGCCATTTACAAAAAAAAACTATTTGTTGATAGATTTAAGTTGGTGTGTAATAGAAGAATTGTTTTGTAACTAGCTAAATCATAACCTTGAAATATACTTTAAAAGTCATCAGTTGTTCATTTAACTTGATTACTTATATCACTTTAATACACTTTAATACATAGCTAATGTAAACTTCACTTATATTTAAAATTGATTTCACATCATGATATAATATAGTTCTTCATTATAATAATATAAACACATAGCAACTCATCACTTTTCACTACCAGCATTAATCAAAGCACTTAACAATAGTAACAGTCATCAGTTCTTTCTTCATGTTTCTTTCAAGAAACTGTAAAATTTTCTACTATTGCTTATTTAGGCATAAAAATCTCTGAGTGTGTATGATTTAACTGATTAGCAAACAAAAACAAAAACCCCTTTTAAAATTTCTAGAGCCGCCAGAATGGTGACAATAATACACTAGCAAAAAAAAAGAAACCCCTTTTCAAAATTTCTAGATCCGCCCCTGGGTCCTAGTAGTATATGTGGTGAAAAAAAATTTTAATTTTTTGAAAATTTGAAATTGTTCAAAAAAACACAAGCCACTTTCAAATCTCAAAACTCAATGAAATATATATATATTATAGCTAAACAGCTTACTCTATCTCAATATAGCTATAAATAAGTCCTTTCCACAACAGAAGCTTGCTATTTTTCAAGAGAAAGACAAGCTTACCTCGATCATCTTCTTGACTCCCATTTTCAGTATCAGAGTTGACGGGGTCTGGTCCGCCAACTCTGATACAGGGCCTCCTATAGCCCTAGATGTCATCTCCCTTCTCTCCGCTTGATCCAGAGTCGCTAGAGTCAGCATCAAGCAAGTCTAAAACTTGCACCGCATTGTAACTTCTAGACGCCATCTTCCAAAAAATGACTTTGAAAAAAAGTTTTTTTTGCATAGTTACCGGGGTCACACGACACGCTCACTTTTTTCCTATGATGTAATAAGCATTACCTAAGACTGTACATAATAGGGAGGTCCCCAGTTGAACTGGCGATTTTATAAAAAATGGAGAAGACAGTAAGTCAAACCGCAAAGTCTTGGTCGGCAAAGAAGCGGTTGTTTCAATGTGTTATGGAAGGCTACTGAGCTCAAGCAATTTTTTGCTGCTTCTACAAAGCTCTGGAAATGACTGGATCCATAAATGAAGCTGCTGTGAAGAAGGTAACTTTTTTTTAAATTCGACGGAGAACCAATGTTGTTGTTTTTTGCCGAGGAAGAAATAAACGCAACTGCTGTGAGGTACTGTCGAAGCAGTCCTGGCTGAAACCTATTTTAGATGCTTCTCCAGTGCATTGGGCACCTGTGTATGCAATCTGAAGGTTCTAGCTATAAAGTAACTATTTTTTAAAATTCGGAGAAGCCAACCGGTCTCACCTCGCTTTAAAGCGGGATCCGGAACGAAAGGGTTAACCAAGTTGTTGTTGTTTTTAGTACAAAAAGACAGAAGAAGACAAAGAGAAGAAGATAGAATGTCTATGTGATTGTTTCTCATGATACGTGTAATGTTGTGTGTTTATTAACGAGTGTAAAGTTTATGATGTGCTTTATATTAAGTTCTGTTCAATGTGGTGCGTGTTTCAGAATTTTAGTTGTTTGAGTTTTGTAGTCAGTTGCTAGGTGTGGCACCGTCCACGTGTAAGTGGCCGTGCCCACGCCTATGGTATGTTTTTTCAGTGTTCGTGCGTGGAGTATAAACTGAGTGTGCATGTTGTGGAAGTCAGTCAGTCTGTGTGTTGGTCTTGGTGTAACAACTATTACCATCGCTTGTGTGTCTGTATATGTGCTTGTGTTATTTATATTTTGTAAAAAGAATAGAACTCACCTGCGTGCAGGGTATAAGTCACATGGAAAAAAAATCACTGTAGTCATGTGGGCTTATATGCTCTTGACCTTGATCATCCAAAAATCTTCCTGGCAGTGTTTAGTACCCACAAGTCACAAGCACAGTGTAGCCACTCCTTCCTGGCAAAATACAAACAAAAAAATAGCAAGTATTACACAACTCAGTATTACTATTTGGGTGTTTTTGTGAATGTCTGTACGCTATGCCAGTTGATAAAATTTAATTTTCCATGATGTCCGAAAACTGTGCCGGTTGATAATAGAACTGGATTGGTCGATAAGATACAGGCGACTTGCTCTATATAACACATTTATTTATTTTTTGGTTTGTTGCTGTTACTGTTTATTTGTGGTGTGTGTAATGCACTATGTCATCACTTCAAGTTTATATTGTTGCATGCGTGCTATTCTTCGTAATAATGTTTTCACTTTGACAGAAGATCACTTGTTTGTTTTGTTTTTTTGTTCATGTTTTTTTTTTCTTTTCTTTTTTCCTTTATCTTTCGCTTTTCTGTTTTCTGTTTAAAGGTATTGCATCAAATGACATTTAGTAGTATTTAAATTACTTTAATCTCCTATATATTGTTTTTGCTAATTTTTGTGCTCTCATTTTTTTCCTTATCTGATCATGCAAGTGTAATTTACACAGAAAAACATTTTTAATTTTTAATGTGATTGTTTACTAGGTTCATTTCTTTTAATAGGTATTGTTTACAGCCATTTTTTGTAAAATTTTTTTATTATCCTCAGAAACCGATTGGCTCATTGTGGGAAGAAGGAAGTGGCGCTTTGATGAGGACTGTAGCTATGACAGAAACCAGAGTAGCTCGGGATGGTGACAGACAGCACATCAACCGTGGCCCTGGATAGTGAATTCATCAAACTCTTCAAAACCTTTTTAGACTTTTTTATTATATTAATCTTTTCACCATATAGCTAACTAAGAAATTTATATCAGTATTATTGTCAAAGAGTTCTATCACGTCATTAATTTAAGGAAATACTTAGTATCTATGTACTGCATGCTGTGGTAAGACATTATCAAGAATACATAGGGTATACTCCAACAACATATCTAGTACACATAGTATGGTGTACACCTGGTGTTAAGGTAATGCACAGTAATACAGTCTTACGAAAGATACACACTGATGACTTTAAGATAGAGTCACTGGAGTATGCCACGTGTATAACAAAAGTATGACTTTATACACTGATATATATCCATTGCATGTGTGGAGTTGCTCACAGAGTTCACTGTTAAATGTTCCACTATAAATGCATTTATCGAATATTTTGGTGTTTATACCCCTGGAATAGTTAACCTGGTACAGTTATAATAATATACATTAGTTTGTATACTAAGAGGCCAAAAATTTGTAACATCAGTGAACTATGTACGAGCAATCATCCCATGTACCATTTGAGGACTACCATGCAGCAGTTAGCAGCACTATAAGTGAGCACGTGAAACCTCTGATAGTGTAAATTACCTCTGTTTAGTGAACTTCCCTTTACCCTCTACCTATTCCAATAGAAAATGTATGGCGTATCTTCCCCTCCTTAAAACAAACACCAATTTTCAATATAACTGGCAAATTATAAACACCTCTGAAGGCAAACAAATTGATGCCACTAATTGAATGGCTAAAGTATCATTCAGTAGAGGCAAGTAATGAAACAACGACTTATGTGTAGCTAAGAGCAGGTGAGGATTCAACAGGGAAGCCAAGCCCACAATCAGGGTTTGAAGTACAGAGACACTGAGAACCAGGAAGAGGTACAGATGAAGGAGTAGAAGGGAATCCAATACTCAAGAAGAATTAGGGAAGGGTTCAGGAAGAAAGAGAGCAAGAGATGTAACTAAACCAAGTGGTAGACAATTAAGAGATTAAAGTACCTTATGCTACAGCGTTCCTAGTTTGTGAAACATGATACATCAAGCGCAACTGTGTATCAGAGTATTTGCTGCCTATTATTAAAGATTATATTATTATTATTATTAATTAATTTACTTTTACCTTCTCTTCCGTACTTTCGCCTTCCTTTTATAAACTACACCGCCTTCCACCGTCTATTGCACCCGCTTTTTAGAATTAACCAGCAATTTCTACTGAATGTGACAACACTTTATCTACCGTGAGATGACGATGCCTCACCAATCTTCCCAAAGCTTACGAATTATTCATGAATACACACACCGTTGGTAGTCGTCGGTTGTCGTTGTTACTGACACACAAGCGTATTATTATATAGACTAGTGGTGTGCTTGAGCACAAATGGCGAGCGAGCCTTAAACTACACTATTGTTAAATTTGATTTTAACAACTAACACTCAAGCTATTAAAATAAAGTCGAGTTTTTAAATTACGTATGAGGTAAAGGGGTTTCAATGTCACAGTAACCGCTCCCGCAACAGTTTGAATTGAAAAAGAAGCAACAAAATCAAATCACGTTATTTAAAATTTTATTCTTAATAGTAGTTGTAACGCACAATACTTTCACACAACTGAACATACCTACGCAAGACTTACCATCGTGGTTCGTCTAGTGGACAATGCATTTTTAAGTAAATACTGTTGAGTAGGGCTTATAACTGTGACAAATAGCACATTATCTTACCACCGCCACTAACTCGAACAGAAATGGAGCTACCGTAAGATTTTGAGTATTAACTGCACCCGCAAAACAATTCAAAGCCGTAAACAATTCAATTTCTAAGGTGATACGGGTAATGGTCGCTAAACCGGAGGATTCTGTTTAGTGAAGTTTGGGACGGGATCGAACGCGGAGCGAACACAAAAATACGGAGGGTCAAAGTACAAAATGACATACGTACGTCCATATATATAAATAAACTAGTGGTGTGCTTGAGCACAAATGGCGAGCGAGCCTGATAGTTAGGTAACATAAAATGTTACTATGTTTTAGCTTACTTCATGCAAACACTATAATAGCAGTTATGACATTTGATTTCAGCAAACAAATACAAAATCACTCTCTTACCTTAACAATGGTAACTTTTGTAGTATCAAACATCAACCATTCTGATAATCTCAGTCACCAGTAACTCTTGAACAAGCTCTCAGCTACGATAAAAAATAAACCAGTGTTATTATTTGTAATTTTAGCCAACAAATATGGAATTACTACTTACATCATTCTTGAGTATTGATAACTTCTGTAGTATCAAATTGAAGTTATTTTGACCATCTGAATTACCTTGAATTCTTGACAACAAGCTCTCACCTACAAAAACAAAAGACAATCCATTTTAGCACACAAATACAAAATTAGTTTCTTACCTCATTTTCTTGAGCAGTGGTAAATTTTGTAGTACCAAATTTGAGCCAATCTGACTATTTGAATTTACCAGTCACTGTTGACAAGCTCTTAGCTACAAAAAAGAAAGGCCAGAGTTAATTTTGCATATTTAGCTAACAAATATGGAATTGCGTACTTATCTCAGCTTCCCTCGAGAAGTAGTAGCTTCCTTAGCATTAATACTACGGCATTCTGACTACCAACGGCTCTTGACAACCAACAACCGGCACTCCGTATCCCCCCATAAAACGGCGAAGTTTTGAAATTAAGTCTGGAAAAGGGTCTTCAATGCCATAGTAACCTGTCGAATCAACTTTTTGTGTCTTGAAAACAAGCGTTTTAGCAGGAATTTTCTCATACTTTGGAGCTTAAGTATCAAGTAAGGTTTGCTTAATGCTGTAGTTTCAGAATAAACTGGAGTCAAGCCTAAATAGCCGTGTTTTTAGGAGAAAAAAGTTCCCCGCGCGCGCGTTTAAAGAGCATACGTACCATCCATATACATACATATATATAACATATACCCGATTTTTTTATTTTTACCCCTGTAAGTGTCTCGCTCGCTACGCTCGCTCGCCAATGATGATGACACTAATAATAATAATAGCTAATTATAATAATAATAATACTGTGTCTACTGCCAAGTGCTCCACCATTCACTTACAAAAATGGCCAAGTGGGCGCTCTCCAATTTTTTTGTTTACTCGATGCTGGCTGGGAATATCCCATAGCAACCATATATCACTAAATAGACCAAGAGTTTGGGATTCCCCTCATTTTTTGATTGAGAAAATTGAATTATAATTAGGCCCTCTACTAATACTTAGAAAAAAAAATTCCCAAAAAATTCCACTTTTCCCATCAATAAAAAAAAAAAATAATAATAATATTGTTTGATGTATTGTATACCAATATTATATTAGTTCAACAATAAAATATGTTGTTTGTTGTGTTTGGTGCTGATTGTGATCATGTAGGAGACATCTGTGAGTGTCCACAAGGAACATATGCCATCGGACGTCAAGCTCCACTACAAAACAATTTCATATACACAAAAACACAAACAACAAAGATATTTGTAATACAAACAACAAATTATTCATGATCCTATATAATTGCAACTTTATGATGTATTGTATGCGGTTTCATACAGGCTTTTTGTTTGGGGTGGGGGGGGTGGGGCTCCGAGTGTACTTCGCCACACCCATTTTTTGGAACCTACACTACTTTGATGCACATCTTTGCATAAGAGTCTATACTTCACACTGTGATCAGTGTTCGATCTAATGCACTAAATGGCTCAGTTATGATAGAACATAATGGGATACAATATCAGACTAAAAATAAATGCTTCCAAAATGTTCATTTCTATTCAACTCCCAAAATTCTAGGGGGGAACCCAGGGCTAGCCTCCCACTGTATGAACCCCTGGTATGTATACTCCACACTGTACATGACAGAAACAATCGTTGTATTGAGAAAGTGTAATTTGAAAATGAAAAGCCGTACAAGCACACATGTGGAATTCAACTTACCCGGCATGGATGGTGTCACAGACTGAACGATCCCTCCCAGGTTAGTATCCGGAACCTCCATACAATACCAAAAAAACACAGACAACAATGATATTTGTAACATAACAGCTGGCCTCGCTGATTTGCCCCCCCCCCCTCCCCCGTCATTACTATTCACTGACATTCTTGTACCATAACCCCCCCCCCCTCCGCCCCAGCTGGACACCCAAATATCAGTAAGTTGAAATGAAATTCAACTTACCCGGCATGGATGATGTCACAGACCGAAAAAGACCCCCGAGTTCGTTCTCTCCCAGGTTGGATCCGGAAGTGCCACATACTGTTTGTCCATGGTTGCTCTCTCTCTTTCCACAAATGCACGCACACACATACACACACAAACACACAAGAAAAAAGAAGCTACAGGTGAATACAGATCATAAAAATAAATGTATAATTTATTATACATAAATTGACTGGTGTACACACACACACACATGAAATTCAACTTACATGGGCATAGTAGTCACGATCCAAAAAGATCCAGAGTTCCCTCCCAGGTTGTATACGGAAGTGCCACATACTGTTTGTCCACGGTTGCTCTCTCTCATTCCACAAATGCACACACACACACATACACACACACACACACTAGAAAAAAAAAGATACAGGTGAATACAGATCATAAAAATAAATGTATAATATAAATTGACTGGTGTACACACACACACATACATGAAATTCAACTTACATGGGCATAGTAGCCCCGATTGGAAAAGACCCCACCCCCCCCCCCGAGTTCGTTCCCTCCCCGGTTAGATCTGGAAGCGCCAGAATAACATTTCAACTCCACGCACACACATATACATCGAGTGTGAAGCTCCACTACAACACCACAAAAACACAGACAACGACAACGACAATAACAATACATATTACAACTTTTGGGATGTTCAGGGGGGGGGAGGGAGCAGCCACAAATATCAAAGTCTGTGGTCCTTCACACAAAAGATTATGGAATATCAATGGGTGTGTTGTCATCTTTCTTCCACTCTCCCCCTACCTCATCCACCCGACTCTTGTTCTTCGGTTCCCGCCTTCTCCGACCGCGAGGACGTCCAGAACTCGGAGCAGGAGGAGCCACTTCCTCTTCTTCATCACTGGAACCTGCTGCCTATTCGTGTTTCATCATTGGAAGACTCAGGTCCGGTATCCTCTCCTTCATCACTGGAAGACTCTGCTCCTGTCGCCTCATCTGCGTATTCGGGGTCGGTGACTGCATTCACATCTGGTCCTAGTAGTATATGTGGTAAAAAAAATTTTAAATTTTTTTGAAAATTTGAAATTGTTCAAAAAACCACAAGCCACTTTCAAATCTCAAAACTCAATGAAATATATATATATTATAGCTAAACAGCTTACTCTATCTCAATATAGTTATAAATAAGTCCTTTCCACAACAGAAGCTTGCTATTTTTCAAGAGAAAGACAAGAGAAAGACAAGCTTACCTCAATCATCTTCTTGACTCCCATTTTCAGTATCAGAGTTGACGGGGTCTGGTCCACCAACCCTGATACAGGGCCTCCTATAGCCCTAGATGTCGTCTCCCTTCTCTCCACTTGATCCAGAGTCGCTAGAGTCAGCATCAAGCAAGTCTAAAACTTGCACCGCATTGTAACTTGTAGACGCCATCTTCCAAAAAATGACTTTGAAAAAAAAATTTTTTTGCATAGTTACCGGGGTCACACGACACGCTCACTTTTTTCTTATGATGTAATAAGCATTACCTAAGACTATACGTTATAGGGAGGCCCCCAGTTGAACTGGCGATTTTATAAAAAAATGGAGAAGACAGTAAGTCAAACCGCAAAGTCTTGGTCGGCAAAGAAGCGGTTGTTTCAATGTGTTATGTGAGCTCAAGCAATTTTTCGCTGCTTCTACAAAGCTCTGGAGATGACTGGATCCATAAATGAAGCTGCTGTGAAGGACACTTTTTTTTAAATTAGACGGAGAACCGATGTTGTTGTTTTTTGCCGAGGAAGAAATAAACGCAACTGCTGTGAGGTACTGTCGAAGCAGTCCTGGCTGAAAGCTATTTTAGATGCTTCTCCAATGCATTGGGCACCTGTGTATGCAATCTGAAGGTTCTAGCTATAAAGTAACTATTTTTAAAAATTCGGAGAAGCCAACCGGTCTTCACCCGCTTTAAAGCGGGATTGAGAACGAAAGGGTTAATGAGGCATCAAAATAGCTTGACCAATGAAAAATGGTACCTGGAAACGCTGTCTTCATAAGAAAAGTGATTATGATGTGACGCTAGGGGGCGTTGCCTATAAAAGCTGGTACCTACTAGTTGGGCGTCGACCGACCGACGGTCGGTCGACGCCCAACTAGGTACCTACGTGGAACTGAGAGCTTCACATTTTCTCAACGATTAGCCCGAAATTAAAAAAGTAGCTCAATAAAAGGTCTTAAATCTTCGTCCTGAGCAAGTTCATACCTAAATCAACTGTTAATTTTCAGTAATCTCCAAAATCAGAGCGTGACAAACTTGACAGGACGACTGCTATAACCTTCTTGCGCATGCACGCTGAGGGTTAATTATGTATGAATCATAACTATGAATATACTCTTGTAGAAAGTAAATAGAACGCGTCCTAAAATTAGTTATATTCTTAAAAGAGCCCCCCCTTGGAAAATCCTAGATCCGCCCCTGCTTCCTTTACACTTGCAATACTTGAAGCACTTGATCTTGGCTATTCTGCAGGGACACCCATTCTTGTGAGCACATTTTCCACACGTGCAGGGATCCAGCAGGCCTTCAGGCTTTGAAATCACTATTTCAGGAAGTAGTAAACTGCCCCTTTTTATGAAACCATAGGACTCAGCATCCAAAATGGTAGTGACGTCTCTAATTGTGGCTTGGACCCACAGCTGGTGCTGATAATAAGCTCTATGGATGTGCTTCCTGGCGTTGGCTGAGGTACAAGTGACTTTCTCAAAGTCCATTTTGAGGGCGTTGCTATTGAATGCAGCAAGGTGCAGGTCATCAAATGTCTCCAAGTCTGTAAATGGTTTCAGACACTTAACTAAGAATGTCTCTGCCATCAGTACCGCACTTTCTGTGAGCTGTGGATTATCAAAATCCAGTATCAGGGAAGAACTTCCTGGGCTACGGATGGCTTTCAGGGCTGCGAGTTTAGTAGATATTTGCTAATGGTAGAGTGGATTGACACTGACTTTTTTCTGAGGCGATCATTGATATACTTAGCATAAGCAGCACTGCCCTCCTGGAAACAACACAACAACTTGTCTACTTGAACATTGGTCACAATTTCTCCAGTGAGAGAGAATATTCTTCAGTTCTACCTGATCTTGTAGCGGACTGCATACCTTCAAAAGGTACTCCTCAATGTCTTGCACCATCTTAACTATCGTAGCTGCAGTTGTGGTTAAGTGACAGTTCTCCATGGGCATCATCTTCAGTCTTCATGAGGTCGATGTACTGGTCTTTCTTGTGTTTGATGATCCCCCATAAAGCTACTGCCTCCTTCTTCCTGGTGACACCAATTATCCCCCCACTCACCTTGGCAGGCCGGTTGTAGCGCTGTTCTAACGCCTGGTCAAAGGGAACTTTACTGCCTTTCTTGTTAGCATTCACGACGAATCCACCATTCATGTAGGAGTCGTAGAGGAGTGGCTTCAGTTGATAGCAGTCCTGCAAGAATAGTGGTGTCCATCGGCAGTAGTTTATTCGCCCAAAATAGAAGAACAGTGAAGTTGCCCTTTCTACAGCACTGAGATGAAGAATCCAGTCTCCAGCACGCAAAGAATTGGTCAAATCCCTGATTACTGGGAACAATTCTGAAAAATAAGTATTCCAGTAATTAAAAGATTGGGACATTAATGCCCTTTCTTCAAGGTAGACTTGAAATGCTGCTTCAATTGTGTTAGCACGCTCTTTTGCTGTTTTCCATTCTTCACCCACTAGCTCTTTGGACAGACAGTTGACCTGCAGTGCCTCTAGCTCCATTCGTCTCTCTGGGAATTTGGAGAGGGATGCTTCCAACATCATGGATGTGAGGACTTCATGTATCATTGAGTGGGCAGTACAGGCCCTAGAATAGTGGGCACCAGATATCACAGACTTGATGACATCAGTACCATAGCACTCCGTCTCAACCAGTACAGCAAAAATTCCAGAAGGTTCCAGGTACGCACCAAGACTGGCCAACACCATCTTCTCCATATGAAACCCACCCAGACCAAGGAATATGTTGTTAAACTGGTGTGGTTTCATCAGCTGGATTTCCTTGGCAATACGGTACACACCTTCATCGGCCCACAGTCCACCATAGTTGTCACCCTTCTGTTTCAGTGCATCATGGAAGTCAATCATTGTGGTTAGGATGGCATCGTATGTTGTAGCTGGATAGGGAAGGATGGGGCAAAGAACTGTAGTGGTAGAGTTGAAGTTGCTATTCATAATTGCACTTCGCACAGCTGTGAATCTGTGGGATGCAGCCATTCTCAAGTGTCGTTCCTTTGGAGAAGCGATTGACCAGCCACAGAAAATAGTCAGAGTTGATTGCTATGGTGGAGTTGTCAACTGGGAGAGGGGGATCTGTTGATACAATGTCCCGGCCTTCTCTTGCTGCGGTAGTGGAACTCGATGCATCGAAAGGGGGTTGTACTGAATATCATTGAGGTCGGTTGTCAAGGACTCTGTCGCTGAGAAAGATTTGTATGCATCCATGTATGTATGTATGTATGCATGTATGTAGAGACTGTTGTTGGTGTTGCTGGAGCAGCATCCGATGATACCTTGTAGTTCGTAGGTATCTCTCCACGTTCCTTCACTGATAATTTGTAGGCATTTGACTTGAGACCTAAGCTTAACTGTGGTCCTGCTCTGAGTGGCAGAGGCCTTACAGAGATCTCATGCTCCGGTGGTGGTTTCTCCAAATCGATTGGAACGTTTTGAAAGAGAACAAGGATGGTATCATGTGTGAAGCCTGTTCCTGCCAGGGTGCTTCATTTCGGTCGAAATTGTCCATTGCCCCATTTATTGGGCTGGTTGCTTCAAGCACAGCAGGAAGAGGTACTCTGCTATCACCTGCAGTAGTGATGATCCACTCAACTAGATCGACATCAATCCTCTTGACCATGTTATAGCTTACACATATTCTGTAGTGGCTAAGAGCGGTCACTAGCTCCTTTGATCATGTTAGACTATGCACTGTTTGACCCACCATGACATGGAAAGGTGTTGGTTCCCTGCCATCAGTCAGGATGTAGTGAAGAATCTGAAAGACTACGTCAGTCCTCTGCTGAGTGGTTGTTTTCCCCTTGAACATGTAGGAGCAAAACTCTGTCCATTTTGGTGGTGGGTTGGTAATGAAAGCGTCCATGGAGAGTTGGAGGTCTTGGGGGTCACAGAAGCTGTTCTGGAGTCCAAAACTGTATTCTTTTAGCTCTTGTGCCAGTTCACTTGCAACCTGTTAGACTGGTGAAACTCTCAGGGATTCCGCTAAAGCCTCAGAAAGCACCATCTGGGATATTCGCTTATTGCTTGGGTTTGTAAAGCGGACCGCATCTCCATACAGCTCGATGATGAGCTGTTTGACTGCTCTGTTTGACACCGTTCCAGCTGAACCTTCATTTAGCCTATCTCTGATGGAAGTGAGACTGTACGCTGATCTACTGAAATAGCTCAAAGGCCAATAATCGGGCTTTGAAGGAATCATCTGCGGCTGTGACCGAATCTTCCATTTCAAGGTTTTTCATTATTTCTTCAATTCTAGCCTGATATTTATTGAAATAACCTTTGCGACAATGATCATGATATAAGATATCAGCAGCAAAAACATCACCTACATCACACATTGCGGCAGTTTCTGTGTACACATGGTCTCTGAACAGTACACCTGCATTGAGTAACTCTTGGGCCATTGGTTTTTCAGATACCCTGTACAGTGTGTGTATAGTCTTCTGTCGAACTGTGATGCGATCTGCGCTACAAAAGATGCAGATATTTGAGGGTACATTGGGCTTAAATCTCTTGCAGCGTCGCTCAGATACATCTATGCCAGAGGATGGCTGGTTACGATATCAAACCTAGCCATTTCTCTTTGAAAATTTCTGTAACAAGATGAAGCATGGTATTTGAACATACACTGCTCTTGCTCAGTCAGCTGAACGACCCTAGTGGCTTGAGTGTCACTACTCTCCGCTTTTTTGGCAAGCAAGACAATGTTACTCCAACCTACTTCACCGCTAGAGAGGAACTCGGATCGCTTCTTCTTCTGGCATAGGATGCACTTGTTGAGATTGGTAGGCTTGAGTCCAGCACAAGGAGCAGTAAGATGTACCTCATCCTGAGAACACAAGTTTATAATGATTGCATGCCACCAAAAAAGACTTCCCCTATCCTGAAACACATGGTAGAACATATGGTAGCTGGTATAACTTACCATTGCCTTATTCTTCACAAAGTTAGATACCCTCTTTCTATTCTGACTGAACCTAACCTGCAAAAGCCTGCAAAAATATGCACTGTAGCAGCTGCCAGCAATGGAGGTTAGCACCCCTGTACTGTAGCAGCTGCCAGCTTAGCAATGGAAGTTAGCATACCCCTGTACTGTTTATACCTACATGTACATGACCCTGCACTGTTAAAAATGAAGCGTTATAATAACACTTTTGAAGTGTAAATCAAGAGTGTAAAACCTTGCAGTGTTATAGTAACACTGAGGCCAGTGTTAATTCTAAGTGTAAACACTGCAGCATTCCAGTAACACTGAAATAAGTGTAATTGTGAAAATTGGTGTATATGACCACATTTTTTGTTTCTTTAGCATTTATTTACCTGATAACATTCAAGCCATTATCAATATACTGATACATTCATAGAAGTTTATAAACAAGCAGTAAGGGAACTTAGCTGCAATAGCTATCTATCTAAATTCTACAATTGACAGTAACTTTGTTGGCTACTTATTTGTATATAGCTAAGCTAGGGCAGGAAATAGAAGAAATCTAGCCATTGCTCCACGCAATGTCTAATTTAATGCATTATTTAAATCCCCGCAGAAGACCGTCTTGCTGTACAAACTTTGGCAAAAAAATTCTGAGAATTTGTTTACTATTCGATCGAGTGCTTACTGAATGCGCGGTATGGTTTTTATTGCGATGCGCACAAGCACCCGCTTTTTACCGGAGAGCGTTTATTAGAATATTCCAGGCTCTCCTTATCCTGCAGAAGAGTTTTATGGATATGGTGTTTTTAAGTGCAGATCGTGCCTTGGATCTTTCGGAGAAATGGTAAGTTTAAATATGTGTTTATTATTGGAAACAATAGAGTGTTTTGGCTAATGTAAGTGACGCATTTGAATAGAGTTAGCCGTTTAAGTTGAGTTTGAGCACGGAAGAGGTAATTTCTTCTTTATGATTAATGAATTTAGCAGGTAGCTAGTTCAGTACTTTTTCCGACTATATCTGAGAGTTATCTCAAAAATTATTTACTGCACTCTTTATTTATTGTTTTTCATATGTAATTTTAGGCTACAAAAAGTGCTGCTGTGAAAATCTAGAGATGCTTTTGGAGACTAACAAAGTAAGAATATACAGGTTAACACAAAATTATTACAGTTGTTAGTTCAGCAGTTGATTATAAACCATTCATTTACCCTCAGTTTGCTCTTTTTTCTTCTTTCCCCAAATATTTCCCCCAAATTAAACATGCCACAAGATTAGTTCCTGTTATAGTTTGTGTTCTCATGCTGTCCAGACTATTCAAAAGCATTATCATGCTATATAGAGTGATAATAGTAAAAAATGTATTTGTAGACAAACACATTTGTTTTGCTTCTTTTTCTATTTCTATGTATTTTTGTGTGTTTAGAATAGCGTGTTTAGTTGTGTTATGTTTGTGTATATGTGACCGTCTATGGGAAAATCGGGCACTAAGGCGTGGCAGCCATGATTCCGTATTCTACCGCACTCTCCGCATACTATAGGTTTTTACCGCGCGCATTGTGTAGAAACATCAACAAGGAGTTATTCTCTCAACAACACTGCTGGTGGAAAAAAGGTTAGCGAGCTTGTCTTTCTTGTTCTAAGAGGATAGTTAGTTAGTATCTTGCTATGCTGAACACTGGGTGGTGATTTTTTAGCTAGCTAGTTTCCTATTCTCGTTGTAGTTGTAGGTAGCCCTTATAATACTTGTTCTTTTTTTTTTTTTTTTTTTCCTCTCTTTCATTTTAGCTTTGATGATGCTAGTGCTGCAATATGCTATGACAACTGGGGATCTGGTGTTCCTGAAATGTGAAGAAAGGTAATTGTTAACTAGTTAAATTGTCTACTTTTTGTTGCTGTAGTTGCTAGTAACCTTTTTTTTTTCTTTTCATTTCCTAGATTTCATGGTGCTTGGGCTGCTGCTATCTGTACTGAGGTTCTGGTGTTCTTGATTGAAGAAAAGAATAATGGTAAGTCTCTAGGCATGCACTACTGTTATCATTGTACATACACGTACTAATACTAACACTGCATTCACGAAGTAGTACTGCACACGAAGTGCTAACACTGTGCACACATACATAGTACTAACACTGTGCACGCACATAGTGCTAGCACTGTGCACATACATAGTACTAACACTGTGCATGCACGTATTACTGTGCACGCATATAGTGCTAACACTGTGCACGCACGTAGTACTATTACTGTGCACGCACATAGTGCTAGTACTGTGCACATACATAGTACTAACACTGTGCATGCACATAGTGCTAACACTGCATGCACGTATTACTGTGCACGCACATAGTACTAACACTGTGCATGCACGTAGTACTATTTCTGTGCACGCACATAGTACTAACACTGTGCACGCACATAGTGCTAGCACTGTGCACATACATAGTACTAACACTGTGCATGCACGTATTACTGTGCACGCATATAGTACTAACACTGCACGCACATAGTGCGAGCACTGTGCACGCACATAGTACTAACACTGTGCACGCACGTAGTACTATTACTGTGCACGCACCTAGTGCGAGCACTGTGCACACACATAGTACTAACACTGTGCACGCACATAGTACTAACATTGTGCACGCACATAGTGCTAACACTGCATGCACGTATTACTGTGCACGCACATAGTACTAACACTGTGCATGCACGTAGTACTATTTCTGTGCACGCACATAGTGCTAGCACTGTGCACGCACGTAGTACTATTACTGTGCACATACATAGTACTAACACTGTGCATTCATATAGCACTAACACTGCACACATAGTGCTAACACTGTGCATGCACGTATTACTGTGCACGCACATAGTACTAACACTGTGCATGCACGTAGTACTATTTCTGTGCACGCACATAGTGCTAGCACTGTGCATGCACGTAGTACTATTTCTGTGCACGCATATAGTGCTAGCACTGTGCACGCATATAGTGCTAGCACTGTGCACGTATGTAGTACTATTTCTGTGCACGCACATAGTACTAACACTGTGCATGCACATAGTACTATTTCTGTGCACGCACATAGTGCTAGCATTGTGCACGCACATAGTGCTAGCATTGTGCACGCACGTAATACTATTACTGTGCACGCACCTAGTGCTAGCACTGTGCACACACATAGTACTAACACTGTGCACACACATAGTACTAACACTGTGCACGCACATAGTGCTAACACTGCATGCACGTATTACTGTGCACGCACATAGTACTAACACTGTGCTTGCACGTAGTACTATTTCTGTGCACGCACATAGTGCTAGCACTGTGCACGCACATAGTACTAACACTGTGCAAACACGTAGGACTATTACTGTGCACGCACATAGTGCTAGCACTGCACACACATAGTACTAACACTGTGCATGCACGTATTACTGTGCATGCATATAGTACTAACACTGTGCACGCACATAGTGCTAACACTGTGCATGCACATATTACTGTGCATGCACATAGTACTAACACTGTGCATGCACGTAGTACTATTTCTGTGCACGCACATAGTGCTAGCACTGTGCACGCACGTAGTACTATTACTGTGCACACACATAGTACTAACACTGTGCACGCACATAGTGCT
>WLWD01006264.1_pt1 | contig 30986 bp, 12 predicted proteins | sample 6712731 | NCBI WGS metagenome assembly WLWD01 (sample SAMN12718690, study PRJNA576275) | sponge metagenome | isolation source: marine sponge | host: Mycale hentscheli | place: New Zealand: South Island, Marlborough, Capsize Point | collected 2014-11-01
CCATTCTCTATAAAACCCTAGATTACTCTATAGCTATTGCTCCTCTTCTAGCCTAATACACTTAGTTGCTTCTCTGACTTCAATAGAAACCATTTTCTAAATACATACAATAACCAATTGTTTGGCTGAAGCTTTCCAGCGCTAGAGTGAAACTCGGTCAATATTTGCAAAAAAAAAATTCAGTCACGTGGTAAACTCGCGCTCGCTTTCACCTCATTAGCGCAGCGGGTGCGCGCGAGTCTGGCGTAGCCAGATCAGCGATTAGTCTGGCGCGCCAGACAGCGGTTGGGTAAAGGGTTTGGCGCGCGAGACTAATCCGCGGTCTGATAACCAGACCGCGCAGACTCAAAACACACACACACACACACACACACACGCACTTACTTAATGTAAAGATCAGGTACGGTTGAAGCTGCTAGGAACGGTGTAGCGCCAGTCTCACTTTGAAGGTATACAGGGAAAGACTATCGTCTTATTGTTATGGAACTTCAAGATCCAAACTCTAACAGCAAAGAAGAACCCGCAAAAGAGTTGGGATGTCCTATCGGTTCTTACATTTTTGATTTTATAAAATGTGGGAGTTTACTTTATTCAGTTCTCACCGCAAGTGTTATGTCTCTGCTAGTAGGTGCGACAATAACTTTTCCTTCTGCTGCACTGTTGGAGCTTATACAGCTCCCTGATCCAGCTTTTCGGTTTGACACATTGTGGGTTGACAGATTTGGAGTAAGAAGATTGAGGTGGGGCAGGGAGGAAGCGTTTAGAGCTTTAGATGTTGCCTTTAAATTTTGCTTAAAATGTGGATCAAAGTATACATAATTACATTTCATTTTCAATTTTGTACTTATATATTAGATTGCAAGGCTTGGTACCTTAAAGCAGGGTTAGCAATAATCACAATAAACATCTTTATGCAAACGCAAAAAGTCCTATCCAATCACTAATTTTATGTACTCTTTGCAGGCTATTGCTTCAGTAGGTGCTATTATTGGCTCCCCCTTGGCTTTGTGGATGTCAAACACTTGGGGAAGAAAGGCTAGCCTAGTATTTAATTCTGGATTTTATGCCATTGGCTATTTTATCATTCTTTGCACTTGTATTTCTACCAATGGTGTGGTTTTCAAGACATTTCTGTTAATTGGGAGATTCATCACAGGAATAGGCATGGGATGGTCTTCAGTCGCAGTGGATGTAAGTTCTTTAATGTTATGTAGTACATCACATGCCACAACTTTAAGTGTGCATTGGCTTGAGAATACCACAAGTCCTCATGTGCTCACACAGGGCCCACTCCCTCCCAACCAAGTTTTTGAAAATTTTAAGAATGATCATTCACTAATGTTTTTAAAATTTTGTGACTTTGACCTAAATATTTTTGGGCCCCTCCCTGTCGCTAGCGCTGGATCCGCCTCCGGGGCCCATGCAGCAAGTGAACACCTGAAAGTCGCAGGGAGATGCTCTACTATAAATAAGAAAAGGTTTTTGTGTTGAAGGAATGATATTATCTTTATATCAAATTTTGTCATGTATTTTTTCTAAAAGAAAATTTGTATTGATAAATGGGTAAAATTAAATATGAATTGTTCCAAGTTTTAGGATTGGAGATGCAAGTCTATATTATTAAGTGCATGTTATTTGTACTTAACAAAAAAAAATCATAGTAAATTTTCAGTTGGAAACGAATTGATGTTACTGAGGGTGGAAGCTTTTTCATCAAAGCAGTGGGCACAATACCTGAAAAGAAAGAACTACATTATTCCTCAGTAAAAATTAGAAACATGGTGGGAAGTTAATTTTATGACATCCTTTCGCTTTGCCTTTTTTATGCTATTTTTTCTCAGTTGCAGTGAGTTGATTTTTAGCCAGTGACTTTGAGTTTTATTTCCAGCTCTTGGCTAGAATTTTGTGTGAGTAAATAACATGAATTCATAAAAATACAATTGAGAGGTGATAAATAGTAAATCAATTATTCAGCATTTTTTTCCCTTCCCCAAGAACATGGTAACACTTGTCAAACATATGACCAAAGCACTTGTTGTGGAGCTGGAGTAAAGTGCTGAACTAGCTACCAATGTGGTCAATGTGTGCAGTGGTTACTGTTTTATATATATATATATTATATATTATATTATATATATATATATATAATATAATATATAACTACTTTTGGTGTTCTATAGATATATATTGAAGAGGTCTCTTATACTAACACTATGGAAATTGTATCCAGTGTGGCGGTGGCTTTAGGTTCATTACTTCTGTATTCCTTGAGTTCTATTCCTGCAATGGGATATTACCATCTTGCATTGGTTCAAATTGTAATATCGCTAGTGTATTTGCTACTAGTATTTGGGATTACTGAGGCTCCTATATGGGTATTGTGGAAGAAGACAGATGAAGAAGAGGCCCTTGCTATTCTTAAAAGACTCTATGATCCATATTATAATAAAGAAGCAATTCAGTCTGCGTATGATAGAATCAAATCATCATTGGATGATAGAAATATTGGGTGTTGCCAAAAGATAAAGCTAGTAATGTGCAACAGTACCATTCTTGTACCATTTATTTTGCTGATGTTTCTCTCCGCATTTCAACAGCTGTGCGGAGGGCAAAGTGTGGTACCAACCTATACTAGTCTGATATTCAAACAGGCAATGGCACCAAATCCTAATGCTGCATCTGCATACTCAGTTGGAGTCAGTCTGGTTGTGGCTACTACACTGACCAGTGTATTTATTGACAAAGTATGGAGAAAGCCTCTTCTGTGTATCAGTGCTGCCGGTATGCTGTTTGCTACAACTGCAATAGGGACCTCTAACTACATCATAAGTCCATTCTTCAAATGCCCAAGTTATGATGCAACAATCGATGAATATGTGTACGACAGTTCTTGTAAATACCTGTTTCCATTAACAGCAGTTAGTTTGGCTATCTTCACACTAGCATTTGGAATCGGAGTAGGACCAGTTCCAGGTCTGCTTTTTACAGAGTACATACCGAAATCAGTGCGGGGATTCACACGAGTTATAACAATTATTATTAAAAGTATTGCAGGATTTATAATAATTGGAACATTCCCAAGCTATGTTAATATTCCTTATAACTACCTTGCTTGGTGGACTATTGCCTTAATCAATTTATTGGGACTCATCTTCATTGTGGTATTTGTGAAGGAAACCAAGGGAAAGACTCATCAAGAAATAAAAGATTCTTTCTGCTTTGGAACAGGATATTCTAGTGAGTGTTGTAAAATCTCAAATTCTCGCAAGACTTAAATGCAGTGCTCACTTCACAACTGCAGACTTTGTTATTGTATTCTTTTTTTTTTTTTGAAAACATGGTTATTTGAGTTATTATTGGCAAGTTCAATCGTTTAATTGTCATTAGCTGCTATTGAATGCAGCTAGATCTATCAGCTCACATTTTTTTATTTGTTCAAAATTAAATAATTAGTATACTTGACAGTTAATTCACATTTCATATTTAATTTGAAATATTTGCAGGTGGTATACAAAAACGGTACTATAGTGTTTTTTTTGTAGTATAAATTAAAAAGTAATTAAGTTGTTAAAATAATAGTGTAGCTGTAGGGGCTGAGCTTTCTGATTATGTGATACTAAATGTCTATGGCTCTTCATATCAATCCAAGAGTGTGATTCATTTCTAATACTTCGTCTAGTATCAGCTAGTTTTCTTCAACATAATCTAAGATTATAATTGGCCTGAGATTAAAATCATTTGCTTAAGGTAGCATTGAATCCGAACAGCTTAGCTAAGCATTGTAGATAATATCAGTGGAGGGAGAGTAATGCTTGATATCAGAATAATAATAGGCAGAATGCGTTTGACCAAGACTTTTCTCCAAGCAGTGCTGGCAAGTCTTTTCAATAAGCAACATAATAAGCTTCACTAAAGCTAGCTCCACCCATGAGTGGGTGTGGGTCTATTGGATATTTTATGAAGCTCTCCACTTATCTATCATTCCTACTAACAGTATTATTTTTGATAAATTGGGAGATTCATCAAGGATGGGGTGGTCTTTAATCGCAGTGAACGGAAGTTCTTGTTGCTAGCCTTATGTTATGCTTATAGGTACAATGAACCAATACGTGTGTACCTATAGTCTCACGTAGCCAGACCCTTTACCAAACTGCACCCGTCCGATTCTGAGGGTAAAAACTGGAGGTGCTGCAGTGACTCCAGCAGTGTTTTTTTGGTTTAGAGATTCCAGACTTTCTTATTCATACTAAAAAATGTTGAATGCTTAGTTTTAATTTTTTTTTCCAAAATTCTCCCAGAAGATTTAGTTTTTAGTTTTTCTTCAATATCATGTAGAAGATTTAGTTAGTTATACGTACTATCAATTGACTTAGTTTTGGTTAATTTGTGTTGTCTCTCAAATACTTCAATAATGAGTCTCTTGAAAGAAAGTAGTACATGTAGTTTTCCCAAAGAACTTCAAAAATAGCAAATTTCTATGAAATTATAGGTATTAAAGACAAAGTATGATATTTTTTATATAGTTTAGAGAACCTTTACTTGATGGCAATTTATATCTTCATTTATTAAGGACACAATTCTAGGTGAATAGTTCACAATAAAAATTGCTTAGTTTTAGTTTTTGTCATCCACTCTACTGGTAGTTTTAGTTATTACTGTCTTCTACAATATTTAATTTTTATAGTTTTTTCAAGATCTCATACAGCTTAGTTTTAGTTATTCTTACCAAAAGTAAAATATTCCAAAACTAATAAGGGGTTTTGGTTTTAGTTTTAGTTAACTAAAACAACACTAGACTCCAAACCCTTTCCCCACATAGGTAAGGGTCAAGACAAGAGTAACAAGATTTCACATCAGTGTTGTTTAATTAGTTTCCTATTTTGCCCATTAGTTAGTTTGTTGAAGTTCCCTTATGACTATTAGTTAATTCTGATTAGAGTTTGGACTATATAGTTCAGATTTAGTTTAGTTATTAAAACATTATTTTTCTGTATTCCAGGAGATGAAAATAATGAAGTTAATTTTGATTCGAGAATTAAAGTAATATATCCCACACAGGACTCCATTTATTCTTGTGGCTGAAGGCCATCTATGAGATGGGCTGCTGGTCAAAGAGCAAGCTGATAAATTTGTCCATAATAACTCGGACTTTATCACTTGTGGTCTCCAGCAAGGACTACTGAAACACAAGCTAGCTACAGTGGTTGCCTCAACAGCAACATAATTGTTTGAGAGTAACACCATTTATTAACTTTTTACACACTATTTTTATAAACTTGTTTCTAAACTTCATAATTTGGGCATCCCTATTGCTAACTCAACCCTGAGCAATAAATGCAGAGTGAATCATCAGGAAGTTGTGATGTAGCAACTGCATACAGCTTCTCAACCTCTAAGTTGGTCCGCTTATAAGTGCATTTCATTTTAGTTATGAAAAAAGGAGCAGCTAAAGGGTTATTCATTTTAGTTTTAGTTACAATTACAACACTAATAGTTGAATTTGGGGTGGGGTGAGGGGAGTTTACACAAGTAGCATCAAATATTCTATTGCAAAGCTGCTTAAAATATTTTTCTTAAATATTCTATCAAACTACCTTGCTTGGTAGAACCTTGCCTAATTTATTTGTTGAGACTCACAGTTATTGTGCTAGTTGATAGCAAATCAGTTACTGGAAACAAGGTATTTACAAAAACTGTCAGTACACTTGCTGCATTGTAACTGGGACATCTGAAGAAGAATAGCCTTATGGTGTAGTTTGACGTTTGTGTGCCAGCAGCTCAGAGAGACAGTAGAACCTATGCGGGCATGTACTCAAAAATTCAGGCCTGGAATAGGTCCCACTCATTCCATATGATGTGTGATTCTTCTAAATGTTGTAAAGATTTGAATTCTCACTCTTTAATGCAGTGATCACTTAGACTTTATTAAATTAAAATGTGACTACTTTTTTATATAGGCAAGCTTAATGTAAAATATGCGCAAAGCGGGCACATGTGAAGAAGCAGTGGCACACGGACACAAGTATATTAGTCCTGACAGCTAGCAGCTATGATAGCCACAGTTATCAGTCCCACCACCTCCCCATTTCAAACCACCTAATGAGAATATATCTTGAAATACTGCATCCATTTCATTGGATGTAATTTGAACTGGGTTGGTGGTGGGGGGGTTGGTTCAAGGTCATACTGTTGCCTCATGCAAGAAGCATGCACACACATGACCACGGGCTCACATTAGCTCAGACTGCCAATGTGTAGTTTAGGAAGATGATTATAAGGTGAATTGTAGTCAATTTTGATTATAAGCATGTACAATTTTGATATTATAACCTCAAATAATGGAATATCATGAAAAAATATGTGATAGCTCATGGGCCTCAGACATTCCATTTTAAAAGTGGCCACACCTCCAGCTAGCCACTAAATTATAACATAATATGCATAACCAATAATACAATTATTCTATTATCGTGAAAAGTAAAGCTTGTAAATGTACTTGAAGAAAAAATATCTTAATTTTATTTTTATTCTTATTTTCAAAAAGAAATTTTTTTCATTCGAAAAAAAAGTCGTAATAGTTCCGAATTACGCGCCTCAATTTTTTTTACGCTGCGCTCGCCGTACGCTTGGGTAGGGTCTCATTTACTGACCGGACCGGACCCGCACTGACCAAAATTTTAACGCGCCAAGTACACACTACCGGCACGCACGCGCATAAGATTCATTTAGGGATTTAGCTGTCATTCAGTTGTTGTTTTGCAAGGATGGCCGAAATAGTGTCTCGCTTATTAGAGTGAAAGATCTGCTAATGTCAACAGTTTTGCAACTACTACTCAAAGAATTTAATGATGATGATGTCAGTCACTTACCACCTTCACAACCTAAAGCTAGTGATGTTTATGTTTATGAGCCTTTGAATGCTTGTGAGAAAGGTAATTATTAGTTGGTGAATATATAAAATAAAATGAGCAGAGGTAATTTAGCTGGTTTAATATTTGAGAATGGTAAGTGTTAGCTAGTGAATGAATATATAATTAACTGGTAACTATGTAGCTATGTGGCTACTGAACTACTCAGGATGTGGTACTTTCAGAGATTTTGAGTCAGATATATTCATGAATTTTTGGCTATGGTACCGTGAGCCTTCTAGTGAATCTTGCTTGAACAACTGAAAATATTTGAAGTGAGGCCAACTATATATAGTCAGCTAAAGTGAATGACAAAGATTGTGAATGGGGTTTGGCCATTGAATGAGGTGGCAAAAGAATGAATGAAGTGACAATTTTGAGATGTATTGACAAGTGATTGAGTAATACATTCATACATGTAACTCTAGAAATAAAGTAAAGTAAAAAAAAAAAAGAAATAAATAAATAAAAGAAAGAAAGAAATAAAGAATAAAATAAAATTAAATTAAAAAAAATAAAATAAAAAGTCCTGAGAGTCAGGTAACATGGGAAAGAAGATAAGGATAAGATAGGGAAAGAAACATAGAATAAAGTAACATGTGCATGTATTAACAGAAACAAATAACACAAGCTTTTTTTTCGAGTGGCCGACGAGGCTGAGGAGGACACTCGGAAAAAAGAAAGGCTACAAATAATTTTTAATGTTTTTAATATAGATGACTGGAAGAGTGATCATTACCGATGGAATCACTATGGAAGTAAAACACTAAAAACAAATCCCATTATACGTAAAAGCTATTATGTTTTTGTTAATGATGAAGGTGCAATTGAGCCTACATTCAAAAGATATTCCTATACATTATTATCAAGTACAAAATGTACCAGAACGGTAGTGCATTATGAGGGAAATGATTCTGTGGCTACTCATGTGAAGACACATGTGAAGACATGTCCATCAGTATTGACAAAGATGGAAGGAGTCGAAATACCACCACCTGTAGCCTACAAAAGAGAAATTGCAGGTTCCACTATGTCTTCTGAGCATCATGTCATGTTACTACCTCGCAACAAGAAGCATATTAAAAATCTCCAGTCTCGATTTCGTCAGAAGATGCGAATCACCCATGCAATTTGCATGAGTTGGCATATGATTTGAATGGTTTGTTCAGAAAATAATTACTTATCCTGACGTAGTTGTTATTTGTGGACTGAATTTATTCCTTAAAGAAGTAAATCGAGTTCTTCAATTACCATCAACGAGCCAGCTTATGTCATATGACACAACTTTCAAAATGGGTGACTTTTATGTATCCACTCCCACAATGAGTTAATGACATTTGTAGCTGGCGAGCTTTCATCTTTAATAAATGGAAAGAATGTAATTCCCTTATAGTAACAGATGAAGAAAAGGGATTTGATATAATTAAAAAGACATTGCCCAAAGTTCACAGATTAATTTGTTGGAATCATGGTTTTAGCATGGCAAAAAGATGGCTCAAGTCTCATGGTGCAACAACAGGAGAGGTTCCAGTTTATATAAGCAATCTTCGTGATTTGTTTCATCAAGATAGTGAAGAAAAGTATGAGCAATTGCTTAGTGATCTGAAAGCTACATGGAGTCAACCTTTCCTCAACTATTACATGACAGAATTCCACCAAAAGGTTAGAAGGGCACTAGAATTTCATGTTTGTATTATAAACTTATTATGTCACAGGTAAAAAATCATATTGGCCGCTGGAATTTGGAGCCTCATAATATATAATCCCTTGGAATAACAACTAACCAATCAGAAGGATTTAATTCTGTTTTGAAGAGGATGCAAGGGTGGAAGGAGATTCCAATTGACACATCCGTACTGACTATGTATCGCTTGCAAGTTTACTACTGGAATGAATGGCAAAGAGGCTTGGCTGGTGATTGAACACTTTAGTCAAAATAAAGGGCAGCATTTATTATTTATTTATGTGTTTTTAGATTTTGGAGAATATAAGTTATCAAATTTTTTTTTAAGTGCTGGCATACCTTCTGATGAAGTAAATTTAATACCTTTTATTCCACTGGAGGATATTGTAGCCAGCATAAAAGTGGGCGAAAACTTTTTGTTTCAAGAAACAAAAAGTTGATTCGACCGGTTACTATGGCATTGAAGACCCTTTTCCAGACTTAATTTCAAAACTTCGCCGTTTTATGGGGGATACGGAGTGCCGGTTGTTGGTTGTCAAGAGCCGTCGGTTGGTAGTCAGAATGCCGTAGTATTAATGCTAAGGAAGCTACGACTTCTCGAGGGAAGCTGAGGTAAGTACGTAATTCCATATTTGTAAGCTAAATATGCAAAATTAACTCGGGCCTTTCTTTTTTGTAGCTAAGAGCTTGTCAACAGTGACTGGTAAATTCAAATAGTCAGATTGGCTCAAATTTGGTACTACAAAAGTTACCACTGCTCAAGAAAATGAGGTAAGAAGGTAATTTTGTTTTTGTGTGCTAAAATTGATTGTCTTTTGTTTTTGTAGGTGAGAGCTTGTTGTCAAGAATTCAAGGTAATTCAGATGGTCAAAGTAACTTCAATTTGATACTACAGAAGTTATCAATACTCAAGAATGAGGTAAGTAGTAATTCCATATTTGTTGGCTAAAATTACAAATAATAACACTGGTTTATTTTTTATCTTAGCTGAGAGCTTGTTCAAGAGTTACTGGTGATTGAGATTATCAGAATGGTTGATGTTTGATACTACAAAATTTACCATTAATCAGGTAAGAGAGTGATTTTGTATTTGTTTGCTGAAATCAAATGTCATAACTGCTATTATAGTGTTTGCATGAAGAAAGCTAAAAATAGTAACATTTTATGTTACCTAGCTATCAGGCTCGCTCGCCATTTGTGCTCAAGCACACCACTAGTTTATTTATGTGAATATGTTTGGACGTATGTATGTCATTTTGTACTTTGACCCTCCGTATTTTTGTGTTCGCTCCGCGTTCGACCCCGTCCAAAACTTCACTAAACAGAATCCTCTGGTTTAGCGACCATTACCCGTATCACCTTAGAAATTGAATTGTTTACCGCTTTGAATTGTTTTGCGGGTGCAGTTAAAACGCAAAAACTTATGGGAGCTCCATTTCTATTCGAGTTAGTGGCGGTGGTAAGTTAATACACTATTTGTCACAGTTATAAGCCCTACTCAACAGCATTTACTTGACAATTCATTGTCCACTAGACGAACCACGAAGGTAAGTCTTGCGTAGGTATGATCAGTTGTGTGAAAGTATTGTGCGTTACAACTACTATTAAGAATATCACAAAGAAAAATTTAAATAACGTGACTTGATTTTGTTGCTTCTTTTTCAATTCAAACAGTTGAGGGGAGTGGTTACTATGCCATTGAATCCCATTTTCCGTATATGCGTAATTTAGCAACTCAACTTTATTTTAGTAGTTTGAGTAACAACAGTGTAGTTTAAAGCTCGCTCGCCATTTGTGCTTAAGCACACCACTAGTTACTATAAACTTTCAAACCTGGAAACCTGGCGTGTATTACTGTATGCACGTGAGTATACTTAAGGAAACAGGATGTATACTCTGAGTATATCAAGTAAGTTAAATGGAGGATACCAATGTAATTTGAAAATCGGGGATGTTTGTTTATTGGCAAGCGAGCGAAGCGAGTGAGACACTCTCAGGGTTAACGCAATCGAGATTTCGCTATATTTATTTATTTATTGGCGAGCGAGCGAAGCGAGCGAGACACTCTCAGGGTTAACGCGATCGAGATTTCGCTATATTAATTTATTTATTGGCGAGCAAGCGAAGCTAGCGAGACACTCTCAGGGTTAACACAATCGAGACTTCGCTATATTTATTTATTTATTGGCGAGCGAGCGAGACACTCTCAGGGTTAACGCAATCGAGATTTCGCTATATTTATTTATTGGCGAAGGAGCGTAGCGAGCGAGACACTTACAGGGGTAAAAATGAAAAAATCGGGGATGTTTGTTTATTTGTATATAGTTTGGACGTACGTATGTCATTTTGTACTTTGACCCTCGCATTTTTGTGTTAGTTACGTGGTCGACCCCATCCCAAATTGCACTAAACAGAATCCTCTGGTTTATCGATCAGTACCCGTATCACCCTAGAAATTGAATTGTTTACCGTTTTGAATTCTTTTGCGGGTGCAGTTAAAACTTTTCTATTCGAGTTAGTGGCGGTGGTAAGTCAATGCGCTCTTTGTCATGGTTATAAGCCGTGCCCAACAGTATTTACTTGAAAATACATTTGTTCGGGTCTGCCTACGGAGCCCGAACAGGGATAGACGAGTCGGCAGCACCTCCGGCTGGATCGGGACTCAGGACACCACCCTTTACCTATCATTAACATTATTCATACGCACACACAACCACCGGGGTTTTTTGTATCGTCCCTTACATAAATATCCCCTGTTCAATTATTGTTGTTCTGTGTTCAAGTAATCCAAACCCAAACTGTTGTGAAGGGTGGGAGTGCGAGCTTTTGGGGCTAGCCTAGTAGTAAACCTTAGGGTTACGCGAACAGTTAGTATACTCATTCGCCATTGGACCTTGACCTCCTGGTCCTTCGTCTGTGGTCCTTACTTCGGGCCACACCTCCGACACACCTTACACCTTGCTCAGGGCCTTACAACCCCTGTTCATTGGTCCTTCGAGCCGGATACTTCATCCTGGTGAGAAGGGCTAGCGACCAGCTCTACATCCGATCGAATTGAGTGTATATCGAAGGCACTCCGACGCGCCTGCTCCTCTTGCTGGAACTACTTCCAGTAAGCAGCTTAGAGCGGGGTCAACAGCTGTAGACAGGACAAGACCACGCCTCTGTTCAACGCCTCCAGCTTTCCATAGACTCGACAAGCCTTGCCGCCTCTGTCAGTCTCATCTTGTGCTCTCTAGTTACGTCAAGCCATCACGCCTCTGACGGTGATCTACGAGTTTCGACACGACACGCTCTACGAGCCCCTGTTCCCCGTCTCAAGATCTACCATAGTCCACCTCTGAACCTTTCTTCCTCAGCATAATCTTCATTTGTTCGTGGAAGAAATCATTAAGAGTAAGCTCTGCTTTTCCCCACTTCACGGATAGCAAGCTATTAACACCTTTCCAAGTGTTGATCATCCATTTAACACCTCGATAAAAAGTCACCTCAGCTTCTACGCTTGGACTCTAACTCTCAGTACCTAACAGAGTGCAACTCTTATGGATACTTCTACGGGTTTTAGGGATGTTAAGAGTCTCAACCTTGCCAAGGATAAAAGAGCTTCGCGCCGCGGCCAGATCACCAAGGCCAAGACCAAGCTCGACGAGTTCCTTGCGCGACACATTGAGGAGATCTCCATCATCTCAGTTCAGTCAGCCCTGATCAAATTGAGGAAGGATCTCCAACTTCATGAAGCCATCCAGGCACGCTATGTGGAACTCCTCACCGAAGGAGACACCACCCCTTCCTTAATTCAAGAGGAAGAAGATGCATCCATCGATGTATACGAGGAACATCAGGAACTCTTGCGTCAGTATGAAGAGCTCCGCGATTGTCTCCTCTGCCACCAAGACGTCAAGAAGATCGTGCGGAAGTACCTCCTATTCAAGGACACATCCAGTATGAACGTCCCGGAGTACGAAGACGAGATTCTTAAGTTCAGGACAAGTTTTGACAACATCATGGACAAACTCCAAGCCCTCACTCTTGAGCAAAGTGACTATGTCCAGGATGACGTCTCCAAACACCAGAATGATGTCATGAGTTGTCTCCAGCAGTTCCGTGAGCAACGCCATGCAAGATCCACCTCCTCTCACATCTCTTCTACGCCAGCCACGCCTACTTCCGTTCCATCATCTGCTCCAAAAATCAAACTAGAGCTGCCTGACTTCAACGGGGAGCCCACAGACTGGAAGCATTTCCATGGTCCATTTACTCATGCAATGGAATCCAGGGGAGCAGCTTTCACAGAGCAGGAGAAACTCGGAGTCCTGATTAAATCTATGAAGGACGACGAAGCCAAACAAGTTGTGGAAGCCTACTCTAACTCCACTGACTGTTATAAGGAGGCTATGGAGGCACTTGAGGAGAAGTACGGTTCACCTGTCAGAATTTTTCCTGTGTTAGTGCGGAAGTCAATCGAACGCCACAGCATGGACTATACAGAGGAAGGACTTGCTCATCTCCGTAAACAGTACTACAATTCACTGAAGGATATGAGGGAACTCGGATGTGACTCACTATCTCAATACTTCGCAGCCCTTGCGTGTGAAAACTTCTCACCACGACTCCTCGAGGAGTGGACCAAGCACACAGCCTCATACACCAAGGTGCCTGATATGGAGGACTTAATGGCCTACGCCAAACCTCTCGAACATCGCTTGTCCTGCATGAGGAAGACGCCCCTCTCCTCATCTTCAGCCAAATCAACCAATTATGCCAACAGGGTCAACACTTCCGGACACAGCCCGTCCTCTGCCAAATCGACTTGCACACTATGCCACGAAGTACATCGTCTTAGTCGCTGTCCTGTCTTTCTCGGTTACGACGCATCCAGGAAGCGCAAGTACCTCCGGTCGCGGAAAGGTTGCTTCAACTGCCTCAACCTGGGGCATTTCAACACTCAATGTCCGTCTTCATGCAACTGCAAGAAGTGTAATGGGAGACACCATACCTCCCTACACACTGAAGACAACTCGTCTGAGGCGGCCACTCCAGCTCAACCATCTCTCGTTTCAGCTTCTCAGCCAACCAACTGCAAGAAGTGTAATGGGAGACACCATACCTCCCTACACACTGAAAACAACTCGTCTGAGGCGGCCACTCCAGCTCAACCATCTTCTCAGCCAACCAAGTGCAAGAAGATGTCAGAGACTCCACCCACGCTGGCCTTTCTACATACCGCCATGGTAAAGGCTGTCAACAGGGATCGAGACTGCTCTGCGCGAGTTGCGTTCGACTCCGGCTCAGCATCATCCCTCATCACGGAGACTCTGGCTACTCAACTGAAATTGAAGAGACATCACCAACGACTCAACCTTTCAGGGGCCTACGGCGAAGGAACAAGTATACACTTCGTCACAGTCACCCTCAATTCTCTACATGATCCTGATCAGTCCATCACGCTCAAGCTCTCCGTGATACCACGACTTCCACACGCCTTCCCCCCGAATAGGAAGGAGGAGATCGCTGCTGTCCCTCATCTACAGGATTTGCAACTAGCCGATCCATCGTTTGGAGGTCCCCTGGATATCCTTGTCGGGAGTCTTGACTATGGAAGATGCATCCGAGGATCACTCTCCTACAATCTGGCATCCAACATCGCCGCCTACCCACCATCTTCGGTTGGACTGTCACTGGGCCTATGGATTACGAGCCTCCGGCATCTACCACACTGAAGATAGGTGCTCCAGACAATCAACTCTGTCAAGACCTCTCACAACTCTGGGAGCTGGAGAAGACACCCGAGACTTCCTCTTCACTCCCTCCAGAAGATGATTGCGTCAAACATTTTGAGGAGACTCACACCACCAATGCGGAAGGCCGTTACTCTGTCCAGCTAACACGGATTGCTAACCCCCCGGATCTGGGAGTCTCCCGCAACTTGGCTATCCAGAGGTTCCTCAGCAACGAGAAGTCCCTCCAGCGGAAAGGAAAACTGGAAGACTTCCAAAAGGCTCTCCAGGAATACCTGACCCTCGGACACGCTGAGATAGTCCCCTCTGACCAGCTCACCCTAGATCACTACTACCTTCCTGTTCACGGGGTGTTCAAGGAGTCATCCACCACGACGAAAGTCAGACCAGTATTCGATGCATCAGCACGATCGTCGTCGGGGGCATCTCTAAATGACACTCTGGAACCAGGACCCAACCTCTATCCGCTGCTCACAGATATTCTACTGAGGTTCCGCAGCCACAACATAGCATTTTCGGCCGACATCTCGAAAATGTTCAGAGAGATCGAGCTCCACACACCTGAGAGAGACTTACACCGTTTCCTACTTCGAGACTCTACTGGAAAGCTCGCCGACTGTCGAATGACCCGACTGACCTTTGGAGTTCGGTGCTGTCCCTTCTTGGCAACACAAGTGCTCCGACATTTGGCCCTCAAACACTCTGACTCACATCCAGAAGCCAGTCGAGCCATCTGTGAAGCCTTTTATGTGGACTATTTCCTCTCTGGAGCCAACAACATCGAGGAAGCCAGTCAACTACGTGAACAACTCTGTGGCCTGCTACTCCGAGCACAAATGACACTCAGGAAATGGAGGACAAACGACGCCAACTTTCGCAAGACTATTCCTGAACACCTCATTGAGATGGAAGATCTCCACTTAGCACCTCCCAAATCCTCTATCAAGGCCTTAGGGATCCATTGGAAGGTCTCTACCGATTCTCTGCATGTTGCCACTCCTGCGAACATTCCAGACAAAGTCACCAAGAGGACCATCGCCTCAACTTTGTGGAAGGTGTTTGATGTTCTGGGTCTATACTTCCCTATTACCATCATTGCCAAACTTCTCATTCGACGCCTCTGGCAGATGAAAGTCTCCTGGGACGAACAACTACCAGACGACATCGTTGACGAATGGGCTAAATGGACATCTCAACTCCCAGAACTCACATCAAAGGCCATACCCCGGAAACACACCTCTGACACCGACCGAGTCATTCACACTTCACTCCATGGGTTCTCCGATGCATCCAAGGACGCCTATGGAGCAGCAGTGTACATCAGGCAACTGAAGAGAGACGGCACAATCGACACCTCTCTGGTCATCTCGAAGGCAAGGGTGGCTCCACTTAAAGGACTTACTATCCCGAGGGCGGAGCTCACTGGAGCCTACTTGCTGGCAAAGCTTCTCGTATATGCCTCTCAACTTCTCCAAATCTCGAATCTCACCGCTTGGACTGACTCTGCCATCGTCCTTTGCTGGCTGAGAAAAGTTCCCTCATCGCTTCACACATTCGTGGGGAATCGAGTTGCAGCAATTCGAGAGCTCCTGCCAGACACACCTTGGAAACATGTCAAATCGGCCTCCAATCCAGCAGACATCCTGAGTCGAGGATCCACGATTCCTCACTTAGAAACCTCTACCCTCTGGTGGAACGGTCCACCTTGGCTTCAACATCCTGAAGACGAGTGGCCACCACCTCAATTCACAGCCGTCACGGATCTGCCAGAAACCAAGGCAGTGGTCCTATTGGCACCTCCATCACCTCAAACCTCTCCATTTTGGGACACGTACTCATTCTTCACTCATCTCGTGAGGATATACGCGTGGATTAGACGCTTCACAGTCAACATCCGACTTCCCAAGAACGAGAGACGATTATCACCTCATCTCAACTCTCAAGAGTGTCAGGACACAAGGAGATTGTTCTTCCGCCTCATCCAGCAAGAAAATTTCCCAGAAGCCCGACGAGCAATCAAAAAGAAGTCCACACTTCACAAGTCACAAGCTCTAGCCGGCTTCAATCTGTCTCTCGCTGAAGATGGTCTACTTCTAGTCTCTTCACGTGTCAGGGACTTCCGTCTCCTAACAGCCCCTAAGACACTCATCCCACTCTCGATCAAGTCGTCACTGAGTCGACTATTCATTGATGCCCTTCATCGACAGTACCTTCATCCTGGACCTCAAACACTCCTGTCCATCATCGCAGACTCCTACTACATCCCTTCTCTCCGGAACTATCTCAAGGGTCTGAGTCGCCGATGCACTGCCTGTCAACGAGCTTACAGCAGAGGTGTCACACAACAACTGGGCCTTCTACCTGCTAGTCGCACCACTCCGGCTCCTCCATTCACCGAGACTGGACTCGATTTTGCGGGTCCCTTCTATGTCAGACGAGGACATGTCCGGAAACCGGTCCTAGACAAAGCCTATGTGTGCATCTTTGTGTGTTTTACGACTAAAGCAGTGCACTTGGAACTCTGCTCTGATCTGTCTACCGAGGAATTCCTTGCATGTCTAAGGAGATTCTGCGGAAGGCGGGGCACTCCAGCTACTATTTGGTCGGACAATGGCACCAACTTTGTGGGAGCCTACCACCACTTCCAAGACGTCAAGTCTCTACTCTCCAGATCCTCCAGCAGCATCTCTCACTTCTGTGGGGAGAACTCCATTGTATGGAAATTCTCTCCCCCGAGAACACCTCACATGGGAGGACTCTGGGAGGCGACAGTGAAAAGGATGAAGACATTGCTTCACAAGATCTTGGGTCCACATCACCTACAGTTCCATGAGTTCTACACTGCTCTGACAGAAGTGGAAGCGACTCTGAACTCCAGGCCTCTGACGCCACTTTACTCAACCGACGCAGATGATCAGCTCACCATTACACCGGGACACTTCCTCATCGGGAGACCACTTCGTTCCCCACCCACTCTGCCACCCAGTCAAGCCAAACTCTCAAACCTCAGACGATGGCAATTGGTCCAAAGGCTAAACCACGATTTCTGGATCGCCTGGCGGACACAGTATCTACAATCCCTCCAGAAAAACACACCTGGAAGAGCGGCAACCACCTCTTCAAGGTTGGAGATGTCGTCTTTATCAAGGACGAGACCACATTTGGCTATCGACGCTGGCCTTTGGCAAGGATCATCAAGATCTACACGGGTGACGACAATATCACCCGTGTGATGGACGTTCGCTGCGCGGACAAGACTTTCAGGAGAGCTGCTCACCAGCTCATTCCTCTTCACACTGAGGATCATCCCACAGCGCCTCTGGAGGACAGCCCTGTTCATGATCTCGCCCCCGCTCCCCCGCCCCCCCCCAGTATGTTCGGGTCTGCCTACGGAGCCCGAACAGGGATAGACGAGTCGGCAGCACCTCCGGCTGGATCGGGACTCAGGACACTCATTTAGCTACCCTTTACCTATCATTAACATTATTCATACGCACACACAACCACCGGGGTTTTTTGTATCGTCCCTTACATAAATATCCCCTGTTCAATTATTGTTGTTCTGTGTTCAAGTAATCCAAACCCAAACTGTTGTGAAGGGTGGGAGTGCGAGCTTTTGGGGCTAGCCTAGTAGTAAACCTTAGGGTTACGCGAACAGTTAGTATACTCATTCGCCATTGGACCTTGACCTCCTGGTCCTTCGTCTGTGGTCCTTACTTCGGGCCACACCTCCGACACACCTTACACCTTGCTCAGGGCCTTACAACCCCTGTTCAACATTGTCCACTAGACTACCGCGAAGGTAAGTCTGTGTAGGTGCATGTCCAGTTGTGTCAAAGCATTGTGTGTTACAACCACTACTTAGCTAAAGAATATCACAAAGAAAACTTTTAAATAACGTGTATTGTTTTGTTGTTGTTGTTTTCCTTCAATTCAAGCAGTTGCAGAGAGTTGCTAGAAATCCCTTTACCGTGTATGCGAAATTAAAAAACTGGACCTTAGTGTTAGAAGTCAAAATCATTCATATAAAAATAGTATAGTCTTTAGGCTCGCTCGCCATTTGTGCTCAAGCACATCACTAGTAATGATAATGATATAAAACATAGCTTAGCTAAATAATTATGTTCATGTGGAGTGGTTCTCCACATTTTCCTCCTCCAGACTTGATGTCGTCCTCGACATGCATTTATCATCTTCCCAAGATTGACGAGACAAGCTATCTGCATTTCCACTTCTAGTCCCTGGCCTATAGCGAACTTCAAAAGTGAAATCTTGAAGGAAGAGAGCCCAGCGTGAAAGTCGCTTGTTGGGTGATCTTTTTGTTTTGAGATATTGAAGAGCTTGGTGATCTGTTTCCAGCATAAATTTTCGTCCAACTAAGTGTACCTCAAAATGGCGCACTGTGTCAACTATAGCTAAGCACTCTATTTCCAATGCTGAATAATTTTTCTCTGGTGAACGGAGCTGACGAGAGTGGAATGCAACTGGCCATTCTTGTCCATCTCTGCATACACTTAGTACTCCACCAACACCTGCATAACTAGCATCTGTGTGGATAATATATTGGTCTTCAGCAGTAGGTATAGTTAATGTACAGACCTCACATAGAGCATTCTTTAATGTATCAAATGCAATTTCCATCTCCTCTGTCCATACTGTTTTCATGGGCTCAGACTTTCTTAAACTAGCGGTTAATGGTCTGGCTTTTGCTGCGTAATCTTTTATGAATTTTCTGTAATATCCAGTTGTTCCCAGAAATGCTTTGATATCTTTTTGAGTCTTTGGTCTGACATATTCCCAGATTGCTGTGACTTTAGCTTCTGGTACAGTAACTTCACCATCACATAATTATATGGCCCAAGTATTCCAATTTTGCCTTTCCCCAGACACATTTTGAGGGTTTAGCAGTTAATCCAGCCTCCTGCAGACTTTTTAAAACAGCTGACACATCTTCAATATGGTCCTTACCATTTTTACTGAAAATGAGTTCATCGATATATGCAGTGCTGCAACTCTCCAGTCCACTCAAGACAGTGTCCATTAATCTCTGGAATGATGAAGGAGCATTCTTCATACCAAATGGCATCCTCACAAACTGATACTTGCCAAATGGAGTAGTGAAAGCAGACTTCTCCTCGGCTGTACCTGTAAGACTGACCTGGTAGAAACCCTTTGCAAGGTCTAACTTGGATAGTACAGTGCAATTACCAATTTTGTAAAGCAATTCTTCAACAAGAGGAATATAATATGGGTCATCTACTGTAAGTTTGTTTAACCGTCTATAATCAACACATAATCTGACCTTACCATCAGGCTTCTTAACTGGCACAATTGAGGAGGACCAGGGACTAGTGGAATGTTGAATAATTCCTTGCTCCAATAGTCCAGCAATCTCCTCCTTGACCTGCTCTCTCCAAACATCCGGTATATATAGTTGATATGGTGGTGAACGCACTGGAGGAGCTTGACCTGTGTCAACATCATGAAGAAGCACACTAGTGTGTCCAGGAGAATCTGAAAGCACACATTCCCATTTCTTGAGTAGATCAGTCATCTGTTTTCTCTCCTGTTGAGAGAGGGCATCCCCATGTATATGTACTTTGGGCTGGTCCAATGATGGATCATCATTTGCAGCTACTACTAATCTGTGAACAACTCCTGCCAACTGAATATATGGTTTGCATAAGTTAACATGTACTCTCTTCCCAATTTTTCCTCGCTTTCTGCTACCTGGGACAGCCAAAATTAAATGAATGTCATTGGGAACTTCAATTATTTCATAAGGTCCTTCCCAAGCACAATCAAGCTTATTGCGAAGTCCAGGATATCTGGTTAATACCAATTCGCCCACTTTATAATTTCTCAACTTAGATTTTTGTTAAAACTGGTCTTCCTTTCTTCTCTACTTGTGATTTCATTTTGTTTAACTTCCTTTCTAATCAAAGTTACTCTTCTATTTAAGTCTTCAACCCAGGTCATTACATTCACTTTACTGGCAGTATAAGGATCTAACTCCTCTAAAACAAGGTGCAAAGGAGATCTTAGATTTTTGCCATAAATTATTTGGAAGGGTGAATAGCCTGTGGACCTATTTGGTGTTGATCTAACACCAAACAATGCAAATTTGAGCTGATCATCCCACTCAAGACCCTGATGATCAAGCTTGCGCAACATTGGTATAAGTGTACCATGAAATCTCTCCACACAACCATTGGATTGAGGATGGTACGGTGTAGTGTTTAGCTGTTTGATTCCCAGTCTCTGACACAAAGATTTCATAAGCTTTCCCATAAACTGAGTGCCCTGGTCTTGCAGAATAGTAGATGGAGTGCCCAATCTACTAAAAATATCTAGTAGTCCTTCTGCCACCTCTTCTGCAGAAATAGACTTAAGAGGAATAGCCTCAGGATACCTGGAAGCAAGACATATACAAGTCAAAAGGTATTTGTATCCCCTCTTAGTCCTCGTAAAAGGACCAAATAAGTCTATAGCCATATGTTGAAATGGCTCTGACTGTATAGGTGTATCACTCATAGGTGCTTTCCATTCTCCAGCCTTTGTTGTTTTTTTACATTCGTCGCACGAGTGGCAATATTGCCTTGCCTGCTTGAACATGCCTGGCCAAATGCAATTCTCTCTCAATAATTGACCAACTTTCTTAGACCCAACATGAGCCTGGTGATCATGAGCTAGCCTGATCATTGTCTGTCTTAAGCCTTTGGGAATTACAGTAACTTCCCTAGTGCCTACAAGCCCATCCTCAACTTGTTTCTTTAAAATATCTCCAACCCATACAAATCCTTTTTGCTTTGTGTCAGCAAATTTCTTCCATTCATGTAATGTACTATCTTCACTGAGTGCTTTCACATATTCATTTTTAAATGTACTTCCCTCCTCCAACTTGCACACACCTGCTAAACCTTCCAATTCCAACTGAACTACATTATTCTTTTGTACAGCATTTTTAACTTTTCCCACTATTTCATTTTCATCCACCATATCATTAGACATACCTACAACACTTATACCCTCAGGCCCATTCTGTTCAATTATCTTATTTTCATTCTGACCACTTACTACCTCCTCCGTGTTGTAGTTGGGCAAGTCAGCCTGTACTAAGGTTGGTAGTTCTTCAGCCACCTTACATCTCTCTTTTATTTCCTCATCTAATTCCTTAGTGGATTGCTGTCTTGTCCTCACAGGAAACGTCAGGGCTGGCATCTCCTGCTCTTTATTCTGGCTGAGATTCTCTGGATGGTGTTGACATCCATATAGGCTGATGAGTGCAAGTAAATTTGCTTCCCCAACATTCCTCCCAATTAGTGGTAGCTCTAACACCTCATCAGTGACAACTGCAACATCTACTTCACCTTTGAAATCACCAATGGCAAGCTTGACTGTAGTGGTTGGTGCCTCTACTGCATAACCATCTAGCCACTTCAGAGAAATCCTGTTAGTTGGAACAAAGGAATAATTATTAAGAACACTTTCTGGAATTACCGTTATACTGGCTCCACTGTCCAATTCGCATTGCACTGGTTCCCCATTGATGAATCCTGGTAAAATACATCCCTGGAGTGGTCTGTCCATTTCTACCTTCTTCAGTGGGCGACTAATGGTCTTTGGTTTTGGACATTCAGCTTTTAAGTGTCCAGCTTCTCCGCAGTTATAGCATTTGCGTCCTCCACTGTTGTTGTCTTTGTTTGATGGTGGTTTCCACTGGCTTTGCTGTTGTTGCTGCTCCCCTGGTTCATGCTGTGGTTGGTATTTATGCTGGCACATATTCCATGTCTTAGCTGCTTTGCCATATGTTTCCTCCTACTTGTTGACAGCTTCGGCTAGCTCCACAGGATTTTTTTGGGTTTGATTTCCAGACAGCTTCAGCACATTCCTTCTTTACTTTGGCTAGAGTTCTAGCCTTTATCCATTGAAATCTGTGGCATTCAGGAGGAGTGTCACCAAGTAGTGAATCCACATGAACAGTAGATTCATGAATTGCTTGCTGGATACTTCTGTCCATTTCATCCTGGTAATAGAGTACTGTTGCAAACAAGCTGTCTCTGAAAAGGCCAGCCAGGCCATTAGGGTTTGTTTTGCTACTGGGTAACTCTGTCGTTATTGTGGTATTCCAATATTCCGTATTCAACTGCCCTTCAATACAGCTCTGAAGAGCCTGTAGCCACTTTGTTTCTGAAACTTCAATGTCTATTAACATTTGTTCAAACCCTGTAAAGAAAGGTATGACTTCTGTGGTAGAAGTTAATCTTGGTAATCTATTCAGTACAGACTGATAAGTTTGCCTTTGAGTGTTGAGTTCTACTGCCTTTTGTTGAGCTTCATGTAATTCCAATTAATTGTTGAGTCTTCATAAACTCCTGCTCTGTTTGCCTCTGACCTTCCTGATGTTGAAAAATGAGCGTCATTTGTCGTTCAAACTGCTTGGTGAGCATTTCTTGTCTCCTTTCTTCATCTTCTCGTCTTTGCTTATTCCGCTTTTCGTCATCTCTCTTTCTTTCCTCGTCTCGACGTCTTTGTTCTTGCATCATACACTGAAACATCGTAATCATGTCACTATGTGGCTTTAAACTAGCCATCTCAGATTGATTGCTATCAACAATAGTGTAGTTTTAGGCTTGCTTGCCATTTGTGCTCAAGTACATCACTAGTTAGTATTATTATTGGCAAGTGAGCAAAGCAAGTGAAACATTTTTATAGGCAATTGGAATGGAGATTTTACGATATTTATTTATTTTTGCTTATTTATTATAGTATGTGCAACTCCAATTTTCACCTGTACCTCTACTTGCGTAAGTTAGGTAAAGCTTTTCCCTGCTCTGCATGGGGGATATCTAGGATATAGCTATTTCTGCACTTGAAATTTACTTTCAAAGAGTGTTAGTGACTATGAGATACCCACTGTATGGCTGCACTACTATTCTAGTGCTATCACATGCGAGTACATATGGACCATTTCAACTTCTACAGCTTAACAAAGCGTAGTGGACTATAGGCAAGAGCTGCTGAAAAAAATATTAATTGTGGTACATTTAAATGGCAAGTGCACTTTGACTTCAGTGTGCCACTAAATTTCAGAGGTGAGGCCAAGAGGTGTATCTCAAAGTTTAGCCTATTAATCCATGGATAATTATTGTTTGGGTTAAATAAGCTGATTTTTTTTTAATCAACCATGAAACCAGTGAAATTTTTTATGAAGAGCAACAGACATTTACCATAAGTAAGCATTAATTTGAATTGACAGCAACCACTGAGCACCAAAACAAAACAAAAAACAACAACAAAACAAAACAAAACAAAACAAAAAAACAAAAAATCAAACGTTACAGTTAAAAGCATGCATGAAATACACTTACAGTATACAGAATATCATGTTCACTTATCATGAGGGTTTGGATTATGAATCCAGGGTTTGGATTATGAATCCAGGGTTTCACAGAGTGGACGAGAGGGGAAGGGAGGGGGGGGGGGGGGGGGGGGAGGGGAGAATCAGAATCCCCTTCCCCCTTCCTCCAAGCATCAATTTCTTTTCAAGAAATAACCAACTTAATTACTCAAACAATCTAATAACACAAATAGTGACAGTAGCAGGAAAATTACAACATGATTTTTGATCATTCTGCTTGAATTTGACAAATAATTCCATAATTCTCTTGGTTATGCCAAGTTTTAGCCTATTTCGTAATCTAGGTCTTGAAAAAAGCTGTCGCTATAGTACACAGCAAATAACAGCTATGATGTAGCTAGTTTAAATATCTAAAAATGATTCCAAAGAGCATAGAACTTTTCAGTTCTTGTAAAACCTCTTGGAGCCCTAAAACTTTCCTGAGATTTTGATTCCATAATCTTATTATGTCCTTTAAAATATGGGGAAAAAAGCCCACTCAAGTGTACTATAAGATGTGCACTATTTGGAATTAAGTATAATCATTGGATTTGTGCTTATGAGTCTCATTTTCTGACTTTTTTAAAATTATATTATATACAGTAGGAGTCAAAAAAAAGTTTCGAATTCCGTTCCGTAGTACGGACCTAAAACGGTAGTTTTTTAACCGTAGTTTTTATCGTTGCGTTCCGTACCGTTTTGACTAAACGGCCGACACCGTTTACTAAAACGGTAAAAAACGGTGAAGCATTTCCGTCGATTCACAGATATTTTCTAGCTAGAAACTCTTCTATAGCTATATCAGCAAGCTAAGGCCTTGTATCGACCATTAAACGCTATGGGGATAGTGCAAAAAAGCTCGTATAAAATTTTAACTTGCTTCAATAAAGCTGCAGACTGAAGTTCCGACGGGCACAGAGCTATAACGATGTCCGCACTTCGTAGATCTTCTGTTAGCTACTGACGGACCTCCAGTAGTAAAAAATCTAAGCCGGAGAAGGCCCTAACAGCGAGAAAACGTCGATACTGTGCGGTGGTCGAACTAACAATTCTCCGCGAGACAACTTCGAATAGGACGGCTTCAATTTTTTTAACCCGAAAAGCTCCGCCTGTGGAGCCTGTAAACAAAAAATCGGAACGTTTTATTGGATAAACGATTTTTTATATTTCTTTGAGCGAGACATACGGTGAACGATAAAGATTAAAACGGTAACGCGGTCGAACGGAACGGCCGTTTTTCAACATACGGCATACCGTTTTTCCCCCGTTTTTTAATTTTGCGACGGCCGTTCTACAGAACGGAATTCGAAACTTTTTTTTGACTCCTACTGTATTATAGTACGTATTACATGAGTCAGAGTGTGATATGGCGAAATATTTCAAGAGCTGGTTAATTTATTTTCACAAGCCAGAGGGAGTGAAATAAAGCCTGAGAGTGAAATATCTAGCCATCTCATTCTGACTAGTGCAATAAGTGGTTATTCCATACTAGATATCTTCACCAAGTAGTTTGTACTAGGACTGATAACTCTAGCATAAAGTTACCCTAAAACTCTCTAGAGGGGCTCCCACACCCCCAGCTGATATTTTGGCAGCTGCTCTAACCTGTTAGGATACCTTCATTATAGAAAGATAACTGTAATAACACAAAAAATAATAACTGGTAAGCCAGGTGGTTGCTATAAATACTAGGTAATGAGCTTGTGCAATACAGCCCATGAGATAGTACCATGTGATAACATTGTGAAGATATCTAGCTGGAATAAATATAGCTATATAATTAACAAATAACTTCAGGATACTCCAATAGACCACACCCCTCACTTACAATTGTAGGACTCAGGACTCCTAGTCTACAAAACTTCACATCATCTGCTGGAATATTAGTAGCTGGAAGAATTCCAGGGATCAAAACTGGCAGAGAACTATGAGATGTTGCATACTGGTCTGGAATGGAACAAAGGTGCATACATACACTCACAATGGTGTCTTAAAAGTTACCTCTACATTTAGGACATGATTGTAAAGTATTAGTTCCAAATGGCACATGTGTTACTATATACTAAATCAGATATTAAAAGATTTACTGTATATATTTATATGGACCTATATATGTGACCGTCTACAGGAAAACCGGGCACAACGCGGCACCCTTCGAAAATTTTTTTTGCACTTACAGAGTTGTCGGCGTCCAAATATTGAGCTCTCCTAGTTTTATCGTCGTAGCTTAAGTCGTTCCCACTATAATAGACCTAATCGTTCCCTTCCTTCGGCTTGAAACAATACATTTTTAAGAAATCGATCGATTTTTTCTCGATATTTACGCACGCCGCGTTGTGCCCGGTTTTCCTGTAGACGGTCACATATTCATATATAAAGAATTAATTCCCATCAATTAAAATTTTAATTGGTTCATATTTTAAATTCGGTGACTCTATCGTCACTAAAGATCTGAAGCCACAACTAGATTATACTTGTAGGAATATAACCATTTGAAAGACCCATATGACCTATTGCTACTTAATGTATCAGAAGAAATTCTACTATTTGTAGAAAGCATTCTTTGGCTTATTCGTAAAGGTTTTGATCCACTCATTGTTCCAGAACAGATAAAGTTGTTGAATTTCCTGTTGGTCCACATAGAGACTTACATGAGCTGCATATAGAGTACTAAAACCACAATGGAGACTGAATAATTTGAATTCTGTAATTTATATTTTGAAAGTCTCAAAAAATTCTTCAATTACCTCAGAGATTTCAAGCAGTTTTCTAATACGCTTGTCTATCAGTAACAACAATGGTGTATGCATTTTTGGGGGGATCGTCTGCTGACATTTCACATAATTAATATATTTTGTTCTCTTAAATCAACGCTTATAACTTTGTATGTGTATAATTCATGAATAATTTATCAGCCGAGCTAGGTTGGTAAAGAGTCATCAATAATGGGTTGGTAAAACATTGTCAATGACGATGGTGGGTCAGCGAAAAAAACGATAAAGACGACAGTGTGAGTATTCATGAATAATCATTAACACTTTCACCAGTGTAACCACCATATGGCAGTCGAACTACTGGCAGTCACAAAAAATCATTAAAACTGAACCGCCGAAGCTATTGACTTCATTCAAGCATTAAAATAGCTAAAGCTTTGCCTTTGTATTTATATTTAGAATTTAACCTGATCTTTCGATATCTCATCAAAATACTTTTCAGGAACAAGAACTTCCTATGATAATTTTATGTAAATAAATAAAAAATAATAATAATAAAAACAAAAACAAAAAACAACAACAAAAAACTGCAAGATAATTGGTTGTATATATTTCTATAATAATTACACCTGCAGGACGATTTGCACACACCATAGAAAGCCAGCATACTGGAAACTAATGCATCTATAAAACTTCAGGTTTTCTAGTAATAATTGAGACATGTAAAGCTTCCTTATAATTATAAGGATGTATTAAACAGTGAGCACGTGCCACTATCCTGCCATTTATTTATAAAATCTTCACAGAGAACTTGACCTTTGTGACCCCAGAGGATTTCAACAAGAAGTCTGTGGATAAGTTATATTTAAATGTAGTAGAACTTCAGTTTCAATTATCTGAACATTTCATCTTCATTTCAGTTAACCGAACCCCCTAAATTTAATAGTAGCACATACAGACTTGATTGCTTGACCACACCCCAATATTGGTGCTGCTTTATAATGCATTTGTATGGTGTTCAGTTATCTGAAAACTCCAGATATCTGAACACCTCTCAGTCCCGAACGTGTTCAAATAACTGAAGTTCTACTGTATGTATTTATCGGCTGTTAACAGCACAGAAAACTGTAGGCCAATATTATTGCATGACTATACTGTAGGACGTAGCAAGAAAGAGATGGAATCTGATTACATACATACCATTTACTTCCACAACTGGCCCAACATCTGTCTTCTAATCCATTCCCCTCCAATGGTTGAAGCTTCCAATTAGTAGGTAATGGGCTCCTCCAATAGTCTTGTTTCATTCACCTCCAAGTTTCTGAGGAAACGACTCATCTTCTCGCCTTTTGGTTAGCGAGCTTCAAGCTAGAAACGTTAACCAACGATGAGCCATAGGCAGGTATTATTTAGAATTACCTGGTGGGGCATTATGTAGAAAATGGCAATAGTTTTAACAGTTGCTATGGTTTCCAGCTCAAAGCTAGTCTTGGTTTCTCTCTGCATGCGCGTTTGTACCGGGTGTGCCGGCACAAAATAGCGAAGCGAGCGATGCATGTTCCCTTCAAGAGTAGTTGAGTCTACAGCTGTATCAAGTTGATTGGTACCGTAATCCTCAGGAATAGTCTAATAAATAAATTAGGAACATTTAATGGCTTTTCAAAAAAGAAAGATTCTTTACTTTGCTACCTGTTTCTGTTTCGTTTTAGCTCTCCTCCTCCTTGCCCTGTCTTTTTCATTTCTTATATCTCTCCTTACTAATTTTTCTTCTGGAGTTCTAACGCCCTCAAAGCTCTTGACCGAGCGTTTCTAACGTTTTGTCTCTCTTTCGCAGAATTTGTTTCACTGGGCATCGCTACTTCGTACGGCGGGTAAACAAAACAAAATGTTGCTAAGAAGGTTACCCGGCCCGCGCAAGCGCGTAGGAGAAAATGTGCACACGTACGCCCACGCAAGAACAAAAACAATTCCTAGATACTAGTGGTGCGCTCGAATAGCGCAAATGCATGGCGAGCGAGCAGACTCTTTTTACAGAAAAATAGGACAGAAATTACATCTAACTGTAGTGCACAGTGTAACCCTTTCCATTCTCAGTTAGCATCAGAGAATCTAAAGTCTCTGATCCCAGACTAAACTAACAGAATTACCTGAATAAACTTCGAAAGCAGTGGCAAAGAAGCGCAGCTTGACAAAGACTTCACAATTGTTTCAAGAAGAGAGTAGCTGTAAACGTTTTGGTTGAAACAAAGTTGCGTCTGCAGCAGGATTCTCCGCGCTCGTTAATTGAAAAATACTGAAACTGTGAACGCTTTACCTAACTTACGTAATTAGAAGAGCGGGCGAAAACAGAGGTCTCACGTACCCCATAAACAGATAAATAAACTAGTGATGTGCTTGAGCACAAATGGCGAGCGAGCCTAAAGATACTATTTTTATATGAATGATTTTGACTTCTAACACTGAAGCTACTGAAAATAAGGTCCAGTTTTTAAATTTCGCATACACGGTAAAGGGATTTCAGTGCCATAGTAACAACTCTCTGCAACTGCTTGAATTGAAGGGAAAAAACAATAACTAAACAATACACGTTATTTAAACGTTTTCTTTGTGATATTCTTTAGCTAAGTAGTGGTTGTAACACACAATGCTTTGACACAACTGGACATGCACCTACACAGACTTACCTTAGCGGTAGTCTAGTGGACAATGTATTTTTAAGTAAATACTGTTGCGCACGGCTTATAACCATGACAAAGAGCGCATTGACTTACCACCGCCACTAACTCGAATAGAAATGGAAGTCCCTTAAGTTGTCAAGTTTGAACTGCACCCGCAAAAGAATACAAAACATTAAACAATTCAATTTCTAGGGTGATACGGGTACTGATCGATAAACCAGAGGATTCTGTTTAGTGCAATTTGGGACGGGGTCGACAACCGAACTAACACAAAAATGCGAGGGTCAAAGTACAAAAATGCCTTACGTACGTCCATACATATATACAAATAAATAACTAGTGGTGTGCTTGAGCACAAATGGCGAGCGAGCCTAAAGATTATACTATTTTTATTGAATTCTAACACTGAAGCTACTGAAAATAAGGTCCAGTTTTTAAATTTAGCATACAGGGTAAAGGGATTTCAGTGCCATAGTAACAACTCTCTGCAACTGCTTGAATTGAAGGAAAAAACAACAACAACAAAACAATACGCGTTATTTAAAAGTTTTCTTTGTGATATTCTTTAGCTAAGTAGTGGTTGTAACACACAATGCTTTGACACAGCTGGACATGCACCTACACAGACTTACCTTGGCAGTAGTCTAGTGGACAATGTATTTTCCGGTAAATACTGTGCGGGCACGGCTTATAACTATGACAAAGAGCGCATTGACTTACCACGCCACTAACTCGAATAGAAATGGAAGTCCCTTAAGTTGTCAAGTATTAACTGCACCCGCAAAAGAATTCAAAACGGTAAACAATTCAATTTCTAGGGTGATACGGGTACTGATCGATAAACCAGAGGATTCTGTTTAGTGCAATTTGGGACGGGGTCGAACAAATAACTAACACAAAAACGCGAGGGTCAAAGTACAAAATGACATACATACGTCCAAACATATATACAAATAAATAAACATCCCCGATTTTTTCATTTTTACCCCTGTAAGTGTCTCGCTCGCTACGCTCGCTTGCCAAATAAACTAGTGGTGTGCTTGAGCACAAATGGCGAGCGAGCCTGATAGTTAGGTAACATAAAATGTTACTAAGTTTTAGCTTACTTCATGCAAACACTATAATAGCAGTTATGACATTTGATTTCAGCAAACAAATACAAAATCACTCTCTAACCTGATTAATGGTAACTTTTGTAATATCAAACATATGCCATTCTGATAATCTCAATCACCAGTAACTCTTGAACAAGCTCTCAGCTACGATAAAAAATAAACCAGTGTTATTATTTGTAATTTTAGCCAACAAATATGGAATTACTACTTACATCATTCTTGAGTATTGATAACTTCTGTAGTATCAAACTGAAGTTACTTTGACCATCTGAATTACCTTGAATTCTTGACAACAAGCTCTCACCTACAAAAACAAAAGACAATCAATTTTAGCACCCCACACAAATACAATATTACTTTCTTACCTCATTTTCTTGAGCAGTGGTAACTTTTGTAGCACCAAGTATGAGCCAATCTGACTATTTGAATTTACCAGTCACTGTTGACAAGCTCTTAGCTACAAAAAAAAAGGCCAGAGTTAATTTTGCATATTTAGCTAACAAATGAATTGCTACTTATCTCAGCTTCCCTGAGAAGTAGTAGCAGCTTCCTTAGCATTAATACTACGGCATTCTGACTACCAACGGCTCTTGACAACCAACAACCAGCACACCGTATCCCCCCATAAAACGGCGAAGTTTTGAAATTAAGTCTGGAAAAGGGTCTTCAATGCCATAGTAACCTGTCGAATCAACTTTTTGTGTCTTGAAAACAAGCGTTTTAGCAGGAATTTTCTCATACTTTGGAGC
>WLWD01000770.1_pt1 | contig 30971 bp, 21 predicted proteins | sample 6712731 | NCBI WGS metagenome assembly WLWD01 (sample SAMN12718690, study PRJNA576275) | sponge metagenome | isolation source: marine sponge | host: Mycale hentscheli | place: New Zealand: South Island, Marlborough, Capsize Point | collected 2014-11-01
CTCATGGCCTTCAATCGTGGCAAGCTAGGGGGAATCAATACTGCTGAATATCAAGTATTCAAGAAGAAATTAAGTTCCCTTGCAGATCAGTGCCAGTACTCAATAACCAGTCTTGCTTCGGGACTTTACAGTAATTACCTCATCAACGGTGAGTTGAACGAGAGATCATTGAATGGCAATCAATCACAACGGCAAAGAGTTACAGAAATCTTGAATTATGTCTTGGAAAAAATCAAGGCTGATAGATCAGCATTTGATAAATTCACTGAAGTATTGGCTGATTCAGAACCACGCTTGGCACAAGCTCTACAGGAAGAGGTGCTACAATTTTCTATCCAAACGCCAGTTCAGGAAATCACCCCAGCCTCCCATTCCTTCTCATCTACCTCAAATCATAAGCCTTTTGTGAAATTAACTGGCTTTCCACCAGTCAAAGCAATAGGGATAATAATTGTCATTGCAATATTTTGTGGTTTCATGTACTATATTGGTGGTCGTGATAGTACTGGAAAGCAAGCTAACTTCAATGATGTCCAAGAGCAGTCTCCTACAGCAAAGTCGCTAGACTCCAAGCCTTCAATAGCAGACATGGACCTTTTGCAGATTGGTGATAAAAAATTGAGAGTCGTTGAGCGAGTGGGCAGCGATTGCAATAGACTGGGATACCAGTTGGGCCTTAGAGATGAAATGGTAACAGGCATTTGGTATAGTAAAGACTCTGTACGTGAGAAGTGTGAAAAGATCATTAGGAAATGGATTGCCGGCCCGGGAAGTGATGCACGAGTGACATGGAGGACATTCATTAAGGCCGTTGAGAACATTGACTTAAATGAGCTTGCTCGTGAACTTCGACAAATGTTGTCTGCAAGTAATTAATGCAATATTATTAACTGGACCACTCTTATGTTTTACTTGTATATTTCTTTTCTAATCCCAGTATTATTATTACTAATTAACAAGTACCTCACCACAAAGTGAAACTTTAGCAAATAGAAACGCAGTAGCTTAAGGTATTTTCATCCATTGTCAATATCCTCTTTAGTTACATCAGTCCGCTTTTATCTCAATTATTTCTCTATTCATGAATACTCACACACACATCTCTCTTAATGAGCCATCTCAGATCTTCTCAGTCTCCTCTCTTCAACTCTTTCTTTTGTCTCTCTCTCCTGTTCGCAGTCTCTCTGGCCTTCTATCCATGATTAGAACATAGCTACTGTAGCTCTTGTATTGTGACAGAGGAGCTTTAAACTGCTTAGGTCCTTCAAAGAGGGACACTATTAACTTAGTTGCCTGGTGTCCCGTCATTAGGAGCAGTCACTACGTTCTTAGTTACTTAGGCGCTGCGCAGCCGTCGTGAACTACCACTTTTAGGGTCCTTCAGGCCCTAAGTTAGTCGGTAAAGGGTCTGGCTACGCCGGACTAGCCCTAAGTAGTTCCCTCCGAGGCAGCGCCTAACTATTATTAATAGACAGTGACACTATTGCTCAAACTATCGCTGTTATTTCCATTTTTAGCTCGAAAATAGACATCGTTTCCTTAATTGCTCCTCAATCACCTTCCACTGAATGTGACATATCTTTACCCATTGAACCTGTGGGGCTGCTCCATACAGGCAAACCACGATGACACTAGTACCCGTGATGACACTAGTACCCATGATGATACTTTACCCATTCAATCCATGGTGATGCTTTACTCATTCAAATCATTAGCAATGCCTTACCAACTCAGCTCATCAAATGAAGTACAAACACGGTTGTCGTTGTCACTGACACACAACTCTATTGTTATTATTTTGACGATATTATTATATGGAGTCAGGTAACATTTGGCATATTTTATGACCTACCTTTTCACTGATCCTATTGGTAGTATAATGATCTCAAAGATTGTGTCGTTTACACAATTAAAATTTTAGCTGATATCACTAGTGAAGCTCTCTGCTCTTGACCAAAAAAAAATCCATGGCTGACATGCTCAATGAACGCTTCCTAATCTTAAATACATGGCGTCTGCACAGAAGAAAGGTCTCTAGCCCTGCTAGAAACTAGCAGCTATATTGTACAGCGATTCTTTACCTTTTCTTCCCCACAAATTATAGGTAAAGGGACATTCTAATTACAACTAACAGGTTGGGATGAATATAGTCTCTTTAACTTGATTTGTCTGGGAAACAGGTTAAATGTAGGCTGTGCAGTTTCCCATAGTGACCTCCAATGGTTTGGAAAAGAAGGAATACAGCACCACTTGCTCTTATAATTTCGTTGCACAGTTAGCTAGTTAGCAATATTTAGGTTCTCAGTAATAGTTAATTCCTCATCTAGTCTTCTAGCTGTACTTCTGTATGTATACAGACTCATTAAACCTGTGCATGCATGTACATGCACGTATGCTTGTGCTTGTTTAGTGATTATCCCCCCCCCCCCCCCCCCCCCCCCCATTACATGTGACTGCATAAGACATACTTCATCCATAATCATACATGTTGATTTAGTATAATTTAAAACGGATGTATCTGTAGGTTTTAATAATATCACAACATTATATCTGAACTCATTAATTATTGTTATGTCAAACAATCAAGCCATGCATTTCTATATAATTGTGCTAAGAAATGAAAACTAAACAACGCTGAGTGAAATACCCAAAGAGTGTCACATACAGAGAAATAATGGCTTCAAGTAAGCAAGGGAAAAGTGGGAAAACTACTTCAGAATATTTGACCGTTAAGAAGCACTTCAATGACTTGGCTAGTCACATACAGCACAACCTGTGCAAGACAGCGGCAGAGTTCTATAGCCACTCCCTCATTCATTCTATGGACTACGCCTACAATTCCTCCCAGTCAGAATTCGAGAGAGCATCAGATGTCGTATCTGCTATTTTATCAGCTATCGAGTTAGATGCCGGTAACTACAAGATCTTCTTTGCATCTTTAGACAATCTCGGCTACAGTATGATGACAAAGATCCTGACCAGCACATTCCAGGAGTTCTATGTGCACGTGGCTGCGAATGATGCCCTTTACCATAGTGCAAGAAACACCCAACACCATAAAGGTGATGTATCCACCACTCAGGCTTTCCAGTCGGGAACTGAAGATACTGCCATACGGTCTAGTAATATTCGAAGCTTGCAAGGCCAATGTGTGGATGCCAAGCATAGCAAGTCATTCTTGGTGGATTCGTATTCTCCTGTCAACACTGCACCAACGAAACAGCGAAATAATCTACGGAATCTGCAGCTCATGCCGGATCATCCTGGTGACAGTATCTCGGGCCTTTCTCCTTCTCAAGGAACCTGTTCTAAACTACCCCGTGAAGTACAGAATGGTTATGTAATGTCTTCAATGAAAAGGGATTCAACACGTGTTGAGCGTGCCAGTGCTCCAGTTCCTGGATCTGATCTTGGTTATTCTGACGTAGGATTACCAATGTCAAGGCCATCTATTCCTAGTGGTGCAGTTGATCCCTTTTACATGGGCGATCCCTTGACAGGGCAGCATGAAAATATTTTGGATCCTAAAAGTGCTCCAGTTCCAGCAAATGAATTCATGGATTCCCCTCTTGGCTCTACATCGGAAAAGCGCTTGCCTCCTCGTAAGCAGATTCATCTTAACGACGTACATTATTCAGATGCTCTAAATAATGAGGTTCAGTCACAAGATGGCTCTGTGATTCACCAAGCTATATCAGATAACCCCGCTTCTGCTACATTCTCGGGCTTGCGATCCCAGAGGCTAGGCCATCCCATGCATTCAGCGAAACCTTCCGCGTATCGTCCACCGTCTCAACTCCTCTATCACAATAGACCTCTTCATCTCAGTGATGTACCTCTGTCACAATGCAAGCATTTTCTCCCTAGTAAATCCAAGTCAGGTTATATTCCTTCACGACAGAACAGCGATAAAAATTGGTATGAACCTCAAGCTGTCAGTGCACCAGTTGTCGGCTCTCAATGTGTTCAATCCAGTCATTTGTCCACTTCAAGTGGACCATCATCTCCAAAACCTGGTCAGGGTCTTTTGGAAGCCTCACCATCTCATGGTCATCATCCCATAAATGGTCTTCAAGGAAGTACTCGAGCAAACTCTGAAACAAATGTGGCATCAGATTCTGGATATTGTTATCTCAATGATTCTCTTGGTTTTGAATTCTCAGCTAGAGACCATATTGCACCATATGCAAGTCATCAAGAGACCTCAAGTGCTCATAACAAACATTACAACACATCTTCTGTTGCCACAGGAGATTCCCACTTCAAGCAGAACTTGTCTCTTCCCCGCGCTCATCATCGAGTAGTTTCTTTTGAGCCAAACTCTCTCGAATCGTGCGGTGAAAGCGAAACAAATTTTTACAAAGTTGCTGCGGCCAACAGAGAGAAAGAAAATAACGGTCTTAAGAATTTACTCGAGAGATACAAGCAAGAAGCTAAGAATAAAGATCAACTGGTCGATGCATTGGAAGAAAGAATTAAAAATTTGTCAGTGGAACTACACGTGTCTCGTGAGAAGATATCAAGTTGGAAGAAGGAATTTGATGTTTTAATAAGGAGTTCTGTTGTGGACAAGGTTTGTTTCTGCTCTAAAATTATGCAGCACCACCTCCAGTTGACTGAATTAGAAACAATGGACTTTGTATCTGACTGTTCAGAATTACTGCATTATTATTAGATGTTGTTTTCTGGTTACGCACACGTGTTAATTATATTTATTGTATAGTTTATTATTTGGAAGCTACTGAAATAGTAAAAATTGGCGTTGAACGTTATATATAAGGTGTGGTTTGTTATATACATGACTATTAAGTTTATGATGATAAATGATTCACATTTTGACCCCATTATGCGGAATAGTGATGAAATAAAATGTTTCTAAACTGTGAGGGTGAATAGATCCACGGGGGGAAAAAAAAAAAAAATTAATATACACGGGGATATTATTTATTTTTAGGGATTTTGGGCATACCCGAAAACCTCCCCAAAACCCCCCAAACCCCCCAAAAAAAAAAACCCCTCAACACCCCCCCCCCCCCCCCCCCCCCCCCCCCCCCCTTCCCCTCCCCCCCACCTCAAAAGTTTTGTCCCTATCTTCATCTAAGGTTTGTGCCACTTTTAAGACTATAATAATTGAATTACAATTTACAATGGTGTTGGGGGGGAAAAAAAACTTTTTAAAATGTGCACGTGACAATTTTATTAAGACAGTCTTCTTTGTTTGGTTGTCCAGACACCCACTACACGTATGTGTTCAAGATTTTCATCCATTAGGACTTCAGGAGATTCCAGCACGATGATGTGAAAGGTTTTCTTCTAGCCTGTTTCTTAGGCGAGATTTTATCGTTTTCATGTGTTAAAAAGAACGTTCAACAGCAGCAGTTCTAACAGGAATAGTTCGGCAAACTTTAGCTAGAATGGATAAATTGGGAAACATGGTTTCCATCATGGAATTGTTGACAGTTGCTTCAGCTGATTTCTAATGTCTTAATTTGTCCTGATTAGGGCACCCAACAATAAGGGTGCATGTATATATGGGATTAGGATAAGAGAGGGTCTAGCTTTGTTTAGATATTTAATTAGCTACACCAGTATCCCCCTCAACCCTGAAATCATGTTATAATTAAAAAAAAAAAAACCTGTTGTAGTACGTGAAATTATATACAGAAAGGCCTTTAATGTGCCAGAATAACTTGAATACCACAGACAGAATTATGCAGCGTGAGCTCTTTGTGTCAGATAAAATTACATAATTGATGATGCTACATATCTTTTTGGTTGTACATTGTGAAATTATTTCCACCAGTGGACTGAAAAACAGGCCAAGGAGCATGACACAGTATTCTGTGAAACCTGAGAACAGCCTTGTAGTATGCAATAATTCAAATTATGTCTTCCTTCTTGCCTAGACATTCAGTTACTTACGGTAATGTTGGAATTTTGACCACTACCACTATGGTACATTGGTGTTGATTTAGCACCATAGTCCATTGTACATAACTATTGTACACTAATAAGGTTAGAATTCGTTTATCTAGAAGTCTAACGTACATTGTAGAGTTGTTTTTTTAGGTGTTTACGCACAATTCACAGGTTATTCAGGATGACACTATGATGTTTGTCTTCCTGCTCATTCTTTCTATTGTTTTTTTTGCTTGTTTTTGTTTGTTTTGTTGTTGTTTTTTCATTGAAGAATTGTTTAAGGTGCATGTCAGTCCACCCTTGGGTTATGAGTCAATATGGCCTGGCATGTAAGTGCAGTGGCTTCAGGTTTATTGGAGGACTTTATATGGGCAGTTGCCAAGCAACTGTTGGCTGTGTGGTTTGCCTGATGCCACCACTGATAACAATAGTCCCCAATCAGGAAGTGGGCGAGAAACTCTAGTTGGTTCAAAGGTGAATCCTCAGTGTTTGTTGATCAGACCCGGCCCTGGGAGTTTGAATTGCAGCTGCATTGGTTGACTGTTGAAACAAACTAAAGAACAAAAGGACTAACTTTAGAGTGTGATGTAGTTGCCATGTTAGGACCAATGGCCTCCTCCAGTTCATCAGCCAGGAGGACTAGAGGCATTGATACTCCAGAGTACAAGATAGTGAGGGGCTACTTGGGTCCTCTGGTGAAGCAGTGTCAGCATGTGTTAGCACACTTTGCCACTGAATTGTTCAGCAAAGAGCTCATCGCCAAGCTGGAATATACCAATGCCATAGACGAGGCCAAGCCCATGTACCACAGGACTGCAAGCATGATGGACAGCGTGCTCACCAAAATAGAAAACAACAGCTCCTGTTTCGACAAACTCATAGTGTGTCTCAGAGCAGCTGATCAAAAAGACATTGCTAATGATCTCGAGGATGATTTGCGGGAAGATCGGGGACATTGCCCGGCTGTGGTAGCTCCTAGCAGTACTAGAGCAGCAGACATACAGCCATCCATATCTGCCAATAACTCTGTTGCTACCAGTGATGAGCTGGTAGATGACTCCTTGAAACCTGCTAGAGACAAATTTGCACCTCCTGTTACAGAAAGTGGCTCCAAGTTGGTGGCACAAGGATCGGTTTTGATTCCTTCAGGTGGTGAAGATTTCGATCCTGCAGCAGAAGATGATCCTGTAGCAGAAGATGTACCTGAGCCAGTCACTTTTAATGTGGAGCCCCATAGTAATCAAGGTGTTCTACAGCCGATACCGGAGGAAGATAATTCTGAGCACAATACTCCCCCAAGACCCTCGCCAAGCACTGGTTCTGATGCGAGCGTGAGTTCTAAGCATAGATTTCCTTCTCGTACCTTACCACACTGCATGAGTGTGGACAGACAGCTTTCTAACCGCTCGTTGCGTCAGCTTAACCCTGGGTGGAACACTAAGATATACCGGTCCTCTCCTGTGGTTGGTGATCCAGTGGATGTGTGCGTTAAACCGATGCTACCACTCAAAAGCAACCCACTCGTTGACGCCTTGAACACGCCCATCTTGTCGCCATTAAAGCTGGTGAAGGTGCAGAAAGTCCAAGAAGGTTACTCTCGGTGTGATCCCTTCCCATCTCCATATGCTGGAGATAATGAAAATTCAACTGCTCAAGAAGATGAACCATCTTCTGTTCCAAAAGCTCCAATAGCTCAAGAAGATGAACCACCTTCTCTTCCTAAAGCTCCTATAACTCAAGAACAGGTTTCGGTGAGCAAGCCTAAGCATCCAATGGTCAAAACCAACAGCTTGCAGAGCTTTTGTATATGCCATATACAAATTGAATTTCTCCAAACGAAACTCAGTAACCGAATGAAAGAAATTGATATTCTCAAAGGTCAAGTGGATCAACTTGTGATTCATTTTGAAGAGGAAAGGGAGAGAAAAACAGCTGCCGTTAAGGCACAAGCTCAATTGAAAGCTCGGAGAGATAAAGAAGTTGGAATTTTGGAAGAGGAACTTGCCTTGAAGAATAAACTGATCCTGCAGCTTGAGAAGCAGAAAAAGGATTACGAGAGTGAGATTAACAAGCTTAGCAAGGAATGTGAAAGCAGAGAAGCTCAAAAGCATATTGCACAGTCAGTCGCGAAGGAGATGGTATCCAGATGTGGGGAATTGCACGAGATGCTTATTGAGTCTGAAGCCACAGCTGAGCATTATAAATGTTCGTATGAGAGAAAATGCAAGAGTTGTGAAGCGCTGAGACAGAAAATCTACGCTCTTGAGAAGGAACACGAAAGTGAGATTGAACAGCTCGAATCAGAACTTGCCAAAGCCAGGCAACGAGAAGTGAAATTAAAGAAGCAAATGGTGCGAACTGGATACGAGACTGTGAAATCCGAAGTGGTTGCTGAAATAGAGGAGTGCGTTTACGAGACCAACACAAACATTTGGAGTACCTTGGCCCCATTATTGCAACGTCGTGTGGAACGAGAAATGAGAAAAGCAACTCAAAATCTAGATGCACCCGGCGTGAAAATAGCTGAAGAACTTATCAGGAAGACCAACAGTATGATATTAGCCATCAGCAAGGCACCGCCAGCGCGATCACGGAGCATGTCGAATGGAGAAAGGGGAGAAATTAGAGCACTAGATTTAGTCACACCTGATAAGGACATTGAGTTGTCCTGGTTATGAATTATCTATCATTTATCATTTATGCATACACTATTTTTCATTCATCTTTTAAATTTCATTGTTCACATTTACACATTATTTCAACATTAAATAATACAGTAGTATTATTAGAATTTTAGTAGTTGTGACAGTTGGTAAATTTACATAGCAAAAAAAATCGTACTACAAATTTGCTTCGCTGCGTCCATCATCCAAAGTTGTTGTGAAAGCATGCTAAATGGATTAGTTTTTAAAAATATAATTTTTTTTCATGTTTATTTAGGGGAGTTCCCTTATATTGATGCTCACTAATTAGAAAGTGGGAGGATGGTGTTGTAGCCAGCTGTGATTCTTGCTAATTAATGGCTTCCAATTCTCTTGGAGCTAGCAGGCTTAGTGGTAGTGGTAGAGCAAGTCCTGAGTATAAAGCAACCCAAGGGATGTTTGAGAAGCTGGTGGATCATTGCAAAATCTGCCTACTGGTTTTGTTTAATAAACTTTTCACTATTAGTTTATTAACTAAACCTGAATGTGGTGAATTAAAAGCTATGCTAGACAGACAGAGTGAATATCAAACTTCTTCTCGTTTTGTCGATAGAATGTTGTGGAAGATTGAATCTGATTCCTCCTACTTTAACAAGTTTGTATCTGTTTTGAAAGCCAGCGAACTTACAGATGTTGCAGAGGACCTTGAATCTGCTTGCAGGGATTATTCTGCTACCGTTCAGTCAAGTGTATCGCAGAGCATGCCCATTAGCATACCAACCGTCTCGTCTGCTGCAGGCAATTATACCGAATCTGATGGTTCATTATCTTTCTCTCAACACACCACTTCAGACTACTTCGTAGCCTTAGCTGGGCCTGAACAGATGGACCAGGATTTAGTAGATAGTGCAATCCAGCATCAAGATAGCAATGGAATTCACCAAGCTGAGTCTGATCGTAGTTCGGATTTAGGTTCAGGTCAAGGAATGTCAACTTTTATGGGAGTTTACCGTCAACAAAGTTATCCAAAAAATGTCTATCCTGCTCTCAATGCAGTTCCCCGGCACAATTATGGGCAGCTTGATTTAGGAGCAAGAGTAACCGCCCATACTAGTTATCATCATCGAACACGACACAGCTTTGGAGTTTCTACTGTAGGGAATCCACCACCAGCAGGTCCAGCTGAGAATATCAGTGCACCAGTTGGACACACTCCCTTTTATAGACCTTCTCACATAGATAGACGTCCTGAAAATGGCGCTGCTGTGTGTATTGAACCTAGAAGTGTGGCTACGTCAGGAAGTATTTATATTAACGGTTCCCATGGCTCGAGACCTCCTAGCATTGACAGTCCTGTGCCCTACCCTCGTCATCATAGCACGCCGAGGTTCACGGAGCATAACAGTGCACCTACTGATGCTGTGACTGGTCATATCCCTAGTTACCACAGTTTGCCCTCAGAACGAAGAGTTGGCGAAGCCTACAGTGAGGAGGAAATTGAATTTTTTATAGTATCTGAGGCCAATAGAGACGATGAAAATAGACGTCTTAAAGGTCTGTTAAAAGAGTATAAAAAGAAGATGGAGCATCAAAGTAAAACTCTTAGATCGCAGGAGCTTAAGATTATTGGTTTAACGACTGATAACACAATGATGGCAAGCTCTCAGCGAGAGATGGAGATGAGACTGATGAGTTATGAAGAATATTCTGACAACCTCTTTAAACAACTTGTCAAGGCCAAGGAAGATAGTGTGTTAATGTACTCCAAACTTTTGAAAGACCACTTGCTGTTATTAAAGACAACGACTTCCTCTAGCCAAGCAAAGAGATCTAAAAGCTGTTCAGCAGATCTTGACTTAATGGTGGAAAACCCTTCGGATCCATCAAACTTAGATTCTGAGGCTCCAGTCCGCAAGCACGACAGCTTCAAAGACTTATTACAACGTATACAAGGATTAAACCTTCATACCAACTCAGATTCTTTGTGACATGATAACAACTATTTAACAATGCTGCAAGTTATTGTTTAATGCACTTATTATTAAAAAAAAAATTTTTGAAAAAGTTGTGTGAATTTTTGTCTTTAATTGTCACCTACATGAGTAGGTCTAGTATTTAGGAGCACTAGTAGACTAAGCTTACATATTCGTACCTGACTGAACATAGGTATTTGAAAGTTACTGGTTTTTACATTTCTTCGTTTGCACTCCAACTTCTGAAATAAATCTCACTCATTGACAGTCAATACATATATATATACACACAAATGTATATGCATCTAATGTCTAGTACATGTATATGCACACACAGACACACACACATTGATTTTACATGGGTCCCTAAGCCAGCAATATACTCATTGCTGAAATACTGGCCAGTAAGGAGAGTATAATTAACTGTTGTGTAGATATCAAGAATACAAGATAATTATTTTTAAAAAGCACTTGCTACCACTATTGAATTTTTCAAGTAGTTTATAGCATGCTATTGAATACTATGGTGGACTAAGGCGATAAAATACACTTAGCTAAATGAAACCAACTGTATTTACTGCTTCATGTATTTCCGTACCTGAAGAAGACCAGCAAACTTGGTCGAAACATTGTATAAGAATTAAAGTTTATTGCCGTGTGTTAGTCCAACAAATAACAGCTAACTATAGAATCCTTTTTCCATCTCGTGTGTGTGCGTGTGTGTGTGTGTGTGTGTTTATGCACATCTGTGCAATGTGTTTTTGTAGGAGAAGCAGTTTAGCATCATCTTGGAGCTACTGGGTGACAACAGATTGGACACACTCTCTGAATCTGACAGACAGAGCCTAGCTCGACTCAAGGAGGCCAAGAAGTACTCAGGCCATTCCCTGTAAGTATATGTATGTGGTTGTATGTAGTCATTATACATGTAGTTGTAATGCATGTATGTACATGTAGCAGTAATTTGTGACCGGTTTTGGGAAAATCGGCCTAAACGTGGCAAACAATTTTTCTCAGTATCCCCGGGTAAAGCCTTATGGGTCGATTTTTTTCGAAATTTTTTTTTATGGCAGAAATGGATAGACACCAGTTAGCTCTAGCTTATGACGCAGTTGTAAGCTCTGGCGTGCTCTAGAACTCACACTAGGAGGCTGTAGAAACACTGGCCGGTTGGACCCGTGTACGGAGAGTTGCTAAGAAATTATTGGCGGGCTTTTCACTAACAGCGGGGAAAAACTGTAGCTAACTAATTCACTTACTATTCTACATAATTCACGTACTCACGCAATTCTCGTCATCATAGTTTCTTAAGGAGCCCTGCATTAAGCCTTTTAGACTTCTTTCAATCCGCCTGTAACCCGTTTATTCCATAGTGTCCCGGAGACACGCAGTAATAGTATACGGACACAAGGCACGCCCCCTGACCTTAGCAACGCCTTTACCCGGCGTTTTTTTGAAATCAGCAATATAATAAGTTTAGCAAAAATACAGAAGTGTTGTAGTGCGTAGGGCGAAGACGGCTTGTGCTACAGCTTCCAAATTAGGAGGACGGCATCCCGAGGCCCCGTGCAGCCTACTGGTAGAATAAATTAGAAAACTTTAGATGCCGCGTTTAGGCCGATTTTTCCAAAACCGGTCACATTTATGGAATTGTGTCAGTATTATGAAACTATACAAACTAAACCACTAAAAATATATTATTTTAACTTATCTAGCTGAGGCATTTAATATTGGGCTGCTTGCATCTCTGGGATTCTTCAGGAGTTTCAAGGGCTTTTTGTGGGCATGAACTTTACAATCAGCCCTTACGCTCTCCTAGGACTGATTCCTACTTTCTAAAGCTGTTTTACGTGCTTGATACTCAGCAATAAGGTTTTTATGACTTTCTGAGGATTTTATGGCATTATCTGGGTTTAGTGTTATTCTCGGCTTGGTAGGGGGAAAAAACAACAACCACAAGATCATTTGGACTTGACATGCACGCTACATGAGCACTTAGGGCACACTGCTGGAGAGCAGGCATACTTACAGTTGATGAAAGAAGTGCACCTCCAGCAGCAGAGACTTCCCTAACCAGACCAAAAAAAAGTTAAACACTGGAACTACAGAATGCACAGAACATTAAAAAAAATTTGGTAAAATTTGTACGCTCACATGAGCGCACATAATTCTAAATGCCAGCTACAATTGAATGGGCGTGGTCGTATAGTAGCACTCAATGTAGTGTCTGCCTTGTATCTTGTTTTCTCAAAAACATAAGCCAAAATTAAAAAAAAAAGTGACAAAAAAAAAATTAAAGGGACTTAAATTGTCATCTAGTCGGAGTTCCTCTGCTCTCAAGGCATAAAGTCCGCCATCTCCGAGATCCGTTGTTGACAGGGTGACAGAATGAATGACAGACTACTATAACCCTCTCGCGCATGTGCACAATTACAGGCAAGTTGGGATATTCTGTAAGCAATAACGGACTGGAGTTCTGGCTAGTCTCAAGAGTTACAAATATAAACAACAACAAAGAACACGCACATAAGAAAAGCAATAACAACTAAATTTTCCCAAGTGACCACCACGTGGGATGTCCCTCTCAACGCATGAACATAAGCATGTGTTACTTTAAGAACTATCCAGAAGTACCCCAGTCCTTCCTAACCTTGAATTAAGAACTGTGCAGCATTATTATGCTATTGAACGCACCAATGCTGATATTCTGATACCAGTCTCAAATCTTCTCTCTCTGTACTTTTTGTATATTTGTTTGTGTGTGCGTGCAGGAGTTATGTTGAGTCCAGTGCAATGTTGTCTCCATCAGATGTGAGCATAGAGCCAGGAGAAACAGATGAGGTGAGTTTAGCATGAAGACATTGTGGCCTTGTGAATTATTCCTTGTCTGTTTTCTTTCACTAGGACATTTCTATGCTGAGAGATGGGAAGAAATGGAAGAGAGTAAGCGAAGACCAATGGCTCTGGTAGTATTAGTTTTTGTTTTATTGATGATTTCTTTTTGGTATTTTATTATTCTCATGTGTGTGTGTGTGTGTGTGTGCATGTGTGTTGTGTATGTGTGTGTGTGGGCGTGTTGATGTGGTGGAGCAGAGGAGAACTGAGAGCATTGAGAAGATTTTGTCTCCACCCAGCAAGAAGACTAAATCTACGGTATGGTCAATGGAGTCTGTAAGGATGCATCTGTTTGTGGTGTAGTTGCTGGTGGTTGGTTAGAGTAAGCAAAGTTGACTATTTGTACACGTGGCCAACTTGTGATCATCCCACAATCTTTTCAGAGGATCTCATTTTGCCCACATTCATGGATTGCCCATTGTTTTGTTTTTTTGTTTTTTTTTGTTGTTTTTTAATTAATTTTTTTATTAATTTTTCCCGTTTAATTGGAGGGCACTGAGCCATAATTAGTTTTGAATTTTCAGTTGTGATAGTGAAAATCCAGAACACAATTTGTTTTCTCCTGCCTAATTGGAACATTCTTTTTCAGTTTAGTCTATTTTGGGGTGGAGTTTAATAGGTATTGTGTGATAAGAGGAATGTATGATGATTAATTCCTATTTGTTATACCTACAGCCTCCCCAATTTCTAGCCAAGCATGGAGAAAGTGCAAATGACTCCTTGAGTCCACTGGGTGACCTCCATCTGGCCCCTCCTCTCGACAGGCACTTCAAGAAAGCTCCGTCAGACAAGAAGCGCAGGAAGCCCACCAAAAGGCACATCAAGCAGTTGGGGCTGCCATCTTACGACGGTACTGGCGGTAATTATTTTTGCTAGGTTCGCACGGCTCCACTACATAGATCTAGTTGTTTAAACATTAATTACTTAATGCTAGAGCTACACTAATACAGATCATGGGCTTATTGGAATTATCAATAGAATCTCTACACCAGCCTTGTTGATATTGTTTTAAACAGACGTTTCACACACTCTCTTTTGGCTGTGATTTCTCTTCTTGAAACAAAATACTGATGTAGAAAATTCTATTGATAGCTAATTCCAATATGCCCGTAATTCGTATTGTTGCAGCTCTAGCATTGAAGCAATTCATAATAAGACATTTTATTGCTCAAACATTTCTTTAGATCTGGAGACTGCTGTTATAAAGACGCCCACTCCTGAGAAACTCCCACTCGACATGAGTGGCAATGATCCTTCTCCATCGGCCCCGCCCCCTCCTGCCACCCTTTACCCAATCCTCCCAGCCAACTCCTCTAACTTTGTTGCCAGCCCTCAGCCAGCGAACCCCATGCCTGTTGATGCAGCTGATGTCACACCCACCAACAGCCCAGTGACCAATAACTGCAGGTCGGAGTTCAACATGCTTCGGGTAAGACCAGTGCATGCGTATGTAACAGTCCTGGCAATCGTTACACACACACACACATACTGTGCTTATGTTATGATTCTGATTATGATTACTGTAAATTATAACATTCCAGTGGTACACTCTGGACTTGATTATGTAACTTGTGTACAGTATATACAGTGTATGGTAGCACATCATAATGAGATACAGTATGGTGGTTTGCTCTGGTGTCTATTCTTGCCACACTGTGCCTTTATATGAGAGAATGATGTTCTGTTTCACTCTCTCGCTTTCTCATTATTGTATGTCACTCTATCTCCCAATACTGAGTGCCAATTGCCTTTTAACCACACACAAACATACTGTAGAATCACATACAACACACACGCATAACACACACATGCACACATACATGTGCACACACACACACTGTGCAGCTAAACCTGGTTATATATGTAGTATACTTCATATGTCATGGTGCAGTGAGTATACAAAATAAGTTGTACTGGTCTGTATATCAAATCTAATGTGCATTGCATGACATGCCCTCTGACCAAGTGGAAGGCATGGTTTCAAGAAAGGACATATTTTTATTCGGGATTAGGGTGAAGAATTTTTATCTATTTTATTTTTTGTATACGTATTTCAGCGTCACACATTCTTCATGAAGACTTTGGTCAAGCTTGAACAAACTTTGTGTGATGTGGTAAGTGATTATATACAGTAGTATTTTATCTTGCAGGTATGATCAGTGTTTATTTATTATTTCAGTGCTCTAAGAAAATCAAGTTTTCTAAAAACTGCTACAAATGCAAAGGTAACTCAATAAAATAGGATCTATTAACAAAAAAAAAGAAATAATAACTCGTATAACAAAATGTATATGTATACACACCAGTTACTATTCTCTTATTGATGTATGTGTGGACATTTCCAGATTGTCGTATCACCTGCCATCCTGATTGCCGGGAGCTAGCTTCGCTGCCATGCATACCAACTGTTCCCACTCCTAAAAAGAAGCAGAAGAATGTAAGTCTCTCCAGACACTTCTGGCTCCGTGTTCCATGGCAGATTATTCTGAAGCTCCTGCTAACCCCAATTTAAATTCCGCTATGCTCAATTGCTCACAGTAATTCCATCACTTTAAGACTGGTCTTCTCTTTCTCACACTATCGCTAAGCAACTATAGTTTGTCTATGTTGAGCTAGTAGTACAAAAAACTTGAATAACTCCACATACATAATTGTGTATGTATATAGAACGTAGCTAGTCACATACGAACAATCTAATTGGTCCATTATGTGAATATATTTAAAGTAGAATCATGTTCTGCAGAATTTAGAAATCAAATAAATTGGTTGCTGGTTACTATGCTCTAGGCTTTATCATCTTTTTTGTTTGTTTGTTGTTGCTTTTTTTGTTTTTAAGGTTTTAGTCATTACTACATTCTAAAATGGTTATATTCGGATGTTGTGCATCTGTAATCCTTGACCTGGAATAGCGTCTGAGCATGCTCAAGGCCTTAGATAGTAGTAGACTAACGATATCCTAATCTAACTATTATATATACTGTGACTAATGATATTATGGAATGCTCTAGAGCAATAAGGATCTCTAAATTAACTTGAATTGCTATTATTTATTTATTTGTTGTTGTTGTTATAGGGAGATCTTGCTTCATTCTGTCCTCAATCTGTGCCTAGAGTACCAGCTCTTGTGGTGCACTGTGTGAATGAGATAGAAAGGCGTGGCTTGTCTACAGTGGGGCTATACAGAGTGCCAGGGTGAGTGGATTAGTAGACGAGTTAACTGTGGGGCTGAGTGCCAGGGTGAGTGGATTAGTAGACGAGTTAACTGTGGGGCTATACAGAGTGCCAGGGTGAGTGGATTAGTAGACGAGTTAACTGTGGGGCTATACAGAGTGCCAGGGTGAGTGGATTAGTAGACAAGTTGACTGTGGGCTATACAGAGTGCCAGGGTGAGTGGATTAGTAGACAAGTTAACTGTGGGGCTATACAGAGTGCCAGGGTGAGTGGATTAGTAGACAAGTTAACTGTGGGGCTATACAGAGTGCCAGGGTGAGTGGATTAGTAGACAAGTTAACTGTGAGGCTATACAGAGTGCCAGGGTGAGTGGATTAGTAGACAAGTTAACTGTGGAGCTATACAGAGTGCCAGGGTGAGTGGATTAGTAGACAAGTTGACTGTGGGGCTATACAGAGTGCCAGGGTGAGTGGATTAGTAGACAAGTTGACTGTGGGGCTATACAGAGTGCCAGGGTGAGTGGATTAGTAGACGAGTTAACTGTGGGGCTATACAGAGTGCCAGGGTGAGTGGATTAGTAGACGAGTTAACTGTGGGGCTATACAGAGTGCCAGGGTGAGTGGATTAGTAGACGAGTTAACTGTGGGGCTATACAGAGTGCCAGGGCGAGTGGATTAGTAGACGAGTTAACTGTGGGCTATACAGAGTGCCAGGGCGAGTGGATTAGTAGACGAGTTAACTGTGGGCTATACAGAGTGCCAGGGCGAGTGGATTAGTAGACAAGTTAACTGTGAGGCTATACAGAGTGCCAGGGCGAGTGGATTAGTAGACAAGTTAACTGTGGGGCTATACAGAGTGCCAGGGCGAGTGGATTAGTAGACAAGTTGACTGTGGGGCTATACAGAGTGCCAGGGTGAGTGGATTAGTAGACAAGTTAACTGTGGGGCTATACAGAGTGCCAGGTGAGTGGATTAGCAGACAAGTTGACTGTGGGCTATACAGATGCCAGGGGAGTGGATTAGCGACAATTTAACTTGGGCTATACAGAGTGCCAGGTGATTGGGTTCGGCAGCAAGTTGACTTGTGGGGCATACAGAGTGCCAGGGTGAGTGGAGTTAGCATACAATTTAACTGTGGGGCTATACACGTGCCAGGGGTGAGTGGATTGCAGACAGTTAACTGTGGGGGCTATACGAGTGCCAGGGGAGTGCATTAGTATACAAGTTCACTGTGGGCCTAACCAGTGCCAGGGTGGAGTGGATTAGTAGACAAGTAACATGTGGGGCATACAGAGTGCCAGGGTGAGTGGATTAGTAGACAAGTTAACTGTGGGCTATACAGAGTGCCAGGGTGAGTGGATTAGTAGACAAGTTGACTGTGGGGCTATACAGAGTGCCAGGGGGGGTGGATTAGTAGACAAGTTAACTGTGGGCTATACCGAGTGCCCAGGTGAGTGGATTAGTAACAAGTAACTGTGGGGCTATACAGAGTGCCAGGGCGAGTGGATTAGTAGACAAGTTGACTGTGGGGCTATACAGAGTGCCAGGGTGAGTGGATTAGTAGACAAGTTAACTGTGGGGCTATACAGAGTGCCAGGGTGAGTGGATTAGTAGACAAGTTAACTGTGGGGCTATACAGAGTGCCAGGGTGAGTGGATTAGTAGACAAGTTGACTGTGGGCTATACAGAGTGCCAGGGTGAGTGGATTAGCAGACAAGTTAACTGTGGGGCTATACAGAGTGCCAGGGTGAGTGGATTAGCAGACAAGTTAACTGTGGGGCTATACAGAGTGCCAGGGTGAGTGGATTAGCAGACAAGTTAACTGTGGGCTATACAGAGTGCCAGGGTGAGTGGATTAGTAGACGAGTTCACTGTGGGCTATACAGAATGCCAGGGTGAGTGGATTAGTAGACAAGTTAACTGTGGGGCTATACAGAGTGCCAGGGTGAGTGGATTAGTAGACAAGTTAACTGTGGGGCTATACAGAGTGCCAGGGTGAGTGGATTAGTAGACAAGTTAACTGTGGGCTATACAGAGTGCCAGGGTGAGTGGATTAGTAGACAAGTTAACTATGCTTTATTCATTCTACTTTATGAGGACACGGAAGGAAGTCACTATATAACTTGAGGTTGATATTGTACAGGGCTGCATTTATGTAAGTGGAGGTGGCAGAGGGGGACGTTCGCACCCCCCCTCCCCCTACTAAAAGAGCCCCACCTAGAAATCCTTTTGGACTATGCAACATAGCATTTGCATGTCTCTTACACAACAGCATACTTGTATATGTCAGTATTTTATTATCACTGCCCCTCCCATACAATAAGAAAGTTGTGTTTGCCCCTCTCAGATGCGTTTTCTGTATTCAGCCCTGATACTTACAATGTTATATACAATATATTTGTATGAGTAATAGTGCGAGACGAAGTGTATCACTTGCTAATAGTAGGCCAGCTTTTAAAAGAGTCATTTGCAATTGTAGCTACACTGTAAGTTTCCACTTAGTTACGTGCTATTTCGTTTTCCCCATGCGATGTCAATTGAACAGTGATTTTTCTCATGCATTTTTAAATGGGCAATTTAGCGTCGTACTATTAGGAAATTAATAGAACATAAGCTAAAGTTTGTAAGATTATAAAATCATTCATGTGACCAAACACTGATCAATGTGAAGTATACACATACAGACATGTGCATCAAAGTAGTATGAGTTAAAAGAATGGGTGTGACTAAGCACATACAGGTTTTGCTCCCCCCCCCAGCACAAATCCTGTGTGCAACCTGTTTTACATATGTAGAGCTATCAATCTAGACTAGAAGTTTAACCCTTTCCTCAAAAGAATTGAGATGCAAGTATTATACAATGCATTCATCTTTGGCAGAATTTTGATTTCAAAACTAGTTCTCATTACCTTTTACAAAAGAGGGGCATCAAAAAATAACACAACTCCATTTTGACATCTTTGTATGCTACGCTTATCCACTACACTACAATCTTTTCAATCTACGAGTGGAAATTTGCCCAATGTTCTCAGTGGGTATTCTACAGGTACGAAATCAACAACAAAAGCAACAGCACCAAATCACCCTTTACCATATGTGGTGTTTCACTGAAAATCAGGTTAACTTTTTTTTTTCCCTTCACATTAATCTAATCAGAAACTAAAGCTTGACGAGAAATTAGGGCAAGATACTGAAGTTTGACTATTTATTAACCTTCAGTGTGCATGCGCGAGAGGGTTATAGTAGTTATTCTGTCTGTGTGTCACGCTCTGATTTTGGAAATTACTAACAGTTAACCGTTGATTTAGGTATGAACTTACTCAAAACGAAGATTTAGGACCTTTCATTGTGCTACTTTTTATTTTCGGGCTAATTATTTAGAAAACGTGAAGCTTTCAGCACCGCGTGGTACCAGCTTGTGTGGGTAGCATCCCAGCATCCCCTAGCATCACATCATAATCACGTGAGGGTTTGCACCTTTGGTACTTCATTCTATAGTGTGTTAACATGCTAAAAGCTGATCAAGTCTCTATCAGTAATAATAATTTAATCTTACTTTGTAGATCGGCCAAGACTATCAAGGAAGTACGGGAGCGTCTGATGAAGGGCAAAGGTCGCTCAGGTCTGGACAAAGTGGCAGATATCCATGTCATTTGTAGTGTCCTTACTGGGTTTTTGAAGTCACTAGGAGAACCCATCCTAACTTACAAAATGCACTCCGTTTTTGTGAAGGCTGCAGGTTAGCGCAATAGTATTACATGTAGGTTATATACAACCTTGTATACAATTATGGATACATGTAGCATGTTTGTTTGTTTGTTTGTTTTTTTGTTTTTTTTTGTTTGTTTTTTAGTTTTGTTTTTTTTGTTGTTGTTGTTTTTTTGTTTTTGTTTGGTAACAGGGTAATCTGGTGTAGCCTAACCCTTTTACCAAACCGCTACACAGGAAAAAGGGTCTGGTGTCAAACTACAGTAGGCGCCAAAAAAAAGTTCCGAATTCCGTCCCGTAGAACGCCCGTGGAACGGTAGTCTTTTTACCGTAGTTTTTATCGTTGCGTTCCGTACCGTTTTGACTAAACGGCCGACACCGTTTACTAAAACGGTGAAGCATTTCCGTCGATTCACAAGATATTTTCTAGCTAGAAACTCTTCTTATAGCTATATCAGCAAGCTAAGGCCTTATATCGACCATTAAACGCTACGGGGATAGTGAAAAAAAGCTCGTACAAAATTTTCACTTGCTTCAATAAAGTTGCAGACCGAAATTCCGATGGGCACAGAGTATAACAAGGTCCGCACTTCGTAGATCTTCTGTTAGCTACCGATGGACCTCCAGTAGTAAAAAATCTAAGCCGGAGAAGGCCCTAACTTCGAGAAAACGTCGATACTGTGCGGTGGTCGAACTAACAATTCTCCGCGAGACAACTTCAAATAGGACGGCTTCAAAAATTTTTAACCCGAAAAGCTCCGCCTCTGGAGCCTATAAACAAAAAATCGGAATTTTATTGGATAAACGATTTTTTATATTTCTTTGAGCGAGACATACGGTGAACGAGAAAGATTAAAACGGTAACGTGCTCAAACGGAACGGCAGTTTTTTAACAAACGGCGTACCGTTTTTTAACAAATGGCGTACCGTTTTTTCCCCGTTTTTTAATCGTGCAACGGCCGTTCTACGGAACGGAATTCGGAATTTTTCTGTGTCTCCTTCTGTATATACATTCAGATTTGTACTAGACGACAACATTCCTACATGGCCAATGAAATTGCTGTAAGCATGTCACATGATTAATTGAGGTTTTAAACGCCCGTGCAACCAAAAGACAATGAATCAATTCTAATTATTGCTAAGCAACTGGACCAATCACACACTATGAATATCATTAAACTGCATTCCACGACTACATTTTGTATATACAGTAGGAGACAAAAAAAAGTTTCAAATTCCGTTCCATAGTACAACCGTAAAACGGTAGTTTTTTTTACCATAGTTTTTATCGTTGCGTTCCGAACCGTTGGATACAACGGCCGACATCGTTTACTAAAACGGTTAAGCTTTTCCGTCGATTCACAAGATATTTTCTAGCTAGAAACTCTTCCATAGCTATATCAGCAAGCTAAGGCCTTGTATCGACCATTAAACACTACGGGGATAGTGCAAAAAAGATCATACAAAAATATAACTTGCTTCAATAAAGCTGCAGACTGAAGTTCCGATGGGCACAGAGCTATAACGAAGTCCACACTTCATAGATCTTCTGTTAGCTACCGATGGACCTCCAGCAGTCGCCGATACTGTACGGTGGTCGAACTAACTATTCTCCGTGAGACAACTTCAAGTATGTAGGACAGCTTCAATTTTTTTTTTAACTCGAAAAGCTCCGCCTCAGGAGCCTGTAAACAAACAATCAGAATGTTTTATTGGATAAATGATTTTTTATATTTCTTTGAGCGAGGCATACGGTGAACGAGAAAGATTAAAACGGTAACACGGTCGAACGGAACGGCCATTTTTTAACAAACGGCGTACTGATGCGACGGCCGTTCTACGGAACGGAATTCAAAACTTTTTTTGTCTTCTACTGTAGATTTGACACCAGACCCTTTCCCCCACATAGCGGTTTGGTAAAGGGTCTGGCTATGCCAGACTAGTAAAAGGGCAGGTTGTTTATGAATTTCCTATACATATTATATCATGATGTACGTGTAATTATAATTGTTGAGCAACATACAGGAACTATTATAGTAAATTTTGAATAAACTGTGTGGCCCCTTCCAGCAGGTGTCCACCTCCAAGTAATTGAAAGGTCTATACCCTAGTACAGTAATCATTACGTGCAATAGCTCATGCTCACAAATAACTGTAAACAAACACAACTTAGCAGACAAACTAGTTGGCAGATCTGAGCATCTGGTTGGAAGTGGAGTGGGTGGATATGATTGTAGATACACACACAAAAAAGTTCGGATTCTGTTCAGTAGTACAGCCATAAAATGGTGTTGTTGTTTTTTGTTTTGTTTTTTCGTCGTCGTTGTTGTTGTTGTTGTTTGTTTGTTTTAGTAGTTTTTAATCTTGATTGCTAGTATGCAAGTTGTTGACTCCCATATTTGGGGTAAAATGTCTATACTACAATAAATGGTGGTGGTAGTAGTAGTAGTAATAGTAGTAGTAGTAATAGTAGCCATAGTAGTGGTATCCACAGCCTCTCTCGTATGATTTTATTTGCTACTCTATGCTCTTAGCTGCACTATGCATACTTAATACAGCTAGTTCAGTTACTATGTATCTGAAGGTCATCACGATAAGTGTAACATGTAGCAACTGCTGAATCACACATATGCTCATTAGTAACACATGTCCATGGACACCACAAACAAAACCGCAACAACAATAGTATTAATGATTCAGTCATTCTTGGCTGAAATAATTATAATAATACCCCGACATAGTGGCACTTGACGTATTGCAAAGTAAGAATGCAGTAGCACAAGTTATCTTACTCAGTTATCATTCTCTACCATTGGTTAAGGTTACATAAGTTTCCCTCTCCTACTCTCTTTTTTCTGAACTATCTGAGCTATTCTTCTACCCACTTCTCTTAACTTCAGCTCTTTTTCTTGAGGAGCCCCCTTTTACTTTGTCTATCTCTCCTGAATTTCTGTCCTGAGAAATTTTTGTCTTTTATTTCGTACTTTAGCCTTTCTTTTGAACACTAACCCCCCGCCTTTACTCGTCGATTCCACCTGCTTTTTAGTTATAATTAATCGTTCGCCTTTTTGCCTTCTCTTCCCTTCCATTTTAATCCTATACCCCTTACCTCGCCGATTCTATCCGCTTTTCAGTTACAATTAATCACCTTTTACCTTCTCTTCCATACTTTCACCTTCCTTTTTGAAACCTACGCTGCCTTCCATCGTCTATTGCACCCGCTTTTTAGAAGTAACCAGCACATTCTACTGATTGTGGGATACTTTACCTACCATAAATGAACGATGCTTTACCGAACCATACAAAGCTCATGAATTATTCATGAATACACACCATCGTCGTCATCTTTGTTACTGACACACAAGCGTATTATTATATAGATAGCAAATTTTCTCGTTCTATTGGCTGTTAGAACAAGAAATTTGCTATTATTATTAATAAAAATTAATTAGGTTCGATCGTAAGCTTTATACTTTCAATAATATGCGTCATTTTTTAACAAGGTTCTTGACTAGCACTCCTATTGTGACACTAATCTTTCCATTGCCACTGTTTTGTCTTTCTTGTATAGAGAATGAAGCAGATGATGTTGCTTTAGCATCCACCTTAGAAGCACTTGCCGAATTACCCCCTGCCAACAAAGATACCCTGGCCTTCCTCATCCTCCATCTTCAAAAGGTGGGACAGAGCTGCAATACAAACAAAATGCCTCTAACTAGCCTGGCCAAGATCTTCGGTCCTACCATCGTGGGCCACGCCTCCCCAAACCCTCCAGATAGGATAATTCTGCAGGATACTGAGAAGCAGCCCAAGGTGATGATGAAGTTGTTGGGGATCTCCGACGACTATTGGAGACAGTATATGTCGGATGGAGAGAACCCTGAACAGGAGAGGATGGCAGGTTCTTCATCGCCTGGCCCACATGTCTTGCCAAGGTCACCTTCTTCAGCTTACTCTCCTAGTCCAGGTCCATTCAGGTCACCAGCAACTCCAGAACCAAGACCAGGTGAGTATTAATAAGTATTACGTACATATTGCAAAATATACATAATAGGTGATGGATGAGATTTTGTTGTTGTTGTTGTTTTTGTTGTTGTTGTTTTTGTTGTTGTTTTTTGTTTTTGTTTTTTTGTTGTTGTGTTTTTTTTTTGTTGCTTGTTGTTGTTGTTTTTTTTTGTTTTTTTTCTTCTTTTTTTTTTCTTTTTTTCTTTTTTATTGTCTATTATTTTGATTCTCTATTGTATCAACTAAAATTAAATCTAATCAGCTGAATTGACTTATGTTTTTGTGCGTAGTTCCAGAAAGTCCTTGTCTTGGACCGTGTCAATCACCTGGTGCTGGGAAGAAAGCTCTGTTATCAAGGTTAGACTAGTCATGAATCATTAAATTGGATAGACACACACTTTAAATGCTGCTAGCAGAGTAATATGTTTTGCTTAGTAGTATAAGGTGAGGTCACAATTGAGAGAAATATTCACTGTATTGAAGTTTTCCAGCTTCTAAAGCTCAGTCTCCCATCAAGGATGTTTTTTGTTTGTTTGTTTTTTGTTGTTGTTGTTTTTTGCTTAGCTGCTGAGTGGACATAATGATTAATCAGTGTGACTTCCCAGTAGCAAGATAATCTATGTGAAATAGGGCACGTTGAGCTTACCCATTATTTGCTTCTAAGTCTTGAATAGTCTACAAATGCTATGTAACATTTGCCAGCTCTCGTGGTGTTTACTGAGGGATATATGTGTCAAAATTGTTTTGTTGAAAAATTGCCAACCACTGCTTAACTTTGCCTTCTTCATACTTTCTTAGATTCACTCTTTATTTTCATTGTAAATATTTAATGTTTGTAAGTATGTAAGTCTGTCTATAAAAATGTGATGAAATATCAATTATAATATATTCCAGGCCAGGTCGAGGTGCCACTCGCCCTAGGAGATTGGGAAGCATCTTACTGGGTCCACTGGATTGACAATGACTTTTTCTTTTATATAAGGAACACAATTTATTCTATTTCATAAACTGTAGCTAGTAGTATTGATTCAGTTTTACTAGAGAACCATATCACTTTTGTTAATCTACAGTATGTAAAACTACACTATGTAAAACTACACTGGTTAGTGGTAAATGGGCTGCAGTAATTAATTAGAATTCAGAACATAGCTGATGTATAGCTAGTTTTTATATTGACAGTGGGATTCTAAATCTCTTTGTTCCTTCAGAAAGTGACACTATTAATTTGTGACCCCACTTTGTGAGGGCTATACTTGGTGAGGAGGATAAAAGCAACAGCAGAAAGTCTGGAAAACACTGTGACTATTATCAGTCCTTTGTGCTAGAGAAGTGCAACAGAATGGGGCATGATAACAGTAGTCTGCTTCTAGTTTAATGGGTCTATCATATTATTATGCACAGCTACATTTCTATAGCCACCTAGCCAGTAACAAATTTAGTGACGGATTTCAGGCCGGTCACAAGCTAAAGGATTTCCTTACTCCTAATTCCTCCCCTCTACTCTTTTATAATCATTTGAGAATAAAGTAGGAACATCTTCCTGGAACAGCAGGGGTTCCCATGGAAAGCATTAAAACAGTCCTTCAAGATTCCATGGAAGTTTGAGGTGCTGTTGAAGAATTGGAGGAAAACTTCAAGTCCTCCAACTGGGGGAAACTGTGATGTAGTATTCTGCAGATGAAACACTTTAGCTATAAGTGACAGTGAAGATGCAGCTGAGCATGGTCTCGTTTCAGAACCATACAACATTGAGAGTACCCATTCCAGTGGAGATAAACTGAGTGCTTACATGTGGTTGAGTAGAAAGATGGAACATGAAATTATCAAGGGAAGGAAAAACAAAGGATTAGGTAAGTGTGGTGTAGTCACAGAGAGCTGTCACCAGGTGTAGGGGAAGACAGACCAAGTAGGCTGCCACCAGAGTTACTACTGCTATATTTCCAAGCTGTTTGAAGCTTCTTCCCAACCCAATCCCTGATATCTTAATTCAGTTCTTAGGTTAGGCCAGATAAAGGATCAAGCAGCATGATAGTAACTAAAGTACAAGCCTGAGCTGGCCATATATTATAGCAAACCAGCCTGAGCATGCTCACTAAAGGATGATACAATAATGAGGCTGTGAGAATGGAATGTGTTCTGAATGAGATGTTAGTGTTTGTGACAATACCATTACTAGTGTGTGTCATTAGCTAAGATGTTGTGTCATGTCCTGTCGATGTGGTGGGTTCACCACAGTAAAGCTTGGGAAATTCGAAAGAGTGATAGCTACAATAAACAAAGAGAAAAGTTGTTATGGCTACTAACTTGGTAAAATTAGATGAGTAGATGTAAACAATATTTACGCTGAGTGCAGTATCACATTAGCACCCCAGGCTATCCACCCTAAGAATTTATATAGAAATGTTTGATATGAACATGGCTTTATAATGTATAGCTACATTATTATGTCAACTAATCAAATTCAGATGGTCATGTTGTATTTAATTTAAAGTTAACAAAAAAAAGCTTATCAATACAGCAAGCCTCATGCTCATTTCAAAACAAATGTGGCTTGGCAGTCTAGCTAACTTCCTGAACATTTCTTGTAAGGTATATTAGTTACAACAACAGACAGGAACTTATGGATGCTTCACTGGAATTAAGCAATCATAAGTGACGTGTGTGCCTAGATCTGAGACTGCTACTGTAAATGATACAATTAGCTACACACTCATTAGCAATTTACCTTGTACAGGTAGCTAATGGGCTACCGGTGGGAGATCACACACGACTGCAATATTAGCTACAAGCTATAGCTAGCTACCATACATTCATAGCTACTTCCTTATGTTAGTGCACCAAATTGTACATTATGTTCTCTGCTATATTTAAGTTTTATCTGATAGGAAGGAGCTAATATTGAGGAATGTTGAGCAAAAGGAAGGCCAAAGCTCAAAGTTGCAACAACTATTTGGGAAACAAAGAGCTGACAGAAATAATCAATGGTCATCATCCGCTCAAGCGAAAGAGTCATAGCTCTGTGAGTGCTATTGAGGAGAAGAAGTTGCCAGAGAAAAGTGATGTTCCCAGTTTAACGAACAGAAAGCTGTCTTCACACTTAATTGTGAATTACCAACCAGGCAGAACTGTTGATAGCGTAGGAAACCTAATGGTGAGCATAATATCCCATTTGAAGAGGAAAGTTGATAACTTCAAGCAGGTTAGAATGGAGCTTGAAAAAACTTTGGATTCTGAGACTAGCCTTGTCCAGTTGAACAAAGTTCTGTTGAGCTATGAAGAAAGAAAATTAACTCTATCTGAAGAACTGGATTATGCTATGAAGAAGAAAAAAGTAGTCATCAAAACATTGGATCTAAAACAATCAGACCTGTCATATGACGAAAAGAGCCAACTTGAATTGATTAGACACAAGTTGGAATTAGAAACTATTAATCTTCAGTTTGAAGTATATAGTTTAGAAATAGATGTTGTTTTGGTACAATTCATGTACATGGCTGAGAAAGAACTGATGCTATCACAAATCGTAGAGACCAATCAGAAGCTAGAGATTGCACAAGAAGTTTTGAAACAATGTGTGATAGCTGCCATGGATGCTGATAAGATGACTGAATCACTTTCAACTGTATAAGATGTCCCTTACCCAATTGTTTCACTTTCTATAATATAATCATTGCAATACAGACTTCATATAAAACTGACGATGCTTGTGATCCTAAATATGAACTACAATGCTGCCACACACTGAGAAAGTCACTTATAGAGGCCATATCCTTATTAAAAATGTATTCCTTTCTTGACTAAACAATAAAAAGTAAAAAAAAAAAAATGCATCATAATTTTTCATCTTTTTCCTGATCTTATTGACATGATTATAGCTAATAAGTTATCATTTAGTCACTACCATAACAAGTATTAAAAACAACATTTAACAATCAGTAAAATATATTTAGTTTCCTCATTTCGTAATAATTTACAAAGATGATAATTAACGTGTTTGAAGTCAATTAAATGAAGCTGTTGCAACTTTGTTCATTGATGATAGGGAGTCATAGCCCTGAAAGTTAGAGTTCGCACAACCGAGGGGCTCTAAAGTGTCATAAGCACTCATATCAGGTGTAAAGACAGTTCTCTTTGAAGACTTGGAATTCTCATTGATTCCTGCTCCTTCTTCCACAGTTTTTCTCATTCCCTTTCCATGGTCACCATTTTCAAAATGGCCGCCTTGTCTCTTCCACCTTTTGCCACCCGCTCTGACTATCTTTTTCCTCCCTACAGCGCTTGAGTTCCTCTCTTTCTTCTTTGGCCCTTGACCTCTGTCTCTTGCTTTCCCATCAAATGCTCCGCTAGTCACAGACCTCTCTAATTTTTGCAGGCAGGGATACTTGCTGCGTGGCCCCAAGTCAGATAATCTGCGTTCGAAGTGGTAGAGTAGGTCTTCTGTAAATGATGACCTTGAGGTTGAACTGTTAGTTAGACTTTCTTCTCTTTTGTTCAAAACTATATCTGCTGAACTCGAAGTGACCACTGCTTTATCATCAGATATTTCAACCTCTGCCCTCTCACTATCCTGAGGAATTGGAGATAACTTGTCATAGGTACTTTGTAATCTGACCTCTTCTTCACCTACAGCATCTTCTACACCAGCCACTTCATTTCCCGGTAGAGTGTTTGAGCTAGTAAGAATTGGAGACAAATTGTCATAAGAATTTCGTGAGTTTTCGATAGCTGGATACAACTTGTCATATGGGTCAGTAGTGGCAAAATCTTCAGGTTTCAGTACCTCAGTCATATTTGATTTCTCTTCATCATCGTAATAAAAAGTCGATGAACTTAAGATGCTCGTTTTGCTCTTTGTCTTGTTAGAGATTTGATTACGCCTGCACATGATGATATTGACAGACACAACAATGATATATTGCTACTTATTACATATAATATATTATATAGAATAAAACCGTAATTAAAATTTTTTTTGTACTTTCTAATTCTATAGGCATGTATAATTGTCTTATTTTGAATTTCAAATCAACTCGTGTGCCTACAGTGCAGATATTTTTGAAGTAGTAATTATATGCATTGCGTACATCAATACATGGATCAACAGCTACATTCCTAGTATTAAACTCTTCTCTGCCTTTACCTTGTGTTGTTCAACAAGCCCACATCATCTTCCTCATCACTAAGATTCACAGTTTTCATCTCCCCACTACTCGTACTTGCCCTTCTCTGTCCAGTTTCAGGAGCGAGTTCATCGTAGTTGCATGACTGAGTAACTTCTATTTCAATGTAGGGATAACGGTCTTGCATGTGGACGCTGAGGAACCGATCAAACTCTTTACGGAGCTGGCTAAATGTAGGCCGTTCAGATGGACTTTCACTCCAGCAGTACAACATTTTGTCATAGCTAGAGAATAGTAATAATAATAGCAATAATGATGATGATGATGATGATGATGATGATGATGATGATGATGATGATGATGATGATGATGATAAAATAATAATAATAATAATAATAATAATAATAAAAACAATAATAATAATAATAATAATAATAAACCATCAAATTTGTGACCCCTCAGCACTACTGTAATTAGCTACACTAGTCCTTCAATATATAATATAAAGTAGCAATTATAATGTATAAATGCAATGTACAATATCGTGAAAGAGTGAAAGAGATATTTCAATTATGACTGCAAATCTTCATCATAGGGAAAGTTTCATAACCCAAAAATGTAAAGAACTCAGTGTGACTATTAGTTGTTGTTTATGAATACAACCGACTCATCTTCTACTCGTCATCATGTAAATATAAACAATTTGTTTCAATATTACCTTTTTTTAAAATCCATCATGCCACCAAGCCTAAATATTCATGAGATTAATCCCATTTTTATATTGAGAATGTGCGCTATTGTGTCTGTGATTAAAATTTAAAGTTCTGGTACTAATTCATTCCTATAAATACAGACAAAATATATCTCGTCAGAGCCAAGCCCTTACTAAGTAACACATGCTTACACATCTGTGGAGCAGTTATCTGGCTTCCTCATTCTGTAACCACGACGCAGCTCCCTGGCGATGTCATCATTGGTGAAATTAGGATAAGGATGGGCACCTAATAGAAATTAAGATAGCGTGCTAATAGGCATACTTATTATTGCAAGCAAAAATAAATACTACATTCTGGCTCAAGAGTCTAATGGCAGATTAATGAAATCATAAGATCTGCACCAATTAGTAGTCTGCACTAGTCAAACTAAAAGGATGGGTCTTGTCATAATGAAGAACTTACCTAGAGTTGTGATCTCCCATAGCACCACACCATATGACCACACATCAGATGCTGTTGTGAACTCCCGGTGAAACAGAGACTCAATAGACATCCACCTGATGGGCAGGACTCCATGCGAAGTGATGACATAGATATCGTCCGGGCTTAATTGCCTGGAGTAGCCGAAGTCAGAGATCTTCAAGTTTCTATCCTCTCCTAGCAAAATGTTCCGACATGCCAAGTCTCTATGGATAATTCCTAAGCCAGACAAGTACTCCTGCGGCATAAGTAGACACCAATTTGGTATGATTATAGAAACACGAGCAAAGTTGAAATTATTATCTCTCCACTTACCATTCCAGCAGCTATTTGCCGAGCAAAT